>Ga0163150_10001033_pt1 | contig 49289 bp, 34 predicted proteins | sample OliLakLV19P2IB_FD_148628 | JGI IMG/M metagenome (GOLD analysis project Ga0163150, IMG submission 148628) | Freshwater microbial mat bacterial communities from Lake Vanda, McMurdo Dry Valleys, Antarctica - Oligotrophic Lake LV.19.P2.IB | ecosystem: Environmental > Aquatic > Freshwater > Lake >... | reverse complement strand
ATCGGAGCCATCCCTTGTAAATCCATCCGCCAAACTCATTGCACCATCCAAACCATAGCAATTTTTTGGGTAAGCATTTCCGATCAGAAAGCGAACCTTGGTTTTTGTAATCACTCAGTCCAGTGTTTTCCTTGTATTTCACGGCTAAAATCGATTGCGGATCACGAAAACCACCCACAGTTTATGCGGAAGAGCCTTTTTTTATTGCTTTGCGGCTGCGTTGGCTGTACCAGCCGATTCGAGATACGCGATGATCTCGAAGATTTCGTCTTGCGTATACTGGTCTAAAAGTGCCTTCGGCATAATGGATGCCGTCGACTTGGTCATTTCTTCGATATCATCGCGAGGAATCACGAGCGGAGCCTTCGTTTCTTGATTTACCAAGAGCGTCACCGAATTCTTGTCTTCGGCGATGACGATACCGGACAGCGTTTGACTATCAGTCGTGAGGATTAAGTGCATGGCGAATTTTTCGTCGATCTTGTGGGACGGTTCGATGACTTCGCGAAGGACGGCGAGTTTATCACCCTTCCATTTAGTAAACACATCCGTCAACTCTGGACCGAGAACGCCTCCCTCGCCTTTGACCTTATGGCAACTCGCACACGACGCTTCGGTAAAGAGGCGTTTGCCGATCTCAGCACTCCGGCCTCTTACGCCGTCGGCTAACTGAGTTTGCAAATCGTCGACTTTCCAATTCTTTACAAACGATCGATTGTTACCGATCGGGTCTTTCGGCTTAACAGGATTCTTGAGCCATTCATCCAGGTCATCGACGACGACCATGACACCGTACATTCGCAGCCAATGCTGAGGGAACGTGCAAACGTAAGGGTATTCGCCAGGAGTCTTCGGGGCGGTGAAAGTCAGTCGTTCTTTGCTAAACGCAGGAACCGCAGGCATTGCAAAAAGGACGTTTTTCGACTTGGGGACATAAGCCATCTTTTTCCAACCGCCGTCCGGACCGGCTGCTAAGCCTTCTTCGGCAACTTCTTTTAAGGTTCCGGGAGCAGTGATGACTAAGTTGTGGGGCATCAAATCTTCATTGTCGAGAATAATTTGAACCGAACGACCTGCCTCGACAGCAAAGTAAGGTTGGTCATAACGCATTTCTTCTTCGACCGTTCGCAGCTTGATCACTCGCACCGATACGTCGCTAAGCTGTTTTCTCGCCGACGCAGCCGAATCCTCTGGAAGTTTCACCAAAAGCTGATCGGCAAGCGTCATGGCATCGATGAATTCATCGGTCGTTCTATCGGCCGGTTTCGTCGACTCAGCATGATTAATCAACACGTCGATAATATGCTGGGCATTCTTAGCATCGCGTGCTTCTGCAGGAGTTTTTAGCAGCGTTCGAACGGCTGCCGTTTGGATTGGCTTTTCACCGATCAAGGGCGAGACCAATTGGAATGTTTCCTTCGGCAAAGTAGAAATGGTTCCTAAGGTCTGCACCGCATCGCGTCGAACCAACGGCGAATTCGATTCATTAACCAACGATACGACGGCGTCACGAAGTCGATTGCGATCTTCATCGTTGGGCACCAATGCAACACCTGCCAGCCAATCTCGAATATCAGACTCGTTGCTCTTCGCCGATGGGAGATTGGATTGGCCTTGTCCTGCAACAATCAAAGCCGCAAAGCCAAGCGGACGCAGCGTAGAATTCTTAGATTTCGTCGCATTGGTGAGCGACTCCGATTGGTTGGCCAAGAGCTTTTTAGGTTGTTTTAAGAGCAAGTCGGTAAGTTGACTGGCCATCTTCTTTTGCTGATCGGTCTTGCTTTCAAGCTTCGTCAGAATCGTCAGCAGCTCGGAAACGGGGTTGCTCTTTTCCATTTCGGAAATCGCTGCCAAGGCTTCGGTTCGTTGAGCCAACGGAACGCCAGTGCGCGTCAGAATGGCTCGATAGACCGGCAAGTACTTGCGATTCTCGGTGCTTCGTTGAACCGCCAGCAACTTAGTGTTTCCCAAACGCCCCAACTGGTATTCAACGATCGCGGTTTCCTTACTCAAGAAGAGTTGTGTAGGACTAAGTGCTCGCATCGTTTCATCGAGCGTATATTGCAGCATCTCATCCATCGGCTTGGACAAGATATCCAACGCGAGTTCGACCGCTACATCACCTTCGGAAAAACTCAGAGCGCGAACGGCTTCCAAGCGAACTTGTGAATGCGGATCCAAAATTCGCGGTTTAATCAACACGAATGCATTGGGAAGTTGATCCATCCAAAATGAAAGGACGCGTACCGCCGCCGAGCGCGCGCGATGATCTTTGGCGTCGAGAAGTTGCTGTAGTAGGTCTGCGTCGACGACGTTATGGGTCTGACATAACCACAGCGATTCAAGCAAGAGATGTTCATACTCGGGATCGCTTTTATCAAGCCGCTTGTTCCAGGCTTTCATGGCTGCCATGACATCCACGGTTTTGCGTTCGGCAAGCTCGCGTCGTACTCGATAGCGAGTGTTGTTCTCGGGCAATCGAAGCAGGTCCAACAAGGCAGGAATGGGTTCACCGGCAATCTTCGCTGGAGCGACCAACGGGCGACCTTTGTACGTGATCCGCCAAATTCGACCGTGAATATGATCGCGATTAGGGTCTCGAAGATTGTGTTGCAAGTGACCGATCAAAGCGTTATGCCAGTCGACGACGTACAGAGATCCGTCGGGCGCGATCTGGACGTCGACCGGACGGAAATTTCCATCCTCGCACGAAATGATGGCTGGAACTTCCCTGCCGACAAACCCGGAATCTTGTTCTGAAATAGCGTGATTGAGAACCGCTCGATCACCGATACAGTTGGTGACCAAGAAGTTGCCTTGAACATCGTCCGGGAAATGCCGGCTCGATACGAACTCACATCCGGCGAGCGGTCGCGTTCGTTTCGGATAGAGCGTCGGGAACTGATAGTTTGGATCACCGCCGATCAATTTGGCAACTCGTTTATGTTGACTGCCGCCTGGATGCTTCATCGGATAGTCAATTTTGCCGCTAATCGGTGCTGCCCAATAACTAAAACCAGGTGACGCGTCGCCGATGAAATCCTGTCCCCACTTGTCGAAGACATGCCCCCAAGGATTGGCAAAGGCAAACGACGTGTAGGCTCTAAACTTTTGCGTTCGAGGATCGTATCGCCAGATTCCGCCCTCGGCTAATCGATTCAAACCGTATGATGATTCGACTTGTGAATACTTGAACGTTCCTTCTTGAAAGTAGAGTCCTCCGTCTGGTCCCCAGCGAAAGGCCGCCAGTCCATGATGCGAATCGGCTGAATCAAAGCCGAATAACTGACGCGTTCGCTCGTCTTCGCGATCGTCTCCATCATTGTCTTTCAAAAAGAGAATATCCGGTTGCTGAGCAACGTAAACGCCGCCGCGACCGATTTCAAAACCGGTTGGTTGATGAAGTCCGCCAGCGAAGACTTTGCACTGATCCGCCCTTCCGTCACGATTCTTATCTTCGAATATCAGAAGCTTGTCATCCATCGGCGTTTTCGGTTGCCAGTGCGGATACGAAGCCATCGTCGCTACCCATAGCCGTCCTTGATTGTCGAAGTTCAATGCGACCGGATTGGCAAGCTCCGGAAATTCCTCCTCGGAGGCAAAGAGATTGATTTCGTAACCTTCAGCCAACTTAAATTTCTTCTGTTGTTCGGTTGCTTTCAAATAATCGAGCGAACCAAGTTTGCCAGCTTTCGCATTCGGATCGCTACCTCCGCCAACATTCGTTTTAGGTACAATAAACGGAAGCGTATTGCTATCGTCGATGGTTGCCGGAACGGGCTTGCCGGCAGCCGTCGCCCATATTCTCGCATCTCGATTGGCCGTCATCTGGTCGAGAATTTCGCGCTCGCGTTCCATCACTTCTCGATTGCGATACGTTCCATCCGATCCCGCTTCTCCCCGCGCACCATAAATGGAGTAACCATTGACGGCTCGATAGCGATGCCACCAATGAAAGTTTTTGTCATCGACGACCGCTTTCAATTTCGGATCGACCTTCGCAGATTGGCCTTTGTCAAACAAGCCGTCGTTGAGGATCTCTCCCAAGGCCGCATAGCCTGCTCGATTGAGATGAGAACCGTTCAAGGTCAATCGCTCTTTGGAGTTTTCAAAGAGGGCCTTGGTCGGTGAAAACAGATCGACGAATCCAACTTCAGTAGCTTTAGCGACCTTGGCGAGCGCAGCCGTGTATTTTTCGAGCCGGGCGTTATGCTCCTTGCCATCGGGCAAATTCGGGTCGTGTGAGTTTTCGAAAGCGATGGGCGAGATGAGGACAATCTTAGGCGCACCGTTGCCGCTATAGTTTTTCGTCTTTGTCTCCTCGACTAACTTCTGCATTTCCGACTGAAAGGTAGATAGTCCCGACTCACCGGCAAACGATTCGTTGAATCCAAAGAAAAACAAAACCGCCGATGCTTGACTGTATTTTAGATGAACATCCGGCGCGCCGAAATTTTCCGATCGAATGCGATTGAACGGTTCGTCGCCCGGAAAGCAAAGATTTCGCACCGTCAACTCGAGGTCTGAGAAACGTTGGTGCAGCAGAGTTTCCCATTCGTTTTGGTGCTGCAATCCTTCGCCAAGCGCATTGCCGACGAGACAAATGTGCTCGCCTTTGGTAAGCTCCAGTTCTGCTGCCGCTCCCCAACTACCCAACGCTATGACAAGCAGCAGTGGCGTAAGCTTCCAGCTTGCGATGGAAAAAACGAAAGACTTACGCCTAGCATGCAATAGGAGATTTGCTTCTCGATCGATCCTAAGTGAGTTCATAATGTTTCGGCTAGCAATGAGAGAAAGCGAGTGTGCTGAAAAAACAACGTGGTAACATGGCTTCAAATGCCCGGTAGTTCTTGTAGTTTAAAGACGCATTTTGTTGATAATCAGGCAATCACACAAGTGCCTAGCCTAGGGTTGTATATCAAGTCGGGCTGCGGACAGCGAATTTTTCGCTATCGTGGAAACGGTTGCCAACCTGCTAAAATCTAGCCAAACTATACAAGCCAACTCGAAAGAAACAGTCAGCGGACGCTTAGAATAATGATCCAAAACAATCAACAGTCATTGTCCGTCGGTGTGATCGGTAGCGGACTAGCGGGTCTCGCTGCCGCATGCACACTGGCAGGTCGAGGGCACTCCGTTACCCTATTTGAGAAAAATGAATGGGTGGGCGGGAAAGCTGCGGTACTAAACCAAGATGGCTTTCGATTTGATATGGGGCCAACTATCTTAACGTTGCCTTCGGTTTTGCATCGAATTTTTTCAGATGCTGGAAGGAAACTTGAAGACTATATGCAGCTCGTCCCGCTCGATCCCCAATGGCGATGCTTTTTTGAGGACGGAAGCGTTCTCGATCTGGTGGCCGACACGAAACGTATGCAAGAGAACCTCAAGAGTTTCTCCGATGTGCCGAAGATAGCGGAAGGTTATGAACGATTCATGACCATTAGCCAGAAGCTGCACGACGTTTCGAAGAAGTTTTTCTTTTGGCGAAGTATCGGCGGAATCGGCGATACGATGGAAATCGGCGGTGCATTTTCACCAAGCGTGCTTGGCGACGTACTGAGCCTTCGGATGGGGCGATCTGTTGCTGGCCTTGTTCGGAGCTGCGTACCGGATGCACGAGCGGCACAAATGATCGATCATTTTACCCAATACGTAGGCTCGTCACCGGAAGCGTCGCCGGCGGTTTTGTGTGGAATCGCTCACATGCAGACCGCCGAAGGTGTATGGTATCCGATGGGTGGAACCAGAGCGGTCCCGGAAGCTTTGCAACGACTGGCGATCGATCTGGGGGTCGCCATACATTCATCCGCCGATGTTCAATCGATCGACCAAGAAGACGGACAAGTAAAAGGCGTGCGTTTGGCCGACGGACGTATATTTGCTTTCGACGCGATTGTTTCCAATTGCGATGCCGTCCGAACGCATCGAGAGTTGCTTAGCGACAGTCCTGTACAGCGTCGTTTTGATGCTCGACGAAAATATGAACCAGCTTGCTCGGGAGTGGTGCTCTATCTGGGATTAAAGGAACGCTATCCGCATTTGCTTCATCACAATTTCGTTTTCTCACGAGATCCGCACGAGGAGTTTGACTATATCTATCGTCGAGGTGAACTCGCTCCTGATCCAACGGCATATGTCTGCGCTCCATCGTCAACCGAACCGGACGTCGCACCAGTTGGTGGAGAAGCCTTGTACGTTTTGGTGCATACTCCTTATTTGCGAGAAGGACACGATTGGAATCGTATGTTGCCTGAATATCGCGAAGTCATCCTCAATAAACTTGAGACGACTGGCGCGATGAAAGGCATTCGCGATCGGATCGTAACCGAAAACTCTTTGACTCCCGAAGGAATTCATAAACGCTATCGGGTGCTCAACGGCGCTATCTATGGCTTATCCAGTCATGGAAAATTCCTAGGCGCATTCAAACCGGCCAATCGTAGCCGCGAACTGCGTGGACTTTATTTAGCCGGCGGAGCAGCTCATCCGGGGCCGGGGATGCCGATGGTGATGATGAGCGGTTGGATTGCCGGAGATAGTCTCGATCAAGATGTAACCGCCGGATTATTTAAGTCGAAACGATAAGAATCGGATTTATGCCAAACGTTTACCCGGTATCACAGCGTTGGCTCATGGATGGTTTCTGTTGGTATGCGACGCGAATGGTTCGCAAAAATTTTTACTTTTTTGGCGTCGACTCGTCGGCGATGCGATCCTTCGCAAGCAACCAGGATGTACCGTTGATCGTCTATGCGAATCATCCCGGATGGTGGGATCCTATTGTTGCGATGTTGCTTTGTAAGAAGTATTTCAAAACGCGGGATTACTTTGCACCCATCGATGGCGAATCGCTAAGAAAATACCGCGTTTTTCGGAAGCTTGGTTACTTTGGAATCGAAGCCAACTCGCGAAAAGGATCGACAGAGTTTTTGGAAATGGCTTCGCATGTGTTGAAATCGAAAAACCGGTCGCTTTGGATCACTCCCGAGGGACGCTTCACGGATGTTCGGGATTATGTTCAACCGCTTATGCCTGGCTTGGCGCATATAGCCGCCAAGACAGATAAGGTTCATTGTATCCCGCTGGCGATCGAATACGTTTTTATCGAAGAGCGGCAGCCGTTGCTGCTTTGCAAATTTGGATCGGTGATCGCCGATTCTGGCCCAATCCGCACGAGCAAAGACGAGTGGCAGTCGCGACTGACAGAAGCTTTGCGACGCACGCAAAACGAGCTGGCGAACAATGCGATCGCTAAAAACTGGAATGCTTTTGATGCCGTCGTTCGTTCCAAACGTTGTCGTCTATGAATTTTTTCTTGATCTATTCGTTTGGCATCCTTTTTCTGGCGGCTCTACCGGCCTGGATGTTCATCCGCAACCTAGCGATTTTTCATGTTGCCACCGCCGATGAAAACTTCATGATTCGAGCCGCTCAAGAGCGTGTGAGCGTTTTGATCCCTGCCCGAAATGAAGAGGTATCGATCGGTGCGGCCATCGATCATGTCATGGCCAATCGTTCGATGGAGTTTGAGTTGTTGATACTCGACGACCAATCGGAAGATAGCACAGCAGCCATCGTTCGCCAACGCATTGCTATGGCCTCCTCGACCATTCGGCTCATCGAATCAAAGCCATTACCGTCGGGATGGAATGGCAAGCAGCACGCATGCTGGCGATTAGCCGAGTCGGCTCAGTTCGATTGGCTTTTGTTTTTGGACGCCGATGTACGGCTGAGTGAGCAAGCAATTCAGCGCATCATCGCCGAAGCATTGCGATCCGATGTCGCGCTGCTGAGTGGCTTTCCGCATCAAGAGACGGGTACGTTTGCCGAAAAGCTCTTGATACCCTTGATGCACTTCATCTTGCTAGGTTATCTGCCGTTGCGGCAACTTCGCAGCTCGACGTCGCCGAGTTTGTCAGCCGGCTGTGGGCAAATGATGCTCGCGCGACGAAGTGCCTACTTGGCTTGCGATGGCCATCGTGCAATCCAGGCCTCACGACACGATGGGATACAACTTCCGCGTGTCTTTCGCCGACATGGATTATCGACCGATATTTTTGATGCTACCGATATTGCAGCGTGTCGCATGTATCTCAATCGTCGAGAGGTCGTGCTTGGGTTATTGAAGAATGCCGACGAAGGAATTGCCAATCAAAAACTGATCGTAATTTTCACAGTGTTGTTAGCAGGCGCGGCGATACTGCCGATCCCATCATTGATCATCGCGTGCTCGACGCAGCAATCTTTGCTGACGATCACTGTTTTAGCTGCCGCTTGTTTTGCCTCCTATGTACCAAGAGCCATTGCCGTCGTTGCGTTCCAGCAGAGTTGGCTTGCCGCAATCCTCCATCCGATAGGCGTCGCTTGGTTTCTAACTCTACAGTGGCTAGCATTTTTCAAGAGCCTGCAAGGCAAACGTGTCGCTTGGCGCGGACGAGCGTAGCTAGGTGGCTAGCGGCATTCGTCGAACCAACTGAATATCACAAATCCGATGTTCGACGACATCTGACTTAACCCTTTGCGAGCTTAGCGCCTTTGCGTGAATCCAATCGAACAATGACCAATCGACACGTCATCTGAACAATTCAAAAAATCTACGCCAATCGAAAAGCCGAAGTTATTTTTGACTTGTCCCTTTCCAAATGCGGAAACTAATCTCCGAGCAAAGCTTTAGCGTCGTCTCGCTACCCGACGCTTGTAGATTTTCAGTATTTCCGTCCGGTCTGTCGATTCCTTTTTTCTGGCCAAGCAAGCGAGTTCATAAGCGGCCAACTTGCCGTATTTGTTCCAACTGAAGCTAATCTTTTGGCGTTTGGCGTCTGCGGCGATCCATGAGGCGCAGTAGGCAAAATATTCGCCGTTTCCCCATCGGTCATCGGTACTGCGTGCGATGTGAACGCCAACGGCACCGGTCGTATTCCGCGTTGTCATAAGGTTCTTGGTAGGGCCTGCGGCAGACGTTCCCAATGTTTCGCAAAGTTCCGTATATCGCTGCTGAGCCATTTTCTTAGCGTTGCGTTTGCCTCCATATTTTTTGTCGGCAAAGAACTCGCTTGTCTTTTTTCCTTTGCGGCAAATGCGTACCATGTAACCATGGCTTCCGCTTGTTTCCAAATCATAGCGAGTGATCCCAGGCCCAATTCGAGCGGTCGACAATTTAAAATCCCTTTCATTGGTGGGTAGCTAGATAGCGATAATAAACCAACAGATCGAGTCTTTGCCGTCGAATCGGGCGTACCGCATCAACGCAAGCATGGTAAAATGATTCGTCGCCAGATACTAAAACTCGATCCATGTGGAGTAATAACCGAATGACGGCGCGCAACTGTCTTGTTTTCTTTGCAATGCTATTCCCGACCGTCGAAGCGTTCGGCGGAGCGACGGCTAGCCAATGGGTCATTGTGGTCAATGGCCAATCGGCTCGCTCGCGCACGATTGCCAATCATTATAGCCATTTGCGCAACATTCCGTCGCTGAACATCATTACTTTGGAGGATGTCCCGGCCGAGAACACGGTCTCGCTCGACGTTTTTCGAGAACGCATCTTAAAGCCGCTATTAAAGGAAATGGAAAACCGGAAGCTGTGGTCGCATATTCAAGGCGTTGCCTATTCCTCCGATTTTCCAACCGCCGTCGATCTTTCAGCCGAACCGAAACCGATCGGTGACAACGCCGAGTATCTTACGCCGGTAGCCTCGATCAATGGCATGACCTATCTCTTTCGCTTTGTTTTAGGTGAAGGACAAAACTACATCGCCTATGTCAACAACTGGTATGCCCAACGCCCGTCGGTGGGGATCTTTACTTCGCCTACTGGCCAAATCGATAGCGAGCTTGAGCTCAAACTGAAAAAGCTTCGCGACGAGCAAGAGTATTACAAACTGGCCGATATTCTCGACGATCAGTTGCGAAGTCAGCCGCATCAATTCCCGGTCGCCTATGCGGCTGCTCAAGCCTGGGCATTGGCAGGTGAAAGCGCTAAATCACTCCAGCGGCTTCAACAAGCCATCGAGACTGGCTGGAGCTATTCCAAATACACACAGCAAGACAAGACGCTCGATTCGTTGCATGAATTCAGTCGCTATCAGGCTCTCATTCGAAGTTGTGAAGACGATCCGTTTGACTGGACGCCTGTATTGGCGTTCGATGCGAGAAAGTTCTACAGTCCTAATGGGATAGGTAGTTTCGCAATTAACTCGGGAGTCTCGTATTTGCTGTCGTTCTCGCTCGCGGTCTGTACGACTGGCGGTAACACCCAGGAGGAAGTCATCAAGCAATTGACAACATCCGCTGGTGCCGATTACACCTATCCAAAAGGCGTTTTCTATTACACGAAAACGGAAGATGTTCGAACGAAGTGTCGAGAGGCCGGATTCAAGGTTGCGACGGATCGCTTGAAAGCACTTGGTTTTGAAGCCGCGATCACCGACCAGAAGATTCCCATTTCTAAGACCTGCTTGGGGGTTATGATGGGCGAAGCGACGTTTGCTTGGGGAGTTACGAAGTCGAAGATCGTGCCCGGCGCGCTTTGCGATAACTTAACGAGTTTAGGCGGAGCCATGGAGACATCGCACCAGACGAAGCTGACGGAATTCCTTCGGCATGGAGCGGCTGCTTCCAGCGGAGCCGTTACCGAACCGTATTCGGTTCAAGCTAAGTTTCCTCATCCGCTGATGCACGCAAGCTACGCGGCTGGCTTAACGTCGGCCGAGGCATTCTATTCTTCGATTACCGGTCCCTATCAGTTGCTGATTGCTGGCGATCCACTTTGCCAACCGCATACCGTTCCGCCCCGATTCAAAGTTGTCGGCCTCGAAAACGGTGCTCAAATTGCTGAAAGTGTCCAAGTCGAGCTCCATCCGAGCGATGAAACGAAAACGACTAAGCCGCAGCATATCTCGTTTCTCTTGGATGGACAGTTTCAGGGGAAACTTGGTTTTCCTGCTCGAATGAATATCTCAGGACAGAAGCTACCGACGGGAGCACACGAGTTCCGATTCATCGCGACCGACGATACGCGACTGGAATCTCGATGGGAGCAAGCATTCTGGATCACCTCCGGCCCAGACTACAACCAAGTCAAGCTTACAGGACCAGAAAGTTGGAAAGCGTCAGACAAACAGCCGCTGGCTGTCGAGGTCTTCGGCAGCGATTCGGATGCGGTCATCGAAATCAGGCATGACAAAGACTACCTCATGACCGTTGAAGATGGTAGGACACGATGCGAGGTTCCGACCGATAAGCTGGGTACCGGCCCAGTCCGATTGCAAGCGGTTGCAACGATCGGCACGACCGAGGTCGCCTCGCTTCCTATCACCGTCATGATCGAATAGCTCGCTGCTATTCGTGAAACTTTGTTAACAACCAGTTTTTTCCTCTTCCACGAAAGTTCGATCGTAATGCGTAGTCTCATTTTCGCTATTAGTTTAGCGATCGGAGCCAATGTTCTTGCCGAAACGCCGAATCTCGACGCGCCGCCAGAACCTTCAACACTCAAGAATATTTTTAATCGCATCAATCTGGTCGGTTGGGAAGGCGACCCGCGTGTTTGGACGGTCAAAGAAGGATTCATTCGCGGGGCGCTGACGCCGGAGAACCCAATATCGAGCAACACGTTTCTCATTTGGCAGGATGGGATCACCAAGGATTTTGAATTGCGTCTTCTCTTTCGAACCGAAGCGACGGGAACATCGAGTTCGGGAATCCAATACCGTTCAAAGCATGTTGCTGATCTGAGGGGGAAGAATCGGTGGATAGTGCGCGGATACCAATATGAAGTCCGAAACGAGACAGCGCTACCGAACGTCGCAGGCTTCCTCTATGACGAAGGCGGAAAACGCGGTCGGATGGGCTTGGCCGGAGAAAGCGCTTCGATGGAAAAGAATGGAAAGAAGATTGTAAACGCGACTTTCTTAGACGCAGAGGGTTTTAAAACGCTTATAAAACCAAGCGAATGGAACGAGGCGATCATCATCGCGAAAGGCAACAATCTTAAGCACTATCTCAACGGAAAGCTCGTCTTGGATTTCACCGACAATAACCCGGCACTTGCTGCGACCGAAGGATTGCTCGCGCTACAACTTACAGCGGGGAAATCGATGTGGGTCGAATTCAAAGACATTCGGCTTGGTGAGATTAAAGCCGAAGAAAGAGTCGATGAAAATGAAAAAGCGTCTGGCACGCCAAAATGATCGTTGGCATTTTATTTCAGCGGCAGAAAAGAATTTAGGCTCTTCCGCCAAATCTGTGGGTCAAAATTGACTATTTATCGTTACGAATAGAAAACCGAAGTTTCACCGGACACCCGTTTCGCATTGGATTTTTGAGGCATCACTCCGATGTCCAAAGTTGAAGAAAAACAACCCACCAGACGATCAGTTCGGCGGGTTGCCGAGCGCCTTTGGCGCATCGGAGCCATCCCTTGTAAATCCATCCGCCAAACTCATTGCACCATCCAAACCATAGCAATTTTTTGGGTAAGCATTTCCGATCAGAAAGCGAACCTTGGTTTTTGCAATCACTCAGTCCGGTGTTTTCCTTGTATTTCACGGCTAAAATCGATTGCGGATCACGAAAACCACTCACAGTTTCTGCGGAAGAGCCAGAATTTATCACGTAGCCGCGTCTCTCCGAGACGCTGTGCGAGTCTCGGAGAGACTCGCACAGCGTGAAATCTTCCTCTGCGCGCCCTACAGATAGCGAGCTTGAATCCATCGAAACGTTGGCGTTGTCGCCAACGTCGTTAGAACAGCCACGAGGACAAGGATCGAAAACAACTCTGCGCTGATAATACCGTTTTCTTTGCCAATGATCAGAATGATCAATCCCATCATACCGCGAGCATTCATAAGGCAGCCAATCGCCATGGACGTTCCATGCGTTTCGCCAGCCCAGCGAGCAGCCGCCCAACCGCCGAAGATTTTACCTGCGCAAGCGGCAATGAATGCCAAGAGTGTTACCCAAAGCAACCATGGTGTGCATACGAGATCGATTCGGGTGTTGAGGCCAGAATACGCGAAAAATAGCGGCACCAGTAAGCTGAGTGTTAATGGTTCAATTTGTCGCTTCACTGACTGGCTTACGATTCCACGCGGCATCGCACATCCAATGATGAAAGCTCCGAAGACGGAATGTATACCGATGGCGTCGGCACAGAACGATCCGAAAGTCACGATTCCGAGCACCAAAACAAGCTGACTGCTTGTAACGAATCCTTTTTTTTCGGCCAATGGTACGAGCCTACCCAGCATTGGTTTTAAAATCCGCAGCGAGAAAAATACGAAGAGCACACCACCGCCAATCGCGAGTACCAAAAGGTGATAGTGACCATCGTTTATCGAGAGAAACAATGCAAGCAGTATCCATGCAGCAATGTCATTGATAGCTCCGGCGGCCAACACAATCGTAGCCAGCGGCGTACCGACCAATCGATTCTCGACGATGATTCGAGCAAGCATTGGGAAAGCCGTGATGCACGTTGCAATCCCCGTAAAAAGCATAGCTTCGTATAGTTGGGTTTGCTCGGAATAAAAGCCATCACAAGCGTACAACCAATTTGCAAGCATAGCTCCCAGAAGGAACGGAGCGAGCATTCCCACCACGGAAACGCTTATGACCGTTTTAAGACGCTGTTGGGCCTGCTTTGCTTCGAAATCAAGCCCCAAAATGAACATATACAGGATCAGGCCGAACTGACTGATCGCGTAAAGAATTGGCATGGAATCGACCGGGAAAATCTGGTCGTGCATTTTCGGCCAAAGCAGCTCAAAAAGCGATGGCCCCAACAAGATGCCAGCGATCATCTCACCGACAACCGCTGGCTGTCCAATATACTTTGCTAACTTGCCAACTAATCGACAAGCCGCCAAGATCACTGCGATCTGTAAAAAAAGGAGCAGTATGTTCGAAGCAATTGCGCTGGGTTGGAGATTCATTCCGAAGAATTATAGTCTGACGGCAATAGGCTGCTTGCTTTATTTTTGCGGCGACGTCCATTTGACATTTTCTTCGCTGCTCAGCGAACCGCGAGCGGCTTCATTCGATCTTGGGTCAGGTAGTTCGCGTTGCGAAGCAGCTTGGATGACTGCAGGTCCACCATTTTCAAATACGGAGTTTGCGGACGCCGTTTGCACCGGAGCAAGGGACTTCGGATTTGTCGCCGAATTGGAAGCAAATGCGCTGGCTGCCGTTTCGAGAGATCGATTGAATTGGTTGGCTGTTGACTCAAGCGTCGAAACGGATTTTGCAACGATGGGTGCGGATTTGAAAGACCCGTTCGTAACCGTCGAGGCAACCAATCCATCCGATTGAATCGTTCGACCGTTCGGTATTCCCGTCTCAATCGACCGCAATTGCCCAAGCGTTGTCGAACTAGTCTTAACGCCGCCACTCGAAGGGTCGGTGTAGCTGGAGGGCACTTGATACGTTCCCGACGCCGGCGGTGGCACACGCGTTGGATTGTTTAAGCTGCTAAGGCTTGGAAGGTTAGTCAAACCACCTTGGCAACCAGGGATAGCTAGAATACATAAGCTAGCCAACATGACACCCCTGGCTGCTTCTATTCGATTTTTGTTCATCGCATCCGATCCGTATTGAGACATCCATCTAAATCTCTCGATACGGAGTGGTAGCACATGGAAAGACAAGAATGCAAGATCAAGTCGGGTCTTCACACGTATCGTCGATATGAATCGAAAAAACGTTGGATTGGCTCCGTAGGGGGGTAGATCTGTGAGTGCTCTACACAATTCTATTTTTCAGTAGTGAAAAATGTGGCACGACGCTCCGCCGTCGTGAATCGCGACGGCGGAGCGTCGCGCCACAATGTAAGAATGCTCGCTTTCCTGACGTCCTTCCTGACGGGATAAACACATCCAACAATTTACCTTTGGACGGTCCAGCAATTTCGAAGCCTTTGATTTGATTGTTAGTACGAATAGCCGCGTTCTTCGTGTTCGGCTAGATCGAGACCTTGTTGCTCGTCTTGTCCTTTGACGCGAAGTCCGACCGCCATTTGCGTTAGCTTGAGCAAAACGTAGGTTGCGATCATCGAGTAGACCGCCGCGATGGCTGCGGCTGCAATTTGCACGTACAACTGGTGGCCTATATTGAGATCCGACCTTACTCCGCCGAGCACGCTGGCAGCAAACAAGCCAACCATTACTGTTCCTATAATTCCTCCTACGCCGTGGACTCCAAAAACGTCCAACGAATCGTCGTATCGAAATCGCTTTTTTACGGCGGTCGAGAAAATAAAACATACGATTGCCGAGGTGGCACCGATGGCAATTGCCCCCAAGGGACCAACGTAACCGGAGGCTGGTGTAATAGCGGCCAAGCCGGCGATCGAGCCTGTTGCGGCTCCGAGAACGCCTGGCTTTCCAAGTTTGATCCATTCGATGGCCATCCAAACCACGGTCGCAGCACAAGCTGAAATATGTGTCATGAATAGTGCCGATGCGGCGGTGCCATTGGCGGCCAATGCGCTTCCTGCATTGAAGCCGAACCAGCCGACCCATAGCATGGCTGTACCGGTAAAGGTCATCGTCATATTGTGCGGTGGAACGCGCATGGCAGGGTAACCCGTTCGCGGTCCCACGACGATACATGCCACCAAGGCTGAACAACCTGCGGTGATGTGCACGACGATACCACCGGCGAAATCCATCACGCCCCAGTTCGCAAACAAACCACCGTCACCGGCCCAGGTCATATGACAAATAGGGACGTAAACAACGAGTAACCATAGCGATGAAAACCACAAAACTGCCGAGAAACGCATTCGCTCGGCAAATGCGCCGATCATCAATGCTGGCGTAATAACGGCGAACGTCATTTGATATGCGGCAAATAAGTATTCTGGAATCGTTCCCTTGAGAGTTTCCGGCGTTACGCCTTTGAGACCAACTTGCGAAAGCCCTCCGATAAATGAGTGTAGATTCAATTCTCCCTTGACCATCCCGGTGGTTTCGAACGCTAGTGAATAACCACAGACAGCCCATATTAAGCTGAGAACCGCCGTCAGTGACAAGCATTGCATCAGCAAGCTCAGCACGTTTCTCGACTTGACCAACCCGCCATAGAAAAGCGCCAATCCAGGAATCGTCATGAATAGGACGAGTGCCGTCGAGGTAAGTACCCAAGCCGTGTCACCCGCGCTTAACGTAGGCGTCTCTTCAGCCAACACCAGAGTCGGCGAGAATACAAAGCCAAGACAAAAAAATGTTGCCAAAACATGCACTACGGCACGATATCGCGAGTCAATCATAGAGCTCTCGAGAGGTTAGAGGTCTAAAAAATCAGTCGCGATAGTATGCCATATTCACGGCAAATGTACATCCAGGGACAGAAGCGTCGGCTTGATTCAAATGAAACCTTCGGCGCTGGCCCGTAGAGCGAAATTAGCGTTGGAAAGTTTGAGGCTGGGCGATAGTCGACTCGCCTGGCGGGATGCTTTCCATCTGGCGAATGGTTGGCGAATACCAAACGCGACTTGGCAGGCGATCGTAAGGATGCGGGTTGGTCGCCGGAAAATCGGTATTTACTTGCGGACCGTAGTCTTGCGTGACGCCTCCCCAATGTCCCAGTGGCTCGACGTTAAACCCTTCGAGATCAAAGAAAAGCTCAGTACGATCGATGATGTAGTTGACATGCTGCCTCGCGATCGAACTCAACGCATTGGTATATGCTTGTTGAGATTCAAGGAAGTCACGAGCGGCAACGTTTTGGACAGCCAATTGCAATCGAAGACGCGTGCTGATCACTCGCTCAAAGGCCAAAGCGGCGCTGGCGACCGCAATTGTGTATTGATTGCGATCGAGCTGTAACTGTCTCAAATCCTCACGGACGTCTAACTTGATATTGTCTTCGGCAGCGATCAGATTTCGCAAGCCGACGTTGTAATTGATGAGGGCTACGCGGAAATTGTTGCGTTGTACGCGACGATTGAGAGGCGTGTCGAGCGCGACACTCAATCGCGTCTCACTGTCGTCGAACGTAAAATCAAATGGCTTATTGTCACTGCTGTTCGTTCGCATAACTTGCGTCGCACGCAAATCGACAATCGACCGCAAGTCATCGCCGGCAAGCTTGATTTGTCGCCAGGCGTCCGCCAAGACTCCACGCTGATTCATCAAGTCCAAGCGTTGTACCAACGCTGTCAGCATGGCTTCGTTCCCATCGATATTGATTTCTTCCCAACCAGTCGGCCCGTTAGCAATGAGTCGATCGCTCAAGTCAATGGTCAGATCAACCGTCTCGCGAACCTTCATTTCGACATCTTTACGGTCGACCGGCAGCAAGTTTCGCGTCGCCTCTTTGGCCAGCTTCTCGATCTCCCTGGCAACTTCGATCGATTCGGTCATTCGCTCAGGAATTTTCTCGAAGTCTTTCGCAGCTTCGAGCGTGGCATCGAGTGCAACGCTTGTCGAGATTCTTTCTAAGAAGGCCGTAAGCTTTTCGAGTTTGACACTCAGTGTTTCTCGCTGCAATGCAATCGATACGGAAGGAGTCGTTTGCTTCACTTGCTTGTCTGGTGTTCTTAATTGGCTGTCGATAGCCATATCGATGACTTGCAACTCCGCCAGACTAAACTCGATAGCGCGAATCAGAACTCGCAGCGGCGGAACCGGTAAGTCAGTTTTCAATTGGGCATCCAATTCAGCTCTTAAGATGTCGACTTGAAGCCGCGCACCTAGTAACTGAAGCATTTGTCGACGCGCATCGAGTTCGCGAAACGCTTGACTGATAAGGTCGTTGTTCTCTAATTCCGTAGTCGAAGGTTCAGCCAAATTGCTCAAATTTGCACCGCTCTCGCTCGTTTGCATCCGTTGTTGGATCTGAAGGATATTCATCATTCGATCGGCCAAGACTTCCGCCGCGTTAGCTAGAGAGGTCGCATCCAGCGATGGAGCACCTCGCGAGTTGACGACTTCCAATCGGGCTCTTGAAATCATCTGTCTCGCCACCGAGAGTTCGTCTCGCATCGAGATCGATTCAAGTTCGGAGAGATCTAAAAAAATTGGGAGCTCTGGCGGAATTCCAATCCGAAACTTGAGTTGATCGAGGGCGGCTTCGAGAGTGAAACAATTGTTGACTAAGTTGCTTCTGGCTCGCAAAACGTTTTGCTCGAATTGGTCGACTTGAATTCGTGGAATCTTTTCTGCCGTTCGGTATTCGGCTTGGCTCTGCAAGAATCCACGTAGATTCGTGAAGTAATCCTGGGCGTTGATCTCGATTCCACGATAGTTCAACAGTAGATTGTAGTATTGATTCGAGATGTCGCGAAAGAGTTGCTTCCGAAAACGCACATAGTCGCGAGTTGCGTAAACAACGTCGCGTTCTGATTGTGTCAAATTCTCAAATCGAACGTCGCGTTGGAATAGCGTTTGTTGAAAATCAAAAACCATTTCTGAACCGATGTCGGTGGCGAAACCGGACGGGCCGTTGAAGGTCAAAACGACGCTATTGGCAAATCTTGCTAAGAATTGACCGCCGGACGCAAGGGTTTTCTGCACGCCGACGGCCGATGGTATCGCCAGCGTGTTCACGGTTTCACCGCCGTCTCGCAAATGGCGATAATTGGCGGCGGACCCGTTCCCGAATGGCGTAGGGTTCAGTTCGTATTGATAGCGCTGACGCGTTACGGCTAAGGCTGCGCGAAAAAGTATTTCTTTACGTGTTTGATATTCACGACTATTGATCGTCGCCAACTCCATCAAGTTTTCTAAGCTCAACCGCTGAACGTTTGGTATGAGCGACACTTCTTGCACTTCAGGAAAACTCAATGCTCTTTCGGCGCGTAGCGACGCAAACTCGAGCATTCTCGCAATGCAAGTCTCTGGTACGACGTTCCAGAACGAGGGTGGAACGATGACTTTCTTCATCACGGAAGTTGTAATCAGACTCGACGTCGTCGGTTTCGTATTGGCTGGCGGCTCAGAAGCAGGCGGAGCGTCTTCTACTTTAGGAAGGTCAATCGTTTCGCGGGCGGGTTGAACGAGAAAGCTTGCTGGAAAGACTGGCTGCTCTATTGGAATCACCAATGGCAATGGTTGCGATGGAACAAATTCCGTCGTCGCGGGATCAGTCGTCGGAGCTGCCGAATTGGGATCCTGGAATTGCATCGGAAGAGGTGGCGTCGGGGTGGACGTCTCTGTTCCAGGTGGAGTTGGCGCAGGAGGGAAAGTCGGAAGGGTGTTGGAAGGAACAGCGTTGTAAAGCTGTGGAGTTGCTTGTCGTGTTACCAGCTCAGGAATTTGATATCCATACAATGTGGGCTGCTGGATAGGCAGTTGCGGGCAGTCTGGATTCGTCGGATCATAGAAACGCGACCGTGGGTCAGGCGTGACCGAATAGCCGCTTGGAATGTTTAGCCGCGCATAAGCAGCTTTTTCTTCAAGAATGCAATGTGAATCGCGATCCGCCGCCAAGCGATAGCGCGTTCGCGTGCAACCAATGGCTAGCATGACGAAGAGACAAACAAGTAAGTATACGTAGAGCAATCTCATGCTGAGGCGGGCTTCCAATACGAGGAACTACTCGAATGAGATCGGCGAATGATGATGCCGGTAAAAACAATCGTTCCCAAGAAATTGATTGTGGCACCAGATTGACTTCGTGTTAGGCAAGATAGAGAAAGCCTACCGTTAGTAGTTCCGCTTTTAGGCGGGCGTGGTGGCGATCGACAAGAAGTGTCAAGGTGTCGTGCGATTTACTGATGTCGCAAGGCTTCGATCGGACTCATGACGGCAGCTTTGTAGGCTGGATAAACGCCGAATATGATGCCGGTTGCTACCGAAATTGCGAATGCCAGCAAGATCGACCAGAGGCTCGTTACGGTCTCGATGCCGAACGCAAGGCTTACCAATAACGGCAAAAGAACGCCAAACATCACGCCTAAAATTCCGCCGCTAGTACTGAGTACGGTTGTTTCCATCAGAAACTGCAGGACGATATCGCGTCGTTTAGCACCGATGGCTCGCCGAATGCCAATTTCACGAGTTCGTTCGGTAACGGTGGCCAGCATGATATTCATGATACCGATCCCGCCTACCAACAGCGAAATACCGGCGATCGAACCTAAGACCATATTCCAAAGGCGCTTTTCGCGTTCGGCTTGCGTTAACAACTCGAGCGGAACTTGAACTTCATAGTCAACTTTACCGGTATGGGTTTTTGCCAGGACCGAACGCACCATCGCTGCCGCCGGTCGCACTTGGTCTTGATTAGCAAGCTGGATGGTGATCTCGCTTAACTCAACTCGAACGTACTGTCGCGAACCTGTATCGACAATTCGTTGTACGATGCCCATGCGATTTTGTGCAGCGGTAAGCGGGACATATAAATCTCGATTCTGATCATGGGTGTTCTCGCTATGAGTTTTCGCAGTCCCGCTATCGCGTTCTTTCACGACGCCGATCACGCGAAAGGCATCTTCTCCCATCAGCAACGATTTTTCCAACGGGTCATCAAAACCAAAAAGTTCGGTGGCGATTCCCTGCCCAAGCACGACAACATTGGCGGAAACTGCCATATCGCCTTGACTTAAAAATCGACCGCGAATGTCCATCGCTTTGACCTTGGGCAGCTCGGCCGTCGTTCCGATCACTCGTAAGGATGTTAAGTGCCGCTTTCCGTGCTGCACGTTCTTCTGGTGGATGACCGACGGCACAGCGAGAACATTATCTAAGCCCAAATCATTTACACGCCGCAGGTCGTTGTAAGTCAAGCCATAAGCGAGTACATAGCTCGACGTTGAAGATGGAATGGCATTGGAAGCCGGCGGTTTAACACTTCGTAAAATAATATTCGACGCGCCTAGTCTCCGAATCTGTTCGAGGGCTTCTCGCTTGGAACCCTCGCCGATGGCCAGCATGGCTATGACAGAGGCTACACCCAGAATCGTACCGAGGAGCGTAAGAAAGCTTCGAAGCTTATGCAGAAGCAGATTTCGAACAGCGAGTTTGAGGGTTGCAATCCACACCGGCGGGCTACCCTACGACGCAGGAATCGAATCTGTTTTCTCGGCAAATAGCGCGTCGGCAAATTGCTGAGGATTCACCGCGATCAATTCGCCTTCGGACAAGCCGCTGCGTACGGAAACCCGCGTTTCGCTGGCTTGTCCAAGGTCGACCGAGCGTGGCTGCAAGCCGTCTTCTTCTCGAACCAAGACGTACGTTTGTTCGTCGTGCTCGACGACTGCATGAAGTGGGACGGTCACAACGTCTGAAACCGAATCGACGAGGATTTCAGCAACCGCCGTCATGCCAGGTTTAAGCTGTGTGACTTTCTCATTGATGGTTACGATCGTTCGATAAACTTTTGTGTCGTTGCCTGACCAGCTATTCTGCTCGGGCAACACACCGACAGATTGAACACTTCCGTTATACGATACCGAAGGAAAGGCATCGATCGTCACGCGAACTTTTTGACCGATTCGCACTTGATCCAAAGCCGACTCGTGAATTCGCGTTTCAACTTGCATGGAATCCAGATTAGGAATCGAGAGCAATTTTTGGCGAAAGATAGCCGGCACGCCTTCTCGCACTTCAGCAGAGCGGCTTGTCGCGTAAGCGACCAACCCAGATTGCGGCGCACAGACTTTGCATTTCGCAAGCTGGTCCTTATATCGAGCGAGGCGTTCTTCTTCTTTCTTGAGCGATTCATCTTTGGCTCGCTGTAGGGATTCGACTTGAGCGAGTCTCGCTTCATTGTTGCGAAGGACTTGTTCCAAACCACGTTTGGCGGTTGCGACCTTTCCTTCTAATCGCAAAAGCTCCATTCGCTGTTCGTAGATTTCGGCTTTCTTAAGCGTTGCAAGCTCGGATTGGAGTTGATTAAGCTTCGCGGCGAATTGTCCTTCGGCTTGTAAGTAAGTCAATTCGATTCGACGGACTTCGTTTCGATTTGCGTACCCAAGTTTGAAAAGCGATTGAATGCCGCGCTGCTCTTCCCGTCGCAACTCCATCGTTGCCTGAGCCGCTAAGATTTCGTTATTAACGTCGTCAATTCGACGTTTACTTGCATCCATTGCGAGCTTGTGCGTACCGTTGTCTTTATCGTTATACATTTCCAGCTCTAATTGCGCCAAGCTGATCAGCAACTCGGCCTCAGCGTGGGCCGTGGTGTTCATGGTCAACTGGTTTTTTAAGTTGGCTTCGGCTTGGATCTTTTCGGCGATCGCGTTCTCTGTATAGAGCACTTGATCGTCAAGAGATTCCTGCAAGGGGCCAGAGTCTAACTCGATTACCAATTCGCCCTTCTTGACCGAGGCACCGTTGGGAACGATCCAAAGAATGGTCGTTCCATTGATATTGTCTTTGCGGACATCTTCTACTTCGCAAAGTAAATCGATGTTCGATTGGCTTTCCAAGCTTCCACGTTCCAGCACGACAACTTGCAAATCCGACCGATCGACGGACTGCCAAACAACCTGTCCAGCAAGGGAGGATGGGGATGACTTTTGGTTACGGAACGCCCAAACCGCGTAGCCGACGACGGTTGCGACGAGACTCAAAATGACGATTCGACGTAAAGTCACTGGGTTTTTCATCGAGAACGATTCAAAAGACAAAGGCCGATACGCTATAGAAGACATATTGAATTTCCGTAAACGAGACTCTTTCCGCTGCGATATTCGAAACTAGAAAGAAGGGAACGGATCCTTCTGGACTCGACGATGGTCTTTCGACGCAGTCGTCACCAAGCTAGTAAAGGTGGGGGGATACTGAAGGCGGGATACGATAAAAGGAGGGTAAGGATGCTTCAACAACAGGAATCTTACGCATCCCGTCGTTCGTACGTCCATAACTCTATTCGAAAATATCGGAAAAATCAACGTCGTAACTCAAATTGACTCGGCTAGAAACTTGGAAATTCGGACTAAAACTAGACATTTATCGGTGTGGGCACCATTTTTCCGTGCAGCCCCATTCCTTATGCGGCTCTTTTTTAGGCTCTGGAACCCAAAAATCTTTGAAACGTCGCGGTGTCAGTACATTCAGTCAAACTTCAAATTAATCCAAATGGATTGAAGATGAAGCTCCAATTATCTCGATCATTCCAAGTGGGACGGGGTGCCCCACTACTGGAAATGATTTTCGGAGCTAGCAAAAGGGAATACGAACCGCGATGGAGAAAAACGGACCGATGGTTGCCGATTTGAAAACATGGCTAGAAGAATTTTCGCTGGCGCTCGAAAATTGGGAGGACTGGCTAAACCGCGTGGAACAAGCCTACTTCATCGGTGAGTTCACGTACCTCACTCGGCTTGAAGAAGAGTCGCCATCGATACAGCTCGGTTTAAAGAACGCTCGAGAGTCGCGAGCGAGGCTCATTCTCCTAGCAAAGACATTCGGGTTTGCGGGGTCATCGGTGACGACGCTAGTTCGATGGTTAGGACCGCCAGTCCCATCGGAATGTAACTCGCGTTTATCGCAACTCGCGCATCAACTTCGTCGTACGCAGCAACTGAGCACCGCACTTTGGATTACCGGTTTTCAAGCCGCTAGTTACACCACGGCATTGCTTGATCTACTTGCCACTGGAAGCACCGAACGAGCGACATACGGACCATGTGAACGAGCGGCGTTGGAGGGTGGGAGAATCGTCGATGCGGCCGCGTAGTAAAAAAACAGGAGCTGTCCGAACATCAAGCGTCTCTGCGTTACCAACCATTCCGCCGAATTATTGATCGAACGATCTTTAACCCAACCATCGAGTAACACGGATGTCACTTTTTAGTGCGCTTCAAGTCTCTTCCAACGCCCTGCGTGTCAACCAGCTTGGCCTTCAAGTTGTCAGCAACAACATCGCCAATGCGAATACGCCTGGCTACATACGCCAAGAGCTGATTCAGGATGCTGGCCCCGGATATAAACTGGGAAGTTCCATCGTAGGCCTAGGCGTAAGGTCCGTTGGCGTTCAGCAGCGCGTCGATGAATTTTTATTGCAGAGCATCCGTGAGGTTCAAAGCAAGATCTCTCGAAGCGAAGGGTTGCAAGAAGCCAATTCGAAATTAGAAACCGCGCTTTCAGAATTGGGCGATAACGATCTCTCGACCTCCATGAGCAAGTTTTCTAACGCTATGCAAGATCTTGCGAACACGCCTGGCAACACCGCTGTTCGGTCGCTCGCGATCCAGCGAGGGCGAGAGTTGTCCGAGGGAATCCAACAGCTTTCTGGACGAATCACCGGGATTGCTTTGAATTCGAATACCGAGATCAAGAATACGGCCAACCAGATCAATGTTTTGACCGACTCCATTGCCAAGCTCAATCAAAGAGTTGTTGAATTAGAGGGCGGAAGTAGCTCGACATCCGATGCTGTCGGCATAAGGGATCAACGCATCAAAGCACTCGACGAGCTCTCCAAACTCGTCGACATCCATGTAACGGAGCAGGAGACCGGCGCTGTGACGGTTATCGTTGGAGGGGACTATCTGGTGGCTGACGGACTTTCGCGACAAGTAAACGCCGTAAGTGCCGGCGATGCGAAAGTCGGTTCGGCGGAGATTCGCATTGTCGATACCGATGCCGCGTTGGTAGTCACCAGTGGAAGGCTCAAAGGACTTTACGACGTCCGCGATGGTTCAACAGCCACCTTCTCGAATCGACTCGATGATTTTGCCAGAAACATCATTCGCCAAGTCAATCAGATTCACTCTCAAGGGCAAGGTGCTACTGGATTGTCAGAAGTCGTTGGCGAACCGGTGCTCATCGATAACGCATTACCCATCGAACAGTCCGGCAGCAACATTGACATCAACAACGGAAGTTTTGAAATTCAGGTGCTCGATGCAAGTACCAATCAAACGCGATCGTTTGACATCTTTATTAAGCAACAAGGTCAGACGAACGATACGACCGTAAATGATCTTGTGAGTCAACTCAGTCAAATTAGCGGCATTCAAGCATCCACGACCGCCGATGGTCGCTTTCAAATTAGAACCGCCTCGTCAGCCATAAAGTTCTCGTTTGCCAACGATACTTCGGGAGTTCTATCGGCACTTGGTTTGAACACTTTTTTCTCGGGGAACTCGGCATCGACGATTCAAGTTCGATCGGACATTGTCAATGACCCATCGCGATTGGCGATAAGCCTTGACGGGCCCGGCAAAGGCAATCGCAATGCCGTTGCCCTCGCCGAAGTCTTCGATCGAGCCGATGCGTCGTTAGGCGGTCAGAGCCTTCGTGAGAGTTACGAAAGCATGATTACGGTAACGACCCAAGACATTAATTCCCAGCAGAGCATTACCGATGGCTTGCAAAATTTCTTGCAAACTCTTGAGGCCAAGCATTTAGGGGTCTCGGGGGTGAGCCTGGACGAGGAAGGTATCAAGATGTTGCTGTACCAACGCGCGTTTCAAGCAAGCAGTCGAGTAATCTCGGTGACCAATGAATTACTGGATACCTTGGTCAAAATAATCTAAAAAGTTCGCATCTATGGCATCTTCCTTTTATCCAGTGGTTTCAAGCCGTGTTAGCGACGGATTGGTTCGCAACCGTTCGCTCTTTCAGGTTCAGTCCGACCAAGCACAACTGCTCAAACTGCAAACGCAACTTTCTACCGGCCACAAATTTCAAACGCCAAGCGAAGCGCCGACGGCAGCGGTGCGGGTGATGGGGCTACAACGAGCACAAGAATTAAAACAGCAGTCGTTGGTGAATCTCAAGAGCGCACAGGGATATTTAAATATCACGGAAACTTCGCTTTCGAATGTTCAGGATATCTTAGATGCCGTCAAAGGCTTGACGGTGGAAGCTTCGACCAATCTTCTGAGCGACACCGATCGCAAAGGGCTCGAAACGCAAATCGATGCCTATCTCGATCGGCTTTTGGCGTTAGGCAACCAACGATCGCAGGATCGATATCTTTTTACTGGCGGAGAGGTAACCAAATCACCGCTTGAACGGGTGAATTCAGTCGCGAGATTTCAAGGGGATGATCTCGATCTCTTGTCGATCGCCGACCAGAACAATCACCTCATGCACAATGTGACGAGCCAAAAGGCGTTTGGCGTGATCTCAACGGGCGTAACGGGCTCGACCGATTTGAATCCTTCTGTGACCGAAGGACTTCGACTGGCGGATCTCAATGGCGGACAGGGAGTTCGTCCTGGGGCTATTCAAGTTTCCGATGGTGTCAACAGCGTCATCATCGATCTCGCGTCTTCGGAAACCGTCGGCGATATTCTCGAAAAAATCAATGGCGTTACGCTGAGTGGAAGAGCGTTGGAAATCAGAGTCGATACGTTTGGATTGTCCGTCAATTATCTAGATGCTCAGCCAGGTACACTCCGAATCTCGGATAGCGGTTCTGGCCGGATTTCTAAAGATCTCGGCATTGCTACGACGGTAGCTCAGCCTGTCCTTCCTATATTGGGCGGAGATTTGAATCCAATTCTTCGTAAGACAACACTTCTTTCGCAACTCAATAATGACACCGGACTGGATGTTACAGGCGGCATTCGTATCAATCAAAATGGAAAGAGTTTCAACATCGATTTTTCAACCGCCACCAATGTCGAAGATCTTTTGACGGCGATTAACAATTCGGGGGCTTCGGTCATCGCCGACATCGCACCTGGCAGTCGCAGCCTCCGAATTCGTTCGAATGAAAGCGGGTCCGACTTCTCGATTTCAGAAAACTCGGGAACACTCGCAGCGCGTTTGGGTCTCCGCACATTCAACGGGAACGTCCCCTTATCGAGTCTCAATCATGGACAAGGAATCGAGCTTGCCGATGGTCCTGACCTGACGTTCACTCGCAGCGACGGCACCGATTTTTCCGTCGACATTCAGTCGGCAATAACCGTTCAGGATGTCATCAATCTCGTTAATAATCATCCCGACAACCAAGACCCTGCACTGCGAATCGTTCTCGGCGAGCAACCATTCAGCAATGGCTTGACGTTGAGTGCGGCTGTCCCGCCAACTCCAATACCGCCACTATTACCGCCGGTTCCGATCGGAGTACGATCTTCCGGAGGAAGCTCTGCGGCCATAGGACTGGGGCTTGTTCCCAAAGGAACAACGTCCAGCTCGGGGACGATCGTGGGCACCAACTATGTTATTGATGGATGGGACCCTAATCCTCAAGAGACCGAGGGTATGTTCAATTCGCTACTGCGTCTGAAAAACGCCGTTCGAACGGGCAATCTCGAAGAAATCGCTCGATCCTCCACCTTGCTTGATACCGATATAGAGCGCCTAACGCTGGCTCGAAGCGACCTTGGAATTCGTCAGCAGCGCATCGACTCGCTTCAAACTGCGAACGAAGATTCGCTATTGGAATTTAAATCACAGGAATCTGATATTCGCGATGTCGACATCGCCGGTGTGATTTCCGAACTTACTTCGCGGCAAGCTGCTTACGAAGCGAATTTGCGACTCCTTTCGCAGAATATCCGCCAGACGATTTTTGACTTCATTTAAACGAAGCTCCAGCGGAAGCAATTGAATGATTTTCGAAGTCTCGTTGAATTCGCTAAACATTATATGCCGATAATACCGTATAAGTAGATCGCTAGCCCTCTGTTTGCGAAGGAACAAGCCATGCAGATTCAGTCAACGCGATTCGGTCAAATAGAACTCGACCCGTCGGATATCTTGTTGATGCCACATGGGCTTATTGGTTTCGAAACCTGTCGGCATTGGGTATTGCTATCGAATCCTCAAAATGAAGACGTGGCATGGTTGCAATCAGTCGGCTCGCCCGGAATCGCAATACCTGTTGTAAGCCCACGTCGATTCGACACCGATTATCGCGTTCAAATCCCTCGTCGAGAATTGAGCCTACTGCACCTACGTTCCGACGACCAGGTTTTTGTCTTAGCCGTCGTTAGCAAAAACGGACATGCTTTGACGATGAATCTCAAGAGCCCGATTCTCATGAATGCTACACGCCAAGTGGCGGTGCAAGTCGTGTGCAGCGATGATCGACCATTGTCGGTACCGATCGGACTATCGTCGCAAGCAAAGATGCTTCGTGCTGCGTAGCTAGCTTTGCAGGTACTGCTCCAAGATCGTTAAGATCTTCGCCAATTCCCCTCGGGCTCGTGGGAGTTGTGTTTCAATAAGATCGGTCGCTTCGGCAACACGAGGGAGGGCCTGAGTCTTGAACTGCTCCCATTCTAGCTGGCATGCTTTCAATTGTTTGTGTCGAAGCTCACATAAAGCTAACCGCGCCATGGCTTTTTCCAACTGCTTTACCTGATCGGTACAGCTCTCGCGGTCATCTTCACGAGTCTTTGCACGACACATAGCCAGCCCTTGATGAGCTTCGGCAAAGCGCTGTTCCGCTCGAAGCTTTTCCGTTCGCCAATAGGCACTTCCCTCGCCGTCTAGCCACGCGGAAACGCGTTGGAAATTCAGGCTCACTTCATCGCAGCGAGTCGACAAATCGTCGCGGAAGCGACCAAGAAACGCTTGAAAATCGACGATCGCCGCCACATCCTGGACTCGTGCCCCGTCAGCCATGTCGTTGGTACTCCTCGATCAACTCGGCTTTGCGAATGAGATACGGGATGTGCCGTTCACTCGACTCGATCAAGCGCGCGAGCTGCTTAAGCTGATCTTCAAATTCGACGGAAAATTTTCGATGCTCTTGATCGCGCCACGATGTCGATAGCCGTTGCATCTCTTGGCTCAGCATCCCCGATGCACTTCCCAAGGTTTCATTGAAGCGCTTGAGCATCAAGGCAAACTGCCGAAGTTGTTCCGGATCGACGATTGCTTGTGCCATAAGTTATCCGTTCCATTAGTGAGGCGTTTGTTTGAGGACGGCGATACGTTTTAAAATCCTGGCCGGCTGTGGGACATCGTCCTTTACAAGCATTTCTGCATAACGAATCGCCGCATCGACCATACCGAGTCGATCCGACAGTTCGAATGCCAGAGTCAATGCTTCCAATCGCAGTCTCGGATCTGGCGGTGGGACGCGAAACAGAGCTGCCTTTCGAAATGACGAAAGCGCATCCAAAGGTCGATTCAATTTTTGCTGGCAAATACCCATTTCAAGAAGCGCTCGAGCCCGCTGCGGGGCATGCATGGCCGCTCGCTCCAGCAGCGGAAGGGCTTCTTCGGTACGCTGTAGTTCTTTCAAGGCCTCGGCCCAAATGATCAACAGCTCAACTTGATTGGGATGGCGTTTCAAACGCGAAGTACAAAAGTGTAACTTTTCGTTCGCAAGATTGGTCTGGCTGCGTTCCAAATGCAGTTGCGTTTCGCGGTCGGGAGCATTCGAATTGGAAACGATGGCTTCTTTTAACGCGTGTTCGGCTGCCTTTAAAACCAAATCTTCGCGAAAAACGATCAGCGGCTCGAAATCAGGATTATGCTGGACGCCCGTGTCGAGAACCCGCAACGTATCTTTCCAACGATGTTGTCTTTGATAGATCTCGGCCAATTGCAAATACGGAATCGGATCGGCCGGCGAATTTCGAATCAACTGCTCCAATTCTTGATGAGCCAAGAGGGTAATCCGTTGCTTTTCAGCTTGGCCGCCCTGATCCAACGCTGCATCGATGCTGCCGAGTTTAGGCCGCAAAATTAAGCCGTCGACCGACTGGTATCGAGACAAAGCCCGTTCGACGTCGTCGTTTTTATTAGAGGATTCCATCGGCCTTCATCTTAACCCGACGCGTTAGCGAGGGCTCGGCGATGAGCGAGAAGTTTCCAAAAATCTCTCAATATTCGTTGCATTGGGCCAACAACTCATGTCGATAAGCCTAGTTGGACGACTTTACGGATTTTACTGCCAACATTTCCATGGAGGGAAATGGCGACGATGAGTTATTTGCAGTACTGGAAACTAGGATACGCTCCCTTCTCCTCGAATTCCGCCTTTTTTACGGGTGGGTCCGTCGAAGAAGCGATCGCTAGAGTTTGCTTTTTAGTCAAATCGCAACGCCGGATGGGCGTCCTTGTCGGCCCCTCCTCCGTAGGTAAAACGTTATTGCTAAAGCATTTGCGAAAGCCTATTGCAACAGCCGCCGCGGTCAATCGACCGAAGATCGTTTATCAATCGCTGCTCGGGCTGAACCCAAGCGAGTTTTTTGCCAGCCTCTCGAGAACCATCGGCGAAGGGTTAACGAGCAATGCCCACGCAAATGGGTCAGAAGATCATCGAGAAAAGTCGGCCTGGAACCAGCTTAAGGATGCGCTAGTAGCTGCCACCGCGTTTTCGACGCAGGTTGTGTTGCTGCTCGATGATATTTCCTTTGCGAAGGAACCGATGCTCGGCGGAATTCATCAAATCATGGAAGCCAGTCAAACGGTTACCTGTGTTTTAGGTGTTTGCTCGGAAAGTGTTGACGAATTGCCATTAAACCTTCGCGAACGATGCCAATTGCGAGTTGATTTGCCTGCCTGGGATCTCGGACAAACGGCTGACTATTTCGATTTTGTCTTAAGCAAAGCCAAGGGTCGGCCTGGAATTTTTGAAGCCCAAGCAATTACTCGAATCCATGAATTGAGCGACGGATTGCCGCAACGCCTCAATCGATTAGCCGAATTGGCCTTGGTGGCCGGCGCCTCAAAGCGTATTCCTAGAATCACGAGTGAGCTGGCAGACCAAGTTTTTGACGAGTTTTCGCTGATACCCGCCGCCTATGCGGAATCTTCAGCGCGATAAAAAAATTTTTCTGAGCCTACAAATCCTCGATGCCGTATGACTTAATGCGGCGTAAACCTTTAAAAGAACCGATTTTACAGCGATTTCCCAACCTTTGACTGGCAATCCTGGATCCCATGAAGCATGATTGAAATATAAGAAGCCGCTGCCGCCCATACAGACAGATTTGAGGAAGCATGGGTATACTTGGCGGGACTTCGGCAGTATCCCCCCGAAATGGTTATGAGCGAAAATGGTCAAACAAGCTCCAACAGCCGAAATCCACTTTTCGCTCGAACAAGCGAACGCCATGCTTCCGCTTTTGCGGCTCATCGTCGCGGATATTAGCTTGGCATGCCGAGAACTCTCCGAACGCCGCCATCAATTCCATCGTCTAGTTCGTCGAGGCGATACGGGCAAGTCACAAGTTTACCGCGACGAAGTCGAAGAAACGCGGGCAGATCTGAGGATTGAAACGTCGCAACTCGAAGAACTCATCCGAGAGCTTGAAACGTTGGGAGTTATTCTTCGATCGGCGTACGACGGAATTGTCGATTTTCCAACTGTTATGCGCGATCAAGCTGCCTACTATTGTTGGAAGATGGGCGAGCGCAAGGTCGATCAATGGCATTTGCCTAACGAAACGTACTCGCAGCGCAAGCCGCTTCCACGCGATCGATCTTCCTACGAGCCAGCTCATGACCCGTTTTCTGAGTAAGACGCCTTCTGAGTAAGACGCCTTCTGAGTAAGGCGTCGCGCCGTTCCGCTTCCTTGTGCCATTCAAGCAACGCTACGGTCGTTTCACCCGAATTGGCGTCGAACCTGCCGACCAAGTGCTCGATCCATACACCGTTGCTTGGACGACGTACGATCCGTGGCAGTTTAGATCGACTGGAAAGTTCACCGCAAAATCGCCAGCCTCGACGGGCATCTCGATTTGATGGATCGTGAGATGATTCGCTGCTTCATAGATGGCTTGTTGGCGTTCAAGTGAATCATGTTCGCGTTTCTCCTGTTTTAACTCTTTGGCCGTTTCTGGAATGCGTTGCCGGGAATAGGTCATTTCAACGATCATCTTCCCTCGGATCGGCGAATGACCTCGGATCAGTAGCTCCGTTCCGGCTGTTACCTCTTCAAGCGTTTCGATCGTCATTGGGCGCGGATGGTGAATCTGAACTATCGGGTCGCCAAGCAAGTTGAACAGGTACGTATGCTCAATGCGTTCATCGGCAATGGAATGACCTTCCGGGCTCAAAGCAGTCGCCAGCGAATCCAATAGTTTGCGTCGACCATCCGCCGCATCATTTCGATCGGAAGTATCGAGCTTCGAATCGCCGACGGTGTTGAATTTCGCATGCCGCAATATTTCGCCGATCGATTTGCATTTCTTTCGAAAGCATTGGTCGAGCATCTCGCCGCCAAGAATCCCCATGCCGTAAGGCATCGTGACTCGCGTACCTGCAACGATGGCGATCGGTCCGTTGGGCTGCATCAAGAGTCGCTCAGCGATCGAAGGCTCTCGAGCATCGAAGGCACCGACATAGCACGCCAGAAAAACAACGATCGGTGGCCCCGACGCGATCGAAATCTGTTGGACACTTGATCTATCCAAAATCGAATATTGCCGATTGCCATATGGAACGAAGTCGAGTGTATCGATATAGCCATGTCCTAGGTAGATCCAAAACAGACCTCCGTCATTCATGCGGTCGATCGCCGCATCGCTGAATCGAGTTGGGTCGGGACAATAAACACTCGTTGGACTGGCATACGTCATGCTCAGTCGGAATTCTTGAGGAATATCGTTGGTGAGAAGCTGTCGAGTGGTCGCCTCGACGACTGAATCGGCGATCGCGCCGAAGCCACCGACGCCCGCGACAACATCGACCTCGCGTCGCCACGCTTTGAAACTCGACGTGGTTTCATACGCGACGACTTTGGCTAAGTAGTCTTTTAGTTCCTTCGCCGAGTTGGCTGGTATGCGACCGACGGCGGCATCGATTTTTCCATCTTGATCGTAATCAGCATACGGATAGTCTGTTGCGATCGTCGGTTCCGAACCAAAGTCCTTAACCACTTTGGAGTCGACATAGAACGTCATGATCTTTTCGTTCCTTTTTTTGAGGTCGTCGAGATCAAAGTAAGCAGGTGCATCGTTCGCTAAAACGACAAATTGAAAGCAGCGAGACGCCGACTCTCCAGCATTTCGAATTCGCTCGCGGGTCGCTTCGGCAGTTTCGGCAGGCTCGACCTCCGTGATTCGGTACCCTTGTTGCTCGCGATGCGACTTCCATTCCGTCAACGCAGATTCCCAAGAGGCCGGTCGAACGACTACGATATCGACTTCCGAGCCCAATACAAAGGCGAGTAAGATTGTCATCCATCCTGACATGCATTTCTCCTTGACTGCGAATCCAATATGAAGAGAGTAGAGCGAGCTGCGATTGTTCTGAAAAGACTTGGCGAATTCTACCCCAATCCGGCCATTCCTTTAGCTCATTCCGATGCCTATTCGTTGCTAGTGGCGGTTTTATTGAGCGCTCAGTGTACCGACAAGATGGTCAATCGCGTGATGCCGGCACTCATGAAATTGGCGGACAAGCCAGAAAAGATGGCTAAACAAACTCCCGAGGCAATTCGTGAAATCATTAAACCTTGTGGGCTCAGTCCACAAAAATCGGTCGCCATCCACCGTCTTTCTAAATTGCTGATCGAAAAGCATCGCGGCGAGGTTCCGGACACTTTCGAGGAACTTGAACAACTGCCCGGCGTTGGGCACAAGACGGCAAGTGTCGTCATGTGTCAAGCATTTGGCCACCCAGCCTTCCCGGTCGATACGCACATCCATCGGCTTTCGCAACGTTGGGGGCTCAGCAGCGGTCGCAACGTCGTTCAGATCGAACGCGATTTGAAGCAGCTATTTCCGGAGTCGACCTGGGGATTGTTGCACCTGCAAATCATCTACTATGGCCGAGAACATTGCACGGCGCGCGGTTGCGATGGGACTCTTTGTCCAATATGCCGTGAGCTTTATCCGAATCGAAAAACGCCCGTTGTAAAGCGATCTTGACGGTACCGTTTTGTGCCGCTCAACGGATTGGTCTATACTGTTCACGTTCACGATCGACCTCAGCATTCCTTTTAAACGTTCACGATAAGAATCGAACCATGCCCATTCCCACCGATCCGTCTCCTGCAGCCACTGGTCAAATCGATACCGTCCAAAGTGAATCGAGATTGTTTCCACCCAGCGAAGCTTTTTGTCGTCAAGCCGCGATTGGTTCCTTGGACGCTTATCAAAAATTGTATGACGAATCGGTTCGCGATCCCGAAGCATTTTGGGCAGGTGAAGCACGTGAGCATCTTCATTGGTTCGAGCCTTTCCAAAAAACGATGGAATGGAGCGAGCCGTTTGTGCAATGGTTCGCCGATGGAAAAACGAATGCCTCGTACAATTGCCTCGACGCCAATATCGAAGCTGGTATGGGTGAGAAAGTCGCAATCTATTTTGAAGGCGAGCCGGGCGATCAGCGCGTCTTAACCTATCGCGATCTCCACCGCGAAGTCTGCCAATTTGCAAATGGACTAAAAAAGTTAGGAATCAAGCAAGGCGATGTCGTGAGCATCTACATGCCGATGACGCCGGAACTTGCAATCGCCATGCTTGCCTGCGCTCGAGTCGGTGCGATTCACTCCGTTATCTTCGGCGGGTTTAGCGCCGAGGCGATCGCTGATCGCAATCAAGATGCCAAAGCCAAGTTTCAAATCACGGCCGACGGCGGCTACCGACGTGGAAAGATCTTGAATCTAAAAGAAACCGTCGATCAAGCCTTGGCGAAAAGCCCAACGGTCGAGAAGTGTATTGTCTACCAGAGAACAGGGCATACCGTTCCCATGACGGCTGGACGCGATGTTTGGTGGCATGAGCTTTTGAGCGACGTGTCCGAGGATTGCCCAGCCTTGCCGGTCGATAGCGAAAACACGCTATTCATCCTTTACACCAGTGGCTCAACCGGAAAACCGAAAGGTATCCGCCATTCGACGGCCGGTTACAACCTTTATGTGAAGCGAACGTTCCAATGGGTTTTTGATCATAAGCCGAACGATATCTTTTGGTGTACGGCGGATTGTGGTTGGATCACCGGGCATAGCTATATCGTCTATGGTCCGATGTCGGCAGGGGCGACGCAAGTCATGTTCGAAGGAGCTCCGAATTGGCCAGCCGAAGATCGCTTTTGGGAGATCATCGAAAAGTACAAGGTCAGCATACTCTATACTGCCCCGACGGCTATACGCGCCTTTATCAAGTGGGGCGACCAGCATGTGGATAAGCACGATCTTTCGAGCTTACGGCTGCTTGGCAGTGTCGGCGAAGGGATCAATCCGGAAGCTTGGATTTGGTACTACAACAAAATTGGCGGTGGTCGCTGCCCGATTGTCGATACATGGTGGCAAACGGAGACCGGCGGCATCATGATGTCGCCGCTGCCAGGCGCGATCCCACTCAAGCCTGGATCTTGCACCCGGCCGATGCCAGGAATTGTCCCTCGCGTCTTAAGTGATTCCCAACAAGAGGTAGGTGAAAACCAGGGCGGCATGTTATGCATCGAACGTCCGTGGCCCGGTATGCTGCGTGGGATTTGGGGAGACGATGATCGCTATCGCGAGCAATATTGGCAAAAGTTTCCCGGCATGTACTTAACTGGTGACAACGCTCGATGCGATGAGGATGGCTACTATTGGATCATGGGCCGGATCGACGATGTTATCAACGTCTCCGGACATAGGTTGAGTACGATTGAAGTCGAGAGCGCCCTGGTTTCGCATCCGATGGTTGCCGAAGCAGCAGCCGTAGGACGCCCTGACGAGATCAAAGGGCAAGCGATCGCCGTTTTTGTGACGTTGAAAAATGGTGCGGCCAGCGAATCGCTCAAAGACGAACTCAAGCGACATGTTCGCAAGGAGATCGGTGCACTGGCGCAACCCGACGACATTCGCTTTACTCCGTCGTTACCCAAGACTCGCAGTGGGAAAATTATGCGACGTCTTTTGCGAGACATTGCCGCAGGAAAAGAATCGGTCGGCGATACCTCTACGCTCGAAGACTATTCTGTGCTGGCCAAACTTCGAAGCGACGATGAATCGTAATTGCAACGATCGCACGATGGATAGGTGGCGTAAGCATCCTGCTTGCGATTTATCCACGCAAGCATGATGCTTAGGCTTCGCCATAACCTTATGTTATTGATCGATTACTCTTTGGAGACGCCGCAAGCTAATCTCGCCTTCGACGAAGCGATGATTGAGTCGGTCGATCCTACCTTATTTTGGCAAGACCTTTCGAATGACCTATCCAACTCGCAATGCGACAGCGCCCCCAACGATCCTTTGGATATGGAAGCACTCAGGCTATGGGAAATGCCATCCAAGTGCGTTGTGATGGGCCGCGGTTCAAAGGCTCTCGAAGTAAACGAAATTGCGTGTAAAGAAGCTGCGATTCCACTCTTGCGGCGTTGCAGTGGCGGCGCATCGATCGTCGCCGGGCCAGGCTGTTTGATGTACAGTTTGTTGCTTTCGCTCGAACATCGACCGTTCCTGCGCGGTATCGACGTCGCTCATCAATGGGTGATGGAGCGCATTGGTAAAGCCGTCAAAACGGTCGTTCCGGAAATTAGCTTGCAAGGCACTTGTGATCTAACGCTGAACGACCGAAAGTTCTCGGGAAACGCGGTGCGCTATAAACGAGACTGGTTGCTCTATCATGGAACATTATTATATGACTTCGACGTGAGCTCTGTAGCGAGGTACCTCAATATGCCACCGCGTCAGCCAGCGTATCGCGAATCGCGAGCCCACGATGATTTTCTCGTGAACCTAGAATGCAATTCGACGGCGCTGCGCCAAGCGTTGAGTTTGGCTTGGCAAGCCGACCAACACTGGAGATCGCATCGGCATTCCACAAAGTTAATGAATACCTATTCGCGAATCCTAGAAATGAAATATGTATGACAACGGAAACGATTCATTACGATTTGCGATTCCCTCGGTTCCGGCAGCATCTGGTGGAGATCGAAGCTTTTTTTCCGGCCTTCGATCGCAAAACCGGTAAGACGAAGTCCCATATCGAGCTCATGATGCCCGTCTGGACACCGGGAAGCTATCTGGTTCGTGAATATTCTCGCAATATCGAATCGTTCGAAGCAAGCGATGCCGACTCGGGAGCGCCGCTCGCAATTCAAAAGCAAAGCAAAAATCGATGGTCGGTCCAATGTGGACAAGCCATGCGGATTTGCGTTCGCTATCGACTCTATTGCCACGAGGCAAGTGTCCGTACCAATTGGGTCGAAGAGTCTTATGGCTTTTTGACAGGTGCTGCAACCTTCTTAACGCTCGATGATCCGATGCCGCGCGAACACACCTTTTGCATACATCCCCCCGAAGCTTGGCCCGCCATTGCCTGTAGCCTGTCAAGAATCGACGAGCCGGACAAAGCTGAAAAGCATGGCGAGTTATGGCGGTGCTTCTCTCGAAAAGCCACTTCATTTGATGAACTTGTCGACAGTCCTATCTTGATGGGTGACCTCGATGTCCGCTCGTTTGAAGTTTCTGGGAAAATGCACTATCTAGCCTGTTTTCGAACCGAAGGAGCCTGGGATCTCGATCGAGCGACCGAGGATTGCGCAAAGATTGTCGCGGTCCAGCATGACTTTTGGGGTGAAATACCGTACCCCAGCTATTGGTTCATCAATATGGCGATCGAATCCTATGGAGGGCTCGAACACGACAATAATACGGTCCTCGTCACCAGCTATTGGGCAATGCAAAAGAGAGCGTCCTATGTCGAGTGGCTTGGATTGGTGAGTCACGAGTTTTTCCACACTTGGAACATTCGACGATTGCGACCCAAGAATCTGGTTTGCTATGACTACGAAGCCGAGCAATACACGCCCGAACTTTGGATTGCGGAAGGTATCACGAGCTACTTTGACGATCTGTTTGTTTTGCGAGCAGGACTTGCAACCCAAGCCGAGTATCTCGCGCTGCTTGACAAGACGATCGGTCAAGTCGAAGAGGCACCAGGTCGATTGGTGCAAACGCTGGAAGATTCAAGTTTCGATACGTGGATTAAACACTATCGTCCCGATGAGAACAGCGTCAACAGCCGCATAAGTTACTACACCAAAGGGGCGGTCGTCGCGTTTCTGTTGGATATTCATCTGCGCACGCTGAGCAGCGATGGCTGCTCATTGGCCGATGTCATGCGTAAACTTTGGACACAATGTCGAGTCGACGGCTATACGTTAACCGATTTTGAATCGATTGCTTCGGAATTAGTCGGCCATGATCTGAGCACATGGTTTAACAAGCATGTCCGTCGAGCGGATAGTCTTGACTATCAAGAAGCATTTGATTGGCTCGGCTTGCAAATGCACTCGACGACTCCAGTTCAAGCATCTGGTTCCACGGAACGCTCAGCGGATGCGAATTCGACAGAACCGGAATGGGAACTCGGATGCGAAACTGCCATGCGCGATGGTCGCATCATCGTAACCAAAGTTATCCGCCATAAATCGGCCTGGGACGCAGGAATTCAAACCGAAGATGAATTGATCGCCATGAATGGGCGACGATTGCCTAAGGAGAATTGGAAAGATCGGCTACAGTGCTATCGCAATGAACTATCGCTCGTTGTAACGATCGCGAGGCGTGGAGTCATTCGTGAAATTCAAATCACGATTCAGCCAAAGCAGTCGCGAAAGTTACAAAGTGTTTCGAATCCAACACCGTCGCAATCGCAGCATCGACTCGCGTGGCTCTCATTGTCGCAGTAGCGCCCCGAGCCAACTATTTCAACAGTGTCAGATTGATTCTTCGCACATCCATCACGGATTTGCCGGGGATAGCCATCGCGCGAAGCGTCATAAGGCCTCGACCAACAGGTAGTTCTATCTTACCGACGTTTAACGGACGAAACTCTTTCATCGTCGATTCGCCATCGGGGCGAGGCAGTGTGTCCTGGTTGGTATACAGAGGTGGATCCCAACCGGGTGAGACTTTGCCGTTTAACGACTTTTCCATGAAAGTGAGTTCGATTTTCGAGCCTGCATCGGCAATCGGGCATGTGTAGTCGATGACGACCTCATACGTACCGGCGGTATGGACGTCGATATCCCAAGTCATCGAGTCGTCCTTCGTTTGCCAATTCACAAAGTAGGAACAGTTCGGAGCGCTGCTGCTGCGCTGGACACCGCCATGAGCGATCCCATCGCGGGCTGGAAGCTGAGTCCAAGGAAACTCGGTATAGCCAACCGGGAATGCACGGTCGTCGGGTATGACTCGCTTGTTGGCGTTTTTTCCTTTCCCCTTTTCTTTGCCTTTGTCGGCAGGCGCGTCGTCTGTTGAATTCGCAAAGCCGAAAACGTCCTTGCTCCACGCCGCGACGGATTTCGAAAGCGACTCGGCGATTGCGGGTTGCTCTTCTCGAATATCACGAGTCTGAGCAGGGTCGGCGAGCATATCAAAAAGACCGCCGTTGGCATCCAACCGGTACTTTGGAGTTCGAACGCTGATCGAACCGTTTTGGTGCGAAAAAATCTGTCGTTCAGGCCATGCCTGGTTCCCTTTTTTCAAAAGCGGTGAAAGATCGACACCATCGAGCGGCTTTTCGCCGACTCGCGAAATACCAGCCAGTGACGTAAGCGTCGGCAATAGATCGATCGCTCCGGCAATCTGTGTCACTTTGATATTGGCAGGAATCTTTTTCGGCCAACAGATCATTGCCGGAGACCGCAGTCCTCCTTCGTCCGTCGACCCTTTGCGACCTTTCATCCCATCGTTCCATCGCCAAGTATTCGGACCGTTATCTGAAAAATAAACGACGATGGTGTTCTCTTTAAGTTTTAATTCGTTGAGCCGTTTGAGAATTCGGCCCACATTGCCATCTTGGTTCTCGAGCATGGCATGTGCGCATCGAGTCCGTTCGGGTACTTCCAGTTTCGGATCGGTCGCCTGCTGCGGGATAGGCTTGTCTTTGTAACGACGCCAATTCTCTTCCGGTGCGGCCCATGGCGAGTGCGGGGTTGTGAAGGGGACATAGCAGAAAAAGGGGCGATCGCGATTGGCTTCGATGAATTCAATCGCTCGGCTTGTACAGAGATCGACGATGTAGCCAGGATCGCGAATCATTTGGCCGTTGTGTTCCAGTGGCGGATCAAAGTATTCGCCCCAGTGTCCAGACGTATGACCATAGTACTGTTGAAAGCCACGCGCCATTGGATGATAGGGCCACTGGCTGCCGTTGTGCCATTTCCCAAAAGCCCCCGTCGAGTAGCCCGCCTTCTTGAACGCGTCGGCGATCGTGTTTTCGTCGGTATTCAAACGTTCCTGTCCCGTCGATACACCGCGAACTCCTCCGCGAGAGTGGTAGCGACCGGTTAAGAATTCGGCTCGGGTCGGAGCGCAAACGGAACAAACATAGAAGCGATCAAAGCGTGCTCCATTGCGCCCAATCGAATCGATGTTTGGCGTATTCGCCATTTGATTTCCGTTGATCCCATAATCGCCCCAGCCCGCATCGTCAGCAAGTAGGACAACAACATTGGGAAGCGATTTAGCGTCGGCCGAGTGCGCGTTGCCGTTATAGGAATTTAGAATAATCGCGACGACAACTAGTCGAATGAAAGGCGAGGCTGACAGGCATGATTTTCGGCAGGAGAAGATCATAAAAAACTCTTGGCTGAAGTCAGGGTTTTCGAAACAATGCGGCGGGGCAGGTTCTATATCATACCAAGATCTGATAGGCTCTCTATTAGGACAATTGATTTGGCGAAAATTCTTTGGCTATTGGTACCGAGCATGACTCAACACGACCCGTCGACCCCGCTTAGCAAGAATGTTCACCTTTTGCGATGGGTCAATAAAATGGCGGTACTTTGCAAACCCGATCGCATTCACTGGGTCGATGGCTCGAAGGCTGAATACGATCAATTGTGTGATGAAATGGTCGCGGCCGGAACATTTACTAAACTGAATCAGAAAAAATGGCCCGGCTGCTTTTTGGCTCGCTCAGATGCGGGCGACGTAGCGAGAGTCGAGGACCGGACGTTTATCTGCAGTCATTCAAAAGAAGGTGCCGGTCCGACGAACAACTGGATGAACCCGTTCGAAATGAAAAAGAAGCTGCGCGGGATGTTCAGCGGATGTATGCAGGGTCGGACGATGTACGTCTTGGCATTTAGCATGGGGCCACTCGATTCGCCCATGGCTCAAATCGGAGTCCAGTTGACCGATTCGGCATATGCGGTCGTCAACATGCGAATTATGGCTCGCATCGGTCGCAAAGTTTTTAAGCTGATCGATGCTTCCAAGAAGCGGGTTGTTCCATGTCTTCATTCGGTGGGTGCGCCGTTGAAACCTGGCGCCAAAGATGTTCCCTGGCCATGCAACAAAGAAAAGTACATCGCTCACTTTCCGGAGACACGCGAAATCTGGAGTTATGGTTCGGGGTACGGCGGGAACGCATTGCTCGGCAAGAAGTGCTTCGCGCTTCGAATTGCTTCGGCGATGGCTCGCGACGAAGGTTGGATGGCCGAGCACATGTTGATTCTCGGAGTCGAGAACCCTGAAGGGGAAAAAACGTATGTTGCGGCTGCCTTTCCTAGCGCGTGTGGTAAAACGAACTTTGCGATGCTGATTCCGCCGAAGCACTTTGCCGATCAAGGTTGGAAAGTTTGGACGGTTGGGGACGACATCGCATGGATCAGACCGGGTGAGGACGGTCGATTGTATGCCATCAACCCTGAAGCCGGTTTCTTTGGAGTCGCACCGGGCACCGGCCATCAGACCAATCCGAATGCGATGGCTGCGCTTTCGAAGAACACGATTTTCACCAACGTCGCCCTGACTCCCGATGGTGGAGTCTGGTGGGAAGGGATGACCGAGCAACCACCAGAAAAAGCCATCGATTGGCAGGGCAATGAATGGACTCCTGAATTAGCCAAAGAAAAGGGCATCAAAGCTGCGCATCCAAACTCACGATTTACCGCTCCGGCTTCGCAATGCCCAACGATCGATCCCGATTGGGAGAAGCCCGAAGGAGTTCCGATCAGCGCCATCATCTTCGGAGGGCGACGAGCTACCACCATGCCGCTTGTCTTTCAAGCGTTCAATTGGAGCACCGGCGTCTATATCGGGGCGACGGTCGGTAGCGAGATGACTGCGGCGGCGGCCGGGACGATCGGTAAGGTCCGTCGCGATCCAATGGCGATGCTACCATTCTGCGGATACAACATGGGTGACTATTTCCGGCATTGGATTTCCATGCAGCGCAGCCTAACCCAAACGCCGAGAATCTTTCACGTGAATTGGTTTCGCAAAGACGCCGACGGCCAGTTTCTATGGCCCGGATTCAGCGAAAACATGCGCGTCCTCCAATGGATTATTCATCGAGCTTGCGGACGAGCCCTTGGAAAAGAAACGCCGATCGGATGGGTACCACGCTACGAAGATATCGAATGGTCGGGCCTCGATTTTCCTAAGGAAAAATTCGACGAACTCCAGCACTTCGATCGTAAAGCCTGGCGAAAAGAAATTCTCGATCACGAGAATCTCTTCCTTGACTTACATTCGCACTTGCCGAAGGAAATGATTTACGAACGCGAACTGCTCATCTGCCGGATGTAATATCGCTCATTTACCGACTACGTGGCGTCGTGGTTGGTTTGGTCGCCGTCTTCGTCTCGCTCGCTACTTTCGCATCCTCAGGCTTCGATTCCGAGGGTGCGACGGGAAGCTGCTTCAAGGTGAATTCCAAGGTGCCGGCCATTTGAAGATCGTTCGATCCGAACGTTTCCACCGATGTTGCGTTCATCGAATATGCGAGAATCACATGGCGTCCGGCATCGTTAGAGAGCAGCAGATGTATCCATTGTACCGGAACGGTTTCAACTTGACCAATCGTGACGACACGCATCATCCGAAGTCCCGTTTGACTAATCCGCTCATCGGCTTCCAAGAATTGGCCAAACCGCTTGTCGAGCGATTTTTGGATATCGTCTTGAAAGCCTTCGATTGAAAGCTGCCGTCCAGGTTCCATATCGGTCATGTTCGTGATCGTACAGTGAGCTACGACTCGATTATTCTGAATCCATCGCAGCGAAGCATCGACACCGCTATCGCTATACGTTGTCCAATTGCGATCAGCGACGAATCGATACGCCCCAAGCGTAGAATCGAATTGAACCAGATGAGCCGAGTTGGCTTCGTCGAGCAGCTTTTCGACTTCACTAAGCGTTTGGCCGGATGATATTGAGCTGATCTTCTCTCGAAGAATACGCAAACGAGCTTGGATGGTAAAGCCTGGTTCTGCTTCGCTGACTTCACGCTCTTCATCGAGCGAAATTGCCAACCAAGAAATGATCCCATTCTTTCGATCGATCTTTGCTTTTCCTGCGATCGAAATATTCGTTCCGATACTTCGGACCTCGCCCTGTATTTTTCCCTTGATATCCAGTTGGCCAGTATCCGCGTCTGCCTCAACCAACGTCACTCTGAGTGATCCTGTATTTACCAACTCAAGATTGAATAGCTTGGCGATCATCGCTGAATCGACATCCCAACTGTCGCCGATTTTTGTCGCAGTGCTCGGCAACAATCGCTCTAAGTACATCGTCGATATCGGACCTTCGACTATATCGCGCTCTGCCGATGTCAACGGATGGCTGACACAGGCTGACGCCATTCTCCCGCCGTTGTCTCGACGAACGATTTCACGACATGGCTCGCGCAGTTGGAGTTTGGTTGCGTGCTTCTCGATAAGATTGTCGAGCTCTGCCATGCTGTAGACTTGATATGCAGCCTCGTTGACCGAACTCGAAGTCGATTTGCCAATTCGATACTCTTCTTCGTATTCGAGTGTCGATTTGGCTTCGATGGGAGCGGTGTGATGGTCGTTCGCCGACTTGCCGCGATTGTTTTTGAGTTTCACCTGCCCTTTGATTTCGAGTACCGATTTGACGCGTGTGATTTCCGTCGACGCGTCGCTCGTGCTAGATGGCTGGTCGTTTGCTAAAACGCTAGCCAGCGGAATTTGGGTCGCGATCGCCGAAGCGGACAACGTGGCGACGAGCCAGCGGCGTCGGGTCGACTTACGTTGCTCGAATGATAGCAAATGGAAATCATTGAAATTCGAATTCGAAGCTTGCATAGATTATGACGTCCTGACCAAAACAAAGCGTGATATCGAGTTACCTTCTAGCCTGATCGGCAAGGCGAGATAGTCTCGGCGAAACTTTATCGCGATAATATATGAATTTTATTCGTTGTGAATCTCCTATGGTTTAAAGCTAACCACTACTATTGGTGGATTCAGAGGTTGAATGACCGTTGCCGCCGAATATTTGTCCCACTCCCTTTGCAGCTCGTCGATTCCGCCACTATTTCGACGCGGTAACCAATTGACCGATTGATTTTCCGTCAGGAAAGCAACACATGAGATAGCTATTGCGGCCATCGTTCACATCGATCGAGGTCGAGGCCGCGGAGCCAATCTGTCGTGACCCGAGAAGTGGTGCTAGCGAAACTCGATGGGTGCCGACCGGTAACTCGACGCGAAAGACTTGAATGTCGCGAGGCAACAGTCCCCAGCATCGCGTATCGGCAGATTCGGTCGCTTCCCAAACAACACCTGCCGCATCCATTGCTAGCGACGTCAGATTGTTGTCTCTTCCCATCGTACTTTTGGCCGCAACGATCGAAGCTTTTTTGATGACACGTCTAGCAACAGCTCGGGCCACAATCGCCTGACGATTTGCCGCATAGGTGCTCAAGGCAAGCGTCTCGATGTTGGTGATGCTCTCGGTCGGTCCGATCGAATGGCCGTTGATCGAGACTCCAATTCGATCGACGTCGATCGGTGGAAGTTGAATATCTGGGATCTTGATCGGAGCAATCGTCGGCGGGACGCTATACGGTCCCACGACCGAAACGATACGGTCGGCGATCAACAAAGCATCACTCGTCGGTTCCTCGGCAACTTCAACTTTATGCGGTCCGCGACCAACCAGGGCAAAGACGTAGAGAACGCCGGTTCCCGACGTCGAGTGTACCCCCGTCCGTGCTCGTTCAAGATCCCAATGGAATACTGGGCTTCTCGGGCATAACTCGCAAACTCGTTGGTAACTCGAAACCGCATCGTCATAGTCTCGATGCGAAGCTTCACGCAACATGCCTCGCAGATAGTGACCTAAGGGTACAGGTGCATAGTTTTCCGCCGCTTGAGGGCCAATTCGTTCGACAGCTCGTTCGGTAAGCGCGACTTGTTTGTCGTTCAATTGTAGGGAATAGCTTTCGGCATCTCCGCCGTCGTGCATCAAGTTCGATAACGCGAGAAAAGCGTAGACCAAGATCTTCTCGTAGTCTTCACCAGCGTATGATTTTTGTTGATCATCGGTCCAAATCGAAAGCGTCTTTTCTGCCAGCGAATCTTGCTCAAGAAACTCGAATCGATCACGAACTTCTCGAAGTCGCTGTTCGGCATCATGTGCCTTGCCGGATATCAGATCCACCATTGCCAGATCGAGCGCCGCGACATCGCGATCAGCCCGATGGGACTTCGCGAGCTTTTCGAGCTTGACCCGACAATCGTCCATCTGCCCCTGATGAAAGAGACTTCGCGGTTCTATCAATCGCTTCGCATGGGTCGAACAGCCCGAAAGCCATGCGGTCGCGAAAAGCATCGCAAGGATGCAAACGAATCTCGCAACATGAAGGGGGGCGAACAATCTATCGATCGTTCGGTTCGACAAGTTCCTTAGCCGAAATCTCATCGGAACCCATCATGATTTGAGTGGATTGTAGTTCCAGATTCGGCCCATCGCAGACTTATGATATCCCTTACTTATTTCAGCCGTCTGTTTGTCATAGACGCCAGTGTGGATATTCGTAAGTTCCAACGTAAGCGAATAATCACGTTGCTTCGACGTGTTGCGCTCGGTGGTACCACTCGTCATTTTTGCATAAAGCATATAGTCGAACGGTGCACCTTCACGCTGTAATACAGCCGTAAAGAGTTGAAGATTGCCCGGGATCATCAACGAATCGGGACGCAGTCGAGTTTCGAAGAGACCAGCATCCACTAAACGGCGACTGATCGGCTGGAAGCAATCGCTTTCCAGAATTTTTGAATCGATCTGCTGGTAGAGTTGTTCTTTGAAATCACCGAGCTCTTCGGCGCTCTTGTTCTCGATACCGATAAAGCAAATATTTTTCTTCATCGGCATCCCATCGGGTCCGATGGGACAATCGGACGTGATCGATGAATGGCGACCGAGAAGTTTCGCTACTGCCTCATCGACCAACGGATCAAAGACCTCTGCACCTGCGGCGTGGCTTCCGACAAGATTCGGGGCATCTTTCTTAATGACGTGGCCATACTGATAGCCACGACATCCAGCCGACAAAGGTACAAGGCTAAACCCGCTAAGTGTAATTAAGAAATTTCGTCGCTGCATAGCTTCCAACGTCCATGTCGAAGTGAGGCAAACCAGACTACTTTTAACGATTTTCGGCTCTCGTCGCCAGTTGAAAAAAGCCAAACTCAACTCGACCATCCAGCCCCACGCCTTATTCGCAGTCGTCGCAATTTACGCAGTCTTACGTAGCATTGGAAATGAAATACGCTAGCAAACGCATTTAGTTCCCTGAAATGAGAAAAAATGTAATGCCGTCGAGAAATCGCCTTTGCGGACATCCAATAAATACGTCTGCGCGACCGCTGTGCGAACGCCATCGGACAATCCGGTGTTGATCTAGACAATATGAACGGTCATCCGCCATTCGTCGGTAGTCTGTTTTGTGATTGGTTTCGCGGGAATGTCGTAATTCGAATTTTATTTGATGTTCGAGTGCCGGATTTTGAACTTTTCTAACATGGTGAGGGCTTCTTTGGCACGCAAAATGCGTTCTATCTCTTCGATTATAGAGATGCTACTTGAATCACCATTTGCCCTTGGAGTGCAAAAATGTCCACGATCGGCCTTCAAGGTCCAATTTCAAACCTTTCCACCGCGCAGTCAAGTCGAAAGACTCGACTAAGTAAAGCGGCGGAGCGAGATACGGCCATCGCGGATTCCTCGTGGTGGACGATGTTCAGTTGTAGTTCAATTGCTCTGGGCATCAGCAGTTATCTTGCGTGGGCCTCGTTAACGTCGTCGCACATCGCTGGCTGCGGTGGAGGAAGCATGTTGGATTGCGATCACGTTCTGCACAGTCGCTGGTCAATGGTACTATCCATTCCCGTTAGCATTCCTGCAATTGCGACACACGCTCTTATTCTGGCAATGTTGCTTACGACACCTGTTTCCGAACGCATGAAACAAGTTCGTTGGAATGCCATCGGCTTCGCTTCGATGGCCGCTGGAGCTGCTGCACTATGGTTTTGTGGGCTACAGATTTTCTTATTGCAGCGCCTATGTCCCTATTGCCTTGTCGCACATACGAGTGGCCTGCTACTGGCAATCATTTTCATAAGGAGCAATCTTGTAAGAACGCCCACCTTGAAATGGATCGCGGGCGGAGCCTTAGCATCGTTAGGAGCGCTCATCGCTCTACAAACTATCAGTGCTGTTCCACCGTCGTATGAAGTTATTGATCACACCGAGAGACGAGGTGAGTCCGAGGCGTCTCTAACGGAAGAAGCAATTCTGTTTGAGGCACCAGAAAGCGTGAGTTCGCCTCAAGCTTCTTTGATGCAAAACCAGGTGCAACATCATCTTACTTCGGCCCTTTCAATCTTCTCTGCGATTGGAAATCCTTCAACGCTGTTTTCCGGGGCAGTCGCCGCAAACGCCGAGGAAGGTCAGTCACGCACTGCACGGATCTTGGAAAGTATCGAACTCGAAACAACTGCTTGGCCGCTACTTGGCAACGCAAATGCCGAACTCGTATTCGTCGAACTATTCGACTACACTTGCCCGCACTGCAAGAAAACGCACAGCTCGATCGAAGGCGCTCGTCAAAAATTTGGAGATCGCCTTGCGGTTATTACGCTGCCGGTTCCACTCGACCGCAAATGTAACGCTACCGTCAAATCGACTCACGCGATACACTCCGAATCGTGTGAAATTGCCAGGCTCGCCATTGCCGTATGGATAGTTGAGCAGAGCAAGTTCGCCGCTTTCCATCACTTTCTCTTTTCGTCGAATCCAAATTACGCTCAGGCAATGATAAAAGCCAAAACGCTTGTCGATGAGACTAGTCTGAACAAAACGCTTGCGGGGCCCATTCCCAATGACTTTATCGCTAAGCATGTCTCGCTTTACCAGAAGGCGGGAGCCGGCACGATTCCCAAATTGATGTTTCCCCAAACGACTATCCTCGGAGCCATCGAATCTACCGATGCTATGATTCGTTTGATCGAGAAACATTTGCAGTGATCTTGGTGCGATCAGTTGCCACGAAAAAATCTGCGGTTTGAGTTCGTCTACCTGCGGGGCAACTTGGTCGGATGCATTTTTGTTTGATCGAGCCATGCCATCTGCGACTTCTAACTCGATCGCCTTCCCAATCGCCACGCGCCACAGAGTACTAGTTGTCATACGGAAGGCTACCGCGCGAGCGACAAGGGCTTTTTGCCGAGGGCGCAGCGCATTGGACAGACTCGTGAATAGTGGAAAATATCCGCTCTCAATCAAAATATTCTGTACATCGCTCCACGTTTTGAGTAGCCTGAAGCGCTCGGCAATCACCTGAGAATTTTGTCCAACTCCGGATTCGTCGAATTATGCCTTCCTCCAATACTTTTGAGCGCAATTCATCGTGGAGAGTCCGTAAGTGCGGACGAGCTTTTCCCGGTCGTCTACGAACAGTTGCGCGAGTTGGCTCGGGCTATGTTGTCTCAGGAATCGGCTGGGCAAACTTTGCAAGCAACGGCACTGGTTCATGAGGCTTATATTCGCTTAGTCGATGTACCAACGGATCAAGTGTTTCAGAATCGCAAGTATTTCTTTGCCGCAGCTGCTGAAGCCATGCGGAGAATTCTAATCGAGAACGCTCGTCGGAAGGCGGCTCTCAAACGGGGCGGCGATTGGGACCGGGTCCTAGTGTCGCTGAATGATCTTCCGGAGGCTGCTTATGCCGTAAGCATATTGGAGATCGACGAGGCATTAACTCGCCTCTCCGCGATCGACGCTCAAGCCGCAGAACTAGTCAAACTTCGGTATTTTACAGGCCTGCCTTTGACGGAAGCCGCTGAGATCATGGAAATGCCCGAACGTTCAGCTCGCCGCCTTTGGGCATATGCGAGATCGTTTCTGTTGGAAGAATTATCAACGAAATCTTAGCCGGGTTACACACACGAAAGTATTCTTTTTTTTGGGCCGGATATGTTGGCGGAATGCGCATTAATTCAATCCGACTAGTGGAATTCACGCATGCCCGCAATTTGAAATGATTCATGCACGAACGCGACCTATTCATTGCTGCCTTTAAACTTGAGGCTCTTCCGCAGAAACTGTGGGTGGTTTTCGTGATCCGCAATCGATTTTAGCCGTGAAATACAAGGAAAACACTGGACTGAGTGATTGCAAAAACCAAGGTTCGCTTTCTGATCGGAAATGCTTACCCAAAAAATTGCTATGGTTTGGATGGTGCAATGAGTTTGGCGGATGGATTTACA
>Ga0163150_10001032_pt1 | contig 49299 bp, 31 predicted proteins | sample OliLakLV19P2IB_FD_148628 | JGI IMG/M metagenome (GOLD analysis project Ga0163150, IMG submission 148628) | Freshwater microbial mat bacterial communities from Lake Vanda, McMurdo Dry Valleys, Antarctica - Oligotrophic Lake LV.19.P2.IB | ecosystem: Environmental > Aquatic > Freshwater > Lake >... | reverse complement strand
CAAACACTGAGGTCGTGGTGGGTTATGCCGGGCGGATGCTGGCCGCCTCCTGCCCGGCAGGTCCCGCCTTTGAAGGCGGCCTCATCAAATATGGGATGCCCGGCTACGATGGCGCCATCGAATCCGTGCGGCTCACTAACGGGCACTTCGAATACACCACGATTGGAGGAGTCGAGCCTCAGGGCCTTTGCGGGTCCGGGCTCATCGATCTTTTGGCGGAGCTACGACGCAACGGAGGAATGACACCCAAAGGGGTCTTCCCCAACAAGCTGTATGAAATGTCGATTGTACCCGAACGCGGGATCACGTTTTCTCGCGAAGATGCCAGCAACCTGGCTCAAGCCAAAGCAGCCAACTATTGCGGACAAATGATCGTCATGCGCAAGTTCGGCATCAATCCGCGCGATATCACCAAACTCTACCTCGCTGGAGGATTTGCCAACTTCGTGAACGTCCGCAACGCCATCGAAATCGGGTTCTTGGCTCCAGTGCCCGAGGACCGCATCCGGAAGATCGGCAATGCTTCCGCTCAGGGTGCAAAGGAAGTGTTGTTGTCCCGGCGCAAGCGACAGGCAATTGAAGCTCTGGTGAAGCAGATCGAGCATGTCGAATTGGAAACGACACCCGACTTTTTTGAAGTGTTTGTGGAAGGTTGCCAGTTCAAGCCCATGCCGGAAGTGTTCGCTCCAGCAGCGGTCACCCAGCTGAGGGCATAGCAAGGCAGAAGGCGGACGACTCGGAAAAGCCGCCTACACAGAGAGTCCATCGATCCGTTTCCGATCGCCCCGCCGGTTGTCGAATGGCGAATCAAGGAATGTCATGGGTCTGTCCCCGGCAAAAAGCACGTCGAGTCTAGGCGCTTGGCAGAAGCGCTCGTTCCGGCACCTGCTCCAGGATACCCCCACGTTTGTGACCTGTGCGGAGTTGGTTACCTCGCGGGGAGTCATCACGGAACGCAGTGGCCGCCGAGTGTTGGAGCTGGCACGAGAGCTGGCTCATCATCCACGCATTCATGCGCTCAGCATCACGGATAATCCAGGCGGCAACGCCATGATCAGTGCCGACATCCTGGGCACGGACCTTATCTCCCGCGGACAGGATGTCATCATCCACCTCTCCTGCAAGGACTGGAACCGCAACGCACTGCAAGGCCGCGGCTGGCAGCTGGCCAGCGAGGGCTTCAACAACATCCTGGCCTTGTCAGGGGACTATCCGACCGACGGATATCAAGGGCAAGCCAGCGGCGTATTCGATATTGATTCGGTCGCATTGCTGAAGATGTTCTCGGATATGAATGCTGGAATGGCAGCTGCACATGCCCAGGACAAGCCGCACCGGCGCCTGGAGCCCACGCATCTGTTTTTGGGGGCCGTGGTCAACAACCACAAACGGCACGAACGCGAGTTGATGCCGCAATACTTCAAGCTGGCCAAGAAAATCGAAAGTGGGGCGCAGTTTATTATCAACCAGATCGGCTACGATTCGCGTAAGCAGGACGAACTGCTCAAGTATATGGCGCTGCGCGGCCTTGAAGTCCCCGTGATCGCCAATGTTTACGTGCTCAGTCCGGCTGCTGCCCGATACTTTCATGGCGACAAGATTCCCGGTTGCGTCGTGACGGACGAGTTGCTCGCGCTCTCCGAAAGGCAAGCCCAATCGGCAGACAGGGGAAAGCAGTTCTTCCTGGAGTTGGCGGCCAAGCAATGTGCCATTGCCAAAGGCCTCGGTTTTCGCGGGGTGTATCTCGGCGGGCATCTGAAGGTCGGAGACTATGAACGGATCTTGGAGCTGACCGACGGTTTTGCCGAGCATGACTGGAAGGAATTTGCCAAAGAGATGTGCTTCTCTCAACCGGATGAGTTCTACTTCTTCGAGCCAGACGCTGCATCGGGTTTGAGCTCGACCAACATCAATCGACAGTATCTCCACTCGAAAACCGCGGACGCCTTGAAGGGGCTGAAACAAGCGGTTTCGTTGGGCTACAAACTGAATCGATCCATTCACCACGCAATCTTCGAGGAAGGAAGCAACGGCTTCGCCATCGGCAAAAAGGTTTTTGAAGCCGTGGAGCGTGCCGGCTCGGGCATTCAACGCGCTCTGCACGGCGCCGAGCAGGCCTTAAAGATCCCGACGTTCGATTGCCGCGACTGCGGTGACTGCTCGCTGCCAGAGATTGCCTATCTTTGTCCGGAGTCTCAGTGTGCCAAGAACCAGCGCAACGGCCCCTGCGGCGGGACACGCCAGGGAAAATGTGAGGTCGGCGAGAAAGACTGTATCTGGGCCCTTGCCTACGACCGCTTGAAGGCCTACGGCGAGGAGGAAACGATGTTGGATCGCCCCGTGGTGATCAAGGATGGACAACTGAAGGGCACCAGTGCCTGGGCCAACACGTTTCTGAAGAAGGACCATCATGGCAAGACATGAACGGTCACTTCAAGGCTGAGGGCGGGTGAATGACACAGAGGGTTCCATGAAAGTCAAAGGCTTGGCGAAGGACTTCATCATCATCGGCGAAAACATTCATACGACTCGTGTGGTGCTGCGCAACGGCAAACGGGTGGAGACCACGGCGGCAGGCGCTGAGGCCATTGTCTACACAGGCTTGGCAGATACCGCGCGGCATTTGGTGATTCCCGAAGAGATCAAACGCAGCCAGGACTACGAAGAAGGCCGTGTTAAGCATGTGAAAATCGCCGTGAATGCAGCCATGTCGGGCCGTGAGCCTGAAACCAGCGAGGGCCTGGAATATTTGAGGAGCCTGGTTCGCCGCCAGGAACAAACCGGCGCAGACTTTCTGGACTTAAACGTGGACGAAATCTCGTTGCGCCCCGTTGAGCAGAAGAGCGCCATGCAATGGTTGGTCCGAAACGTTCAGCAGATGACTTCCCTGCCGGTGTCGATCGACTCGTCCAACATCGAAATTATCCAGAAAGGAATGGAGGCTTGTGACCCGAAGGCGGGCCGACCTCTCTTGAACTCCGCATCTCTGGAGCGCCTGGAAGCGCTTGATCTGGCAAGACAGCACAATAGTCCAGTGATTGTCACCGCTGCCGGCGAAAAGGGCATGCCGCAAACTGACGAGGAACGAGTCGTCAACGCCTCGCGAATGGTGGATGCGGCGCTGGCCAAGGGCATAGCCGTTCAGGATATCTACATCGATGCCCTGGTCTTCCCCATCTCGGTGGATAGCCAGTTCGGCAACCACTGCCTGCAGGCCATACGGAGTCTACGAGAGAAATACGGCCCTGAGGTCCACATCACCGGTGGACTTAGCAATGTTTCCTTCGGGCTCCCTTGCCGGCATCTCATCAATGACGCGTTCATTATTCTAGCCACGGAAGCGGGTGCCGATAGCGGAATCATCGACTCTGTTGCCAGCCACCTCGATGAGGTGTTCTCCATAGATAGACAGTCCCGGCCCTATCAGCTCGCAGAGGAGATGCTTTTGGGAAAGGACAGGAACTGCAAAAACTTTCTGCGCGCGTACCGCAAGGGCGAACTGCAGATGCGGTGATCCGATGGATCGTCTCGATCGCTGGTCAGTTCGAGGCCGGCGATTGGATGAGATCAAAATGGCTAGATACCAAATCCTGTATTGGAGAGAAATCCCGGCTCAAGTGAAGGCTTATGACGGCGCCCGAGCCATCTCGCGCCAACTGCCGGAACGATATCAGCTCGAAATCGATCGCATCGCGATGCAGGACGGTTTGGCTGGAAGCGACGACTACCTCAACCAGTGGCACTGGACGCCTAAACTCGACCGTCCCGGGCCCGCGGCCGAGGTTCTGGAGTCGATATCCCAAGAGCTCGTTTCCGAGTGGGATCCAAAGATCCTTGCGAAGTAGCGGTACCTTGAATAGTCGTTCTTGCTCATCCACGCTGCGCTTCCTATGTAAGGACTACAAAATATAGCGACGATAGTCTTCGTGCCTCGAAACGCAATAGAGTTCGGTTCCCCTCGCCCCAACGCGTGCGAGGGGAACCGATTCTAGCGACTGTGACCACATCAGAACAGAGCACGCACAGGTGCCACTATTTGCAACTCGTGAAAGACGGTAACGCGAGTTAAACGCACGGCCATTCTGGGTTGCTCCCGACACCCAGTAATCGCAGAGGCGGGAAAGAGTACTGTAAACAACATGTCAGGTGAATTCACGTTTGGCGGGCCGATCGTTTGGCGACCCACTCCGGAGTACACGGAGCGGAGCCACTTGAAACGCTTCATGGAACTCCATCACCTGAGTTCCTACGAAGAGTTGCAGCTGCGCTCCACCTCGGACATTGCGTGGTTTACAAACGCTGTCCTGCAATACCTCGATATTCAATTCCGCCATCCCTACTCTGAAGTGGTAGATACCTCACAAGGTATCCAGCGCCCGCGTTGGTGCGTTGGCGGGAAAATGAACATCGTTCACAACTGCCTGGAAAAGTGGGCAGCTCATTCCGACTCTCGCGGCCGTATAGCGATGATTTGGGAAGGAGAGGATGGGCAGGTACGCAAGTTGACCTACGGTGAATTGTCGCGAGAGGTCAATCGTTGTGCGAACGCTCTGCGTCGCTTGGGGCTGGGGAAGGGAGACCGCATCGGGTTGCACATGCCGATGACCCCGGAAATCTGTGTTGCCCTGCTGGCGATCGCAAAAATCGGAGCTGTGATCCTTCCCCTATTTTCCGGTTATGGCGTGACTGCACTGGTCACGCGGCTGCAAGATGCCGGAGCCAAGGCTCTCTTCACCGCCGATGGGTGTTTTCGCCGCGGCCAAGTGGTGCCAATGAAGGCCATCGCCGATCAGGCTGCAGAGCAGGTCCCTTCGATTGAGCATCTCATCGTCCTTAGAAGAACGGGCAACTCAGTATCCTGGAAGGGGGGCAGAGACCATTGGTGGGATGAATTGATTTCATCTCAATCTGACGAAGCACGGCTCGAGGAAACCGACGCCGAAGACCGGCTTATGATCATCTACACCTCCGGCACGACGGGCAAGCCGAAGGGAGCGGTTCATACTCATTGCGGCTTTCCGGTAAAGTCCGCTCAGGATATGGCCTTCGGTACGGATGTCCATCCTGGTGATGTGATCTACTGGTTGACCGACATGGGTTGGATGATGGGACCCTGGCTGGTTTTCGGTGCGACACTGCTCGGAGCCACCTTCGTCATCTATGAGGGTGCGCCGGATTATCCGGGCCCAGACCGGTTGTGGGCCATGACGGAACGGCACCGGATCACGACATTGGGGATTTCTCCCACGTTGATTCGCTCGTTGATTTCGCACGGCAGCGAACCCGTCAAGAAGCATGATCTGTCCTCAATTCACTTATTTGCTTCGACCGGTGAACCCTGGAATCCTGATCCATGGCTCTGGCTGTTTCAAGTGGTTGGTGAAGCGAGGCGTCCAATAATCAACTACTCGGGCGGAACCGAGATCGCTGGAGGGATTCTCATGGGGAATCCCCTCCTTCCATTGAAGCCGACCGCCTTTTCGGCTCCCTGCCCAGGAATGGCTGCAGACGTAGTGGATGCGGAAGGGAGATCGGTTCGCGGTCAGGTTGGTGAGCTGGTCATTCGCGCACCCTGGATTGGCATGACTCGCGGTTTCTGGCAGGATGAACAGCGCTATCTCGAAACGTACTGGTCTCAGTTCGAGAACATCTGGGTCCACGGCGATTGGGCGGCCGTCGATGACGACGGCCTGTGGTATATCCTGGGGCGTTCAGACGACACCCTGAAGGTGGCCGGAAAGCGAGTGGGTCCAGCCGAAGTCGAGTCTGTGCTGGTGAATCACCCCGCAGTGGAGGAGGCCGCCGCGATTGGTGTACCCCATGCCATCAAAGGCAATGAAGTCATTTGCTTCTGCGTGCTCGTTCCCGGCTTCGAGGCGATGGACGAGTTGCGGCGGGAACTGCAATCCAAAGTCGCAGCAGAACTGGGCAAACCACTGCAACCCGGAAAGATTTGGTTTGTTTCTGATTTGCCAAAAACCCGTAACTCCAAGGTAATGCGCCGCGTGATTCGGAGCGCGTACCTTGATCAGGATGCAGGAGACATCTCAAGCCTGCTCAACCCCGATTCTCTCGATCAGATTCGAAGTGCAAGATAGCCGTCAGACCTTATTATTAGCCCAAGTAAAAGCGGGAAGCTCCGTCCGTTACTCAGGCGTTTCTGATTGTCAGTGAGTTGTAATGGGAGTCATTCAGATTGGCGCGAAGGGAACAAGATGACCATGTGTGGAATCCGGGAGAACTAGCCGAAGCGTGCAAGAAGGGATTCGGACCACCTGGTTCAGCGTCGAGCCGTTGTTTGAAATTGGTGGGATTCCACGACCTTCCACGATCTCTACTTGACATCCAAACCAGCGGCTAATCCCTTAAATACGGCGTACCAAGTTTCACTGTGTCAGATTCCAGCGAGGCTGCACTTCGGGATTCACACATGATCTGGGCCACTTACCTTTCCAAAGATCAATCGCAGTCTCCATCGAAAGCCGCCAGCAATCGGGCAGATATTGATCCGAGTAACCTCCCAGGTGAGGCGTAATCACTACGTTCTCGAACTGCAACAGCGGGTTGTCCCAATCAGGCGGTTCCGTCTCCAAGACATCCAGCCCAGCACCGGCAATTTGTCCTGACTTCAACGCAGCAATCAACGCTGATTCATCAATCACGGGACCTCGAGAGGTATTGATCAGAATAGCTTCGCGCTTCATCTTCTCGAATTCAGCCCTTCCAATCAGGTGGCGTGTCTGCGGGGTCAAGGGACAATGAATCGAGACGAAATCGGACCGTCTGAACAACTCATCCAGCGAAACGCTTTGAACCGAGTGCTTAGCAAATACTTCCGGAAGCGCGAAAGGATCATGAGCAAGGTTCGTCATTTCAAAGCCAGCTAGCTTCTGCACCACGGTCCGTGCGATTCGACCAAAGCCCACCAATCCCAGGGTCTGTCCTCTTAGATGCCAGTTTGGGTAGCCTCGGGTGCGATCCCAAATTCTATTGCGTACATTCCTGTCTTGAAGGGGAATCTGCCGAATCACGGCGAAAAGCAAGCCAATGGCGTGATCGGAAACGGCGTCATTCAGTGCATCAGGCGTATTAGCCACAACGATGCCCAGCCTTGTGGCTGCTTTCACGGGTACATTATCGGTACCGCTACCAGTCCGAATAATGGCGCCGCACTTGGGCAAGATAGACAATTCGTCAGGACTCATTTGCCCATGCAGACAGCGACTGGAGCCAAATACCCAAACAACATCCGCGTCACCCGCCCATTGGGCCAGTTCCTCGCGGCTCTCACACTCGTGAACGACAAGCTTGATTGTTTGCTCGGCCAATCCAGTGACAACTGAATCGGGCACAGCTTGGCTGTCGAGACCGACCAAAGCCACCTTGAAAGGCGTTTTCATGCTTCTCTCCCTAGCAATCAAAACGGCAGCGCTGCTTAGCTCGATCTCCGGATCTGAGAGTCTCCTTCTTCCCTTTCTTGGAGTCTAGTCAAGTCCAGTAAGTTTATGCCTGCCCCATTTGATCGATGTTCGAATAAATTGCCGCTGGAATGAAATTGATATTTGAAACAACTCCCTTTGGACGATCTTAAGCCTATTCGATGATTGATTAGATTGCGCTGTTTTTCTGAGAAGACTTGACAGACCCGAAACCCAAAACTACGTTGAGTTAGGCTAAATACTCGCAAGGACTCATGGATACACTCTTACAGGTCCGATCGCCATTTCCCACTTCGATTGCATGGTATCGCTCTAAATCGATTCTCTTTCTCGGCATTCTAACGAGCCTTGTGCACCCAGCTTTCGCCGCGAACTGGGCTCAATTTCGCGGACCAAACGCATCGGGTATTTCCAAGGAAAAGACGCGTGTTCGGGCACAGCCTCCTCAACGAACGGTCTGGAGAACGACGATCCCTCGCGGCCACTCCTCCCCCATCATTGTCAAGCACCAAGTTCTGCTAACCGCTTTTGAAAATGAGGATCTCCTGACAATCTGCTTGGATCGCTTCAGTGGCAGGCTTCTCTGGCGCCATGGTGTTCGTCGAAGGAGCTCGGGCCCTTATCACAAGATGAATAGTCCAGCCACACCAAGCCCTGTCAGCGACGGTGAGAATGTCTATGTCTTTTTCGGTGACTATGGGCTCATTGCGTTGAGCCTTGATGGTCAAGAGCGATGGACTCTGCCCTTAGGCCCATTTGACAATTCCAATGGCATGGGATCTTCACCGATTCTGGCCAAGGACAAGTTGCTAGTGCTCTGTGACCAGAATGTAGGTTCCTTCTTCCTGGCAGTTGACAAAAAAAGTGGCCAGCAGAAATGGAAGGCGGAGAGGCCTGATTTCACCAATGGATACTCGACTCCGATCCTTTACCAACCGGAGACGGGCCCCTTGCAAGTTATCGTGGCTGGCTCTGTGCGACTAATTGCGTATGACGTAGAAACTGGCCAAGAAGTTTGGTGGGTGCTAGGCCTGCCCTGGCAAATGAAGTCAACTCCGGTAATGGATGGAAATAATCTATACATTCATGGCGTCGCTGGGGATGGTCAATGGGCGCAAGTATCCTCTTTCGAAGAGGCTTTGCAAAGGTTGGATGCCAATCAAGATCAGAAGCTCTCCAAAACTGAGGGAAGCACCGATCCCGTCATTCGAAAGTGGTGGGGTACTATGGATGTGAATGGCAATGGACTGGTCGAAGATCGCGAGTGGACGATCTTTAGCGATCGCGGTCTTTCTCGCAATGCTGTCTTTGGCTTCCGGCTTGGTGGGAAAGGAGACATGACAAACGCCAACCTTCTTTGGCGTTACGACAAAGCCGTCCCTGCAGTCCCGTCACCCTTGCTCTATGAAAACGTGCTTTACATCCTGAAGGAGGGCGGTATTCTCACCACTCTTGATCCCACAACCGGCCACGTCCTTAAACAATCCAGACTCGCAGGCGCGCCGGGTGAGTATTTTGCATCGCCGATTGCCGCAAGCGGCCAAGTCTATTTGTTGAGCTACGAAGGCAAGCTCATCGTTCTGAAGCCTGGCGCGCAGTGGGAGATTCTCGCAATCAATGACCTGGCTGACGAGTCCTGGGCAACCCCGGCCTTCAGTGACCGCTGCCTTTTTGTAAGAACTTCCAAAGCAATCTACTGCTTAACTGCGAAGGCCAAGTAGCTCCTCGATCTTCCTTCACCCGCTCCTGACTCTAATCAAGATGCACCCGATGCTTGGAGATTGGGTCAACATTCGGATAATACTGGTCCAGATTGGTGCGGTTCAGCACGACCAGATCTGTATACGAGATGAGAGGAACTTTCTCGCCTTCGAGGATTTTCAAAGCAAGAGGAATGAGGCGCTCTCCAAATGTGTCGGGGAAGTAGGCAACTGAAGCCATGAAGGGCCCACCTCGCCGAATAAAGCTTCTGCCGTCACGACCACCCCCCTGCCCTACAATCGCCACACGTTTTTCAAAACCTATTTTGGCAGCAGCGCGTGAAGCGCCGATTGCCAGCGGGTCGCTCAACGCTGCAATCAAGATTCTCGAGTCGCTGCGCGGGAACTGTTGGAGAAACTCCTTGGTTGCGCGGTACCCATCATGAGTCGTGAGGCCCGGAGCAGCTGTAAAGACATCGCTCTTTTTCAAGCTCTTGATCCTTTTCAGTACCCTATGACGAACGCCGGTCATGCGGACCTCCAGCGTCGAACCCATGCCCTTGGCAGGAAGAAGTAGCAGCCGATCAGCTCTATTCTTCCAGGTTTGTTCGGCAAAATCACAGAGACAATCACCGGCGAGTTCACCCGCCTGGTAATTGTTGCCTCCAAAATAGTAGGCACCTGGATGTGCGTAAGTGATGGCGATGACCGGCACTTTCGCATCGTGACATTTTGTGGCAATAAGCTGAGCTACAGTTTCATTGAGTTGGTATTCGATCAGCAGATGAATACCTTCTTCCAGCAGAGAATCCACATTGGCCAGCGCTTTCGGAGGATTCGCTTCGTTGTCTTTGACAATCAGGTCGACTCCGTGATTTCGGGCAGCCACGACCAAACTTCTGGAGACTTCGTCGGAAAACTTCATATGGTTGTCTGCCGCGGCATAACCTATACGGAAGCGTTTGCGCACAGGTGTGCGCGAGTATTTGCGGCTGCCTGGCCGACGCATGACATAACCACGCTTCTCGAGCGTATAGAGCAAACGGAAGGCGGAGCTGTAAGTCATTCTGACGCGACGCGCCACTTCCATGATGCTGAGTTCCTCTTCCTGACTGTCAAAGCTCTCCAGTACTTCCAGAGCCTTGGCAGCGGCTTCCACAAAGTAACGAGACTCGATGTCGCCTTCCAAAACGGTCCTCCACTGAGTCCTGAAGTTGAGACGAGAGTATAGCCCAACGTTTTGAGCCGCGAAAGGCATCGTATTCACCTATCGATTATTCCCAAGCCTGGGTTTTTGCTGGGACTGGTGATTTCGGAAGGCAAATCTGGAGCGGCGTTGTTACGTACCCTGGGTCAGCTTCGAGGTGCGGATTTGGTGCATACCCTGTGGCAATCTAGTTTTCACACCAAAGTTGGAATCGGGATTCCAGTCTTGTCCTCGATGGAGTTGGCGATCTTGATGGGACGGCCGATTGGAGACATGTAAGTCTTTTCCCAATCGATTCCAAAAGCTTTATAGATCGTCGCAAACACATCGCCCATCGTTGTCAGGCGTTCGGCCACTTGGGCACCGCGATCGTCGCTCGCCCCAATGACCTTTCCTCCCTGGATGCCTCCGCCTCCAAGAACCAGAGACCAGCAATGTGGCCAATGATCTCGCCCGAAATTAGGATTGAGGTGGGGGGTACGACCAAACTCTCCCATTGCAATGACGACGGTCGACTCGAGCAGTCCTCGTTGCTTGAGGTCTTCCAGCAGGGCAGCTAGACCCTTATCCAATACCGGAACCAGCTTGTCGCGATGGTTCTTGTCGTTCTCGCCGTGCGAATCCCAAGCATTGAAGGGAAATCCTGCTGCCGTCACGAAACGACTGCCAGCTTCAACCAACCGGCGTGCAAGCAAGACACTCTGACCGAAACTGTCCTTGCCATAGGCTTCCTTGGTCTTTTCGGATTCCTTGGAAAGATCAAATGCATCTCGCACCGAAGGAGACAAAATCATGTTGAGAGCTTGTTCCGTGAAGGTATCCATGCTCGAATACTCCGCGGTCTCGACTTTTTCACGATGGAAGCGATCCCAGACCTTCAAGAATGATCTGCGATCGTTGACTCGCTCTACCGAAATCGACTTGGGCAAAGTGAGATCCGCCACTTCGAAGTTTTCGTTGCTGGGGTCAGGAACGACCATCGGGTTGAACTCGGGGCCCACAAATGCGCTTTCGAAATATTTCTCGTACTGGCGTTCTTTTTCCCATTGAGGAGTGAGGACGTAAGGAGGCAGATTGTTACGGGCACCCATCTCCTTGCTGATGATCGAGCCGAAGCTAGGAAACTGCATCGCCGGGTTGGGACGGTGGCCGGTTAACGCGTAATACGTACCCTGAGGATGATTGTCTTCCTCCGTGTGCATCGAGCGCACAATGGAGAGCTTGTCCATCTGCTTCGCAACTCGCGGTAACAGTTCCGAGATCTGTATTCCCGGAACGTTGGTGGCAATGGGCTTGAAGTTGCTGTTCGACTTTGGATCCCACGTATCAATGTGGCTGGGGCCACCTTCAAGCCAGAGCAAGATGCAAGCTTGCGCTTTTGCCTTAGCCTGAACTCCATTGGCCGCCTGAAGGCTTTTGAGTTGCAAATACTGACTGAGACTAATACCCAGCAGGCTCAAAGAACCTACGCGAAGAAAGTCACGCCGTCTCAAATTGGATTCTGTACATTGCAAACAGCCTGATCTTTGCATTTCACCTACCCCCCTGCGGAGTAATCTTCTTTGTTGGTTCTTTGCGGACATCCACCTAGTGTTTGTAAGCAAATTCACGAGATGTCATTAGGCCCCAAAGCAAATCTTCCAAGGCTTGACGCCGTGAATGACCTTTCTGGACAAGGGACTTGAGGTCTTCCACTTCTTCCTTGGTCGGGAACCTTGAGAGCCCGGCCAGGCAAAACTCCTCAATGATTTCATTATCGGAGGCGCCTGCCTTGATCAAGCGGCCAATCCGGCTTCCTTCTTTTGAAATCTTTTCCGTGTAAGTCGCGCCAGCCAGCATGTGAAGCGCTTGGTTAAGGTTCGCATTGCCGTCTCGCTGAGGAACCATCATGCGATCGGGCCGACCATGCATGTCCAAAAAGCGCGATGGATAGGAATCAGTGTCCTTAATGCTGATGGCTCGAGTTCCCGCCGGATCCTTTCCTCCCGCTCCGGTAGCCCGAAAAAAGACCTCAGGTACGCCACTTACGGTGGAAATCGCGTCCAACAAGACTTCGGCGTCCATCGCTCGGGGCAACGCATGCGAATAGTTGAGCAGATCGCCCTTGTTGGTCTCATTAGGCCTACTGGATATCTGGTAGGTTCTGGATCGCGCAATTGTTCGGACTAGGTGCTTTAAATCGTAACTATGGGAAACGAAATCGTCTGCCAAGGCCTTGAGCAATTCCGGATGAGTTGGTGGGTTGGTGGACCGGAAGTCATCCACTGGATCAACGATCCCTCGACCGAAGAAGTATCCCCACATGCGGTTGACCGTTGCTTCGGCAAAGAAGGGATGGGATGTCATCCACTTCGCTAGCTCCATTCGCAGGTCGGTTCTCTTGTCTTCCGGCAGGATCTGGCCGTCAAGAAACGCCGGCTGTACCGGCTGTTTGGTTCTGGGATGAAACATTGACCGGGCCGGGCCTGTCTCGCCTCCCTTCGCGAATCCTCCTCCCGGAACATCTGCAAGGACAGGGCCGATTGAGGATAACCGTCCGAAAAAGGCGGCCAAGCTCCAATACTGGTCCTGGGCCCAAGTTTCATAGGGATGGTTATGACATTGAGCACAGTCTAACCTTCGGCCCATGAACACTCGCACCTGCTCGGCCATATTGTCGTTTGGCTGGAATTCGCCAGGATAATAGTTGGCGGTTGGCCCAGCATTCCCTTGAGCCGAAATTCGCTCCAAAGCAATCTGGTTGTAAGGCTTGTTTTCAGCAATACTTTCCCGAATCCATTCCCAATAAGGAAAGGTCTTTTTGGGTGTAAAGCCCGCCGCATATAGAGCGACACGGAAAAGGTCCGAAAAGCGAAAGGTCCAATACTCGACATATTCAGGAGAGTCAAGGAGAGTCTCGATGAGGTTCTCACGCTTAGCGGGATCCTTGCTGGCAAGAAACTCACGTACGCGAGTGGGCGGCGGGAGTGTACCGCTCAAATCGAGGCAGACTCTGCGCAGGAATTCGCTGTCTGTCGAGAGTTTAGACGGAATAACGTTGAACTTGCGCAGTTTGGCAAAGACATGGTCGTCGATGAAGTTGTTTCGCGCAACCTTCGGATAGTTCGCGATTGGATTGGCGATCACTCCAAAACGCGCGCTGACTGCGAATCCGGCCGCACGAATCATCACCGCAGTCTCACCTGTTTTGACTGCCTCCGCTAACCCCTCAGAATTGACTGTGACCGCTTCCGGATTGTTGGAAATGTAAAGAACTTGGTCGGTAAAGTCTTCTGTTCGTCCGTTCGAGAGCCTAGCCGTCACTAGGAGCTGGTGCTTCCCCTTTGGATCGAGCATTACTTCCTTCGGAAATACTTCCACCGCCGTTACGCGAACGGATTCTCCCCCCTCCTCACCATAAGGAGCGCCGCTTCGAATCCATTGCAGAATGGTGTCATAGTCAGCCGAGCCCACCTGCAAAACCTGACCTCCTCCATGAGGCACAGCAAATGTGGGCTTCTGCAATAGAAGGCTGTTCTCCGGCTTCTTTAGATCGACACGAGGAATCTTCTGGCCTGCAGCTTCCGAGGTTAGAACCTGATAGCTACCTCCCTCGATAATCCATTTATGGTCATCCCGAGGATAAAGGGCGTTCATTGAAAGCTTGAGCCCGCCCTTACCCTTCACGCTTCCGTGACAATCACTGCTGTTACAACCTTTCTTTGTAATGACACCGCCGATGTCCCGTGCGAAGCTGAAAGGTTTAGTCTCTTGAGATCCCTCAACACGGATCCTGGATCTGACAAGCTGACCGGCAACTTCGACTTTCAGCGAGACTTCTCCATTCATGAGAGCCCTGACCCGTCCCCGCTCATCAATTTTGACGATCTTACTGTCGGAAATCGAGAAACGGCTCAGGTGCGTGATATCGCGTTCGAGGCCATCGGCAAAGGTTCCCTGCACCAGAAACCGCTGAGACGCGTTCTTGCCCCAAAGAACCATATCGCTCGGCACGAGACGCACCGAGAATGGCTTCTTTACAGTGTGTTGGGCTCCATTGTCTCTGACCATTGTAGACTTCGAACGAGACGGATCTGCAGCAACAGGGTTCGACGGCTGATTCGACCACACCGGACCTGCAACAAACAAAGTCATGATCACGGCGCAACAGATTTGATTAATTTTGCGCGAATAGATGCTGAGAATCATGTTCGACGATTTCATCATCCCAACCACCCATGCAACTGTTGTTCGAACTCACGAACTACTTCTCTAGCGCTTTCTTGCCTGTCTCCGCAACCGAAGCCGGAGGCACGGAGGAGGGATTCACAACCATTATAGCCAGCTCCTTCACCAAAAAGGGTGTTCCAAGTTGACCTGCTACGATCGGTTGTGCTTTGACTCTCGCCCAGCTGGGCATCCGCGTGATGGGAGCGTCTACGTTAGCAACCAGGATCATCGTTACGATCTGGCTTTTGGGAACAAATCTCTCCGGATGAACCTTGGCAAATGGTGGTCCTTGCGCCGGCTCGACATCCGCGGCAGGCAAAACGACGACCCCAGGTGGCAGATCCTCAACCCGTACGGCGATTTGCCCATCAAACCCTTCTTCCTGTCCGGCAGAAATCGTGAGTTTCCTGGCTTCCCCTATGACCAGATTGAAGCGATCTTCCTTAATCTCGATGTCACCGACGTGGGGGATCTGATCTCGAATCAGGAGCCGATAGGTAAAATCGGGTGACCCGTTGCGAGAGGTGAGATCTCGAAGTTTCACGCAATACTCACCACCTTGGTCAAAGCTGTGGATCACCTTGGGCTCCAGTGACTGGACCCAATCGTCGCCGTCTCCACCAATCCGCTGGTAGACATTGGTCAGCACTTCTTCTCCGCTAGCGGTCCACAGCTCAAGACGCGGACTGAAGAGAGGTGGCAGTGCACCTTTGGTCTGGATTTCAAAGGCCATCGACTGGTTGGCTTCCACCGTGATTCTGAAACAATCCACATCGCCTGCACGTTCAATCGTGCCTTCAACGATTGCCGGAATCGAAACATTCAGGGCCTCCGTCAGTCGATCGTTGGGCTCCCTGTCCTTCACTATGGGGAGGACCAGAATGGACAACGACGCACCGGCGCTTTTCTGTTCTTGAAGCTTGGGCGTACCTTCGATGACCGGCTTACCATCCGAGTCAACCGTAGGGTTCGAAAGGTGTTTTTGCAGGTTGCTAACCCGGAGGGTTCTTGACTCGAGTTCGTTGAGTCGGTCCGACTCGATGTCTCTGGCAAAATCTCTTTCCTGCCATCGTTGCTTGAGGGGGTGAGCTAGCCTTCCAGTCCTTCCTGTCAATGAGTCCGCCGGTACTGAGGCCGACAAGTCAGCAATGCGCAACTGATATGAGAAATCCGGCCCGCCCAAGCCCACGAACGCTGCGACACCCACCACATAGCGACCTGACTTCTTGAAATGGTAACTGAGCGCAGCCGCCGAACGATTGCTCACATCATCGTTAAAAGCCAACCGCGCAAGGCGGTCTGAGTTCAACCAGCTGCCCGACGGTTCAAAAAGCGTCACGACCGGATCCAAACCTCCTCCTAGTGAGTCAACCTCGAACAGCAGACCGCGTCCGGCGGACACTTCGACGGCGTAGTAGTCCACCTCGCCTTCCTTGCTGATCCTGCCTGTCACGATGGCTGGCCAATTCACCCGCTGAAAGTCACCTGGGAGCGAACCTGGCGATCCTTGCTCCAGCACCACATTCTCAGCAGTGACGTAAAGAGAGAGAGCATTTGATACTCCTCGATTCGAGACTAGGCGAAACATGTGCGAACCCAGATCGGAGCCAAAGTCAGACCGCACGTCAAGCAAAACTCGCTGGCCTTTTCTTGGCTTCTTTCCCTTGTTAGAAGTGCCAAGGTCTTGCTTCTCAGCATCCAGGTCAATTGGCTGCACTGCTTTCACCGTGGCCCGAACAGCGTCGCAGTCGAACCAAACAGCGTAGGCGCCTTCCAATCCGCTCCCCCGAACTTCAAGCTCCCAGGACGAGCCTTGCTTTCCAGCTAGAGGAAACGCTGAAGAAATTTCAGGCTCGCTGCGCGTTGACTGGGAATTCTGAGCTGGCAGTTCGAACCCCATGGCTGCTGCCATCGGCAAGACCAAAAATGCTTGGTGTCTCAGGCGCATAACTACACTTATACCCTGTTTGCGGAAGGTTCCTCTACGTGTGATCAACAGACAAGCGCAAGACTACTTCCACCGCAAAGGGTTGCGATTTATTCTGACCCTACCTCGACCAAGGATCAAGAACTCGACCCCGAATTGCGGATTTTAATCGCTGGGCGAACACCCAGAGTTGAGAGCTCGGCCTTCCCCCAAACCTGATCGTAGCAAGCCGCCAGCTCGCCTCAAAAGAAAGAACGGATGAGACACGCCAAGAAGAAAGCGTAAAAAAGAACACAGAGCACGATCATCACCTGGCGAATTAAGGAGGGTCGTAGGGCGGGCGGAAGGAACCGGCGATTGACGAGAAGCAAGTGAATCCCACCGAGAATCATGACGGGGGCGCCCAAATTGGCCATGATCTTGAAAAGAGTCAAAGGAGGAACAAGACCCACTGCGATGATGCCCCACACGGTATACAGTGCCAGGATCCCAAAATAGAGGAACCGAATATTAATGACCCTGCTTCTATTCTTCCAATGCGTTTGAAGCCAAACAATGTCGGTGATGGTCCGCGCGACGGTGTCAGTATTCGCCAATTGCGTGGAGAAAAGAATCCAGAAACCGTTCAAGAGCGCCAAAAACCAAAAACCGGACCACAAGGAACTCGCCATGTACTGAGCTTGATACGCCCCAGCTGCCAGGCCTGACACTGCGCTATTCGCGGGGATCACAAACACAGCGAGGTTGACATTGAGATACATCCCGAGAAACGCGCCTGTTCCCCAAAGCAAAACCTGGTCCGCATGCACAAACTGAAGCCAGCGCTTCCAGTTGTTCACACTCTCATTGGTTAAGGCGAACACCTTTCCCGTTCCCGACAGACCAATCACCTGTTTTCCAAAAGCGGCAGGAATCGCGCCAACTCTTGCTCCCATGCCAAATCCCTTGTCGCGCACGAGATTGGAAATGCTCAGGCAGGAAATACCCCCAGCGCCGGAGGAAGCTGCCAGTGCCCCGAGCAGCGTCCAATCGACTTTCTGTCCCTGAGAGTTGAATTGAAAGAACCCTACCAGAGTTGACAGCCAATGATGCCCTGGAACGAAAATAATATTTGCCGCAAACAGGAAGAGAAAGATGAAAACAACCATAACCTTCGAGGCCTGTTCCAGCGTACGTTCCACCGTAGTACCGAAGGCCAGAATGCTCGAAGCAACAATGACTATGAGGATGGCCAACCAGTACATGGCCATCTCATCGCCTGTAGCCGGAATTCGACCTCGAAAGACGCTAAACAACGTGGCAGCACAAGAAGCTGCCAGCGCGGACCAGCCCATATTGACCAAAGCCAGAACACAATAGAATGGTCCCCAAAAAGCAGGTCCGGGGCTGAGTCGCATGATTCCACCGTATATAGGTTCACCTGTATAGAGGGTGTAGCGTGTAGCTTCGAGATTAAAAAAGATCTGCAGAATGATGGCGAGCGTGGCGATCCCGAAGATCGAAGTCCCATACTGAATCGCGGCTGTTGGACCCATGAGCCATTCTCCACCCCCGATGGCCGCTGCGAGCAAAATAGCGCCCGGCCCCACCATCCTGAGGAAATTGCGTGGAGAGAACGCGGGCGGCTGAGGAAGCGTGTCACTCTCCCATGGTGGACCCTTGCCAGGGTCAGGTGTTAATACGGATACGGATTGCACCGAGTCCTCGAGCACTTGCCCTTTAGATACTTCCATTCGGCTCTCATCCATAGAGCTACTTTCTTCCCGTGAGAATGAAATGGATCCTGTAGTCTGGTCGAGCGACAGCCAAAAATGACAATCATCCTTATCATTCAATTTGAAGCTCTGTGATGTATCCTTCGTTGACGGTTGGTGTCAAGCGGTCAATCCATCCCATCCGCTTTTATTCGCTAGCCGAACCGCAAGCTGTCGGCTTTGTTGTGCCCTCGGCCCACTGAGTGAGATTTACAGTCTCAAGGATTGTTTCAGGTACGTTACCGTTTTTGTTCGCAGGTTGAATAAACTGGGCCATTTGAAATATGGTCTCTTGACGTTGTTTAGCAGCCCTAGATACGTTGGTGAGTCTAATTCACAATCGGCGGTTGCAGCGCCGTACCTTTTGACCCTGAGACCGGGGTTTGACGCAGCTATTGACCCATCCAGGGAATCCGGCGAGGCTAGACGTAGATTTTTCTGTACTCGTTGCCGCCGGTCATAGCTTTCGATTCGTTTCCACGTATGGCGTTGGGCTGTAGACTCAAACAATCCTTGGCTGTCGCTGGCGGCTGTCATAGTTATTATCTGATTCACCGCGCAAGAACTTTCAATCATGCAGCAAGCAATGCAGCACGCGTTCGTTGTGGATACCACTCGAGACCGGGCGTGGGCATTTCTGTGGGATCTCGAAGCGGTAGCCAAGTGCATTCCAGGCTGCGAAGAAGTACTGACTCAAGAGCCAGGCGTGTCCTACAAAGCTCGCGTTCGGCGCAACGTCGGACCATTTCTGATTCGACTTGAACTGAACATTGGGGTGACCGAGAGTGTGCCCTTAGAACGTATCCAGGTCGTAGTCTCAGGAGAGGACAAACGCCTTCGAAGCAACGTTCAACAAAACGTTACGGTCTCGTTAAACGACTTCGGCAACAGCCAGTGTCAGATCGAGATCATCACGGACTTTCAACTTTCTGGGATGCTGGCTGCGCTGGGGGAGGGATTGCTCGCCGGTCAAATCCGCCAGGAGATCGACACCTTTGTCGGGTCTGTCAAAAAAACTCTGCAAGAACGGGCGTCAGAGGCGACAGTACGCAGCTGAGAAATTGTTTGGTGATTTTAAACCTCTAAGGTCTCACCGAGGAAAGGAGTCTTCATTATGGCTTTTGAACTGCTGCTGCGGGAAGGTCAAATCAATTCGATGAGGCTGCGAAATCGCATCATCACTGGCCCCATGGAAAAGGGCATGGCGAACCGTGATGGCAGCCTGACGCAGAGGTATATTGACTATCTCGTCGAGCGCGCTCGCGGCGGAGCGAGCTTGATCCAGGTGGAATCCACCTATGTGGACACACGCGGCATGGGGCATCTTTACCAGGTGGGTTGTCATGGCGACCATGTGATTCCAGCCCTGCGGCGTATGGCAGAAGCGGTTCATGCCGAGGGGGCGAGGGTCGGACTGGAACTCTACATGGGGGGCCGCCAAACTCCGTCCTACATGTCACAACTGCAGCCCATCGCTCCTTCCGTGGTGCGATGCGAAGTGCTTCACCCCGTCCCGACTCCTCGGGAAATGACACTGGCAGATATCAAGGAGGTCATTGGCATCTTTGCCGACGCGGCCAGACGGGTAAAAGAAGCAGGTCTCGATATGGTTCACCTGCATGGCGCCCACGGCTATCTTCTGTGCAGCTTCTTATCTCCTTACAGCAACAAGCGGAGCGACGAGTACGGTGGTACGCCGGAAAAACGACATCGTTTCGGTCTCGAAGTCCTGGCCGCCGTGCGTCAGGTGGTGGGCCCAGACTTTCCAATTGGATACCGACTCACAGCCGAGGAATACATTGAGGGAGGGTTGACGATCGAAGACACGACCCGCTTTTGTCTGGCTCTCGCCGAATCAGGAATTGATCTCATCGATGTTTCCGGAGGTATCTACGAGAGCGGCCACATGATTATTCAAGGCCCAGAGTCACCGAAAGGCGGCTTTGTGCGGAGTGCTGCCGCAATCAAGAAAGCTGTAGGCAACAAGGTTCCCGTGAGCGTGGCACAGCGCCTCAATGATCCGCACTTCGCCAACGAGGTGATGGCTCGTGAGGGCCTGGACTTCATTTCGCTCACACGGGCCTTTCACGCAGATCCGCACTACCTTCGAAAACTGACGCAAGGCAGGGTTGATGAGATTGTGCCCTGCATTGCTTGCCATCATTGCACGAACCTGCTGGAAGCCAACGTTGCAGCGGGCTGTGCCGCCAATCCTCACACCACCTTCGAGAGGAAATACCAAATTCGTCCAGTGCTCAGGCCAAGACACGTGATGGTGGTGGGTGGTGGTCCAGCCGGAATGCACGCGGCGCGCATTTTGGCTGAACAAGGCAATCGAGTCAGCCTCTACGAAAGCGCTTCTGAACTGGGCGGACAGATGCGCTACTCGTCCAAGGTCGCCGCCGACTACGGCTATCTGGTCGCCTACTTGAAAGGGCAGATGCAAAAACTGAAGGTGGAAGTTCATCTGAATTCCCCGGTTGACCTGGAGACGATTGGCAACCTTTCCCCCGATGCCGTGGTTGTCGCAACCGGGGCGGGTCCCGGCCTGCGATTCTGCCCGTGGAAAGATCAACCCAAGACGTTCAACCTCTTTTCAGCCCTCGATCGTCTTGACGATGACTGGGAAGATCGCGTGGTCATTATCGGAGGCGATTCAGAAAGTTGCTTCCTGGCTCTGTATATCGCGGGAAGGGGCGCCGAGGTGCATGTCATCGAGCCGAAGACGGTCTTCTCAGAGGACAAGATGTCGCCCGGGCGTGACCTGCTGATGATGGCTTTGAGAAACCTGCCGACGGTGCAACTCCGACCCGAGTCTACTGTGGAAGAAGTCGGAGAGGACTATGTGCTGATCCAGAAGAACGGCCAATATGAGCGCCTGGAAGGAGTCGGAAGCGTAGTTGTCGGCGGACGAACAGCCAACAACCGCCTCTACGAACAGATCATGGCTGAAATGCCAGGCCTGGAGGTTTACAACATCGGTGATTCCGTTGAGCCACGCGATGTCTACTATGCCTCCCACGAGGCTGCGGAGGTCGCAGAACTCATTCGACTGCGGGCGATGGAAACAACGATGCAGGTAGCTAAGCCTGAACTGAAAGGCAGCACAGTCTAAACTAGGAGCCTGTCGGAGAAATGGGGATTCGGGCTCGTAGCGCAGGCATCCCTGCCTGCAAGCTGTTGAATCGTCCCCCCCAAGTGCAGGCGAGGACGCCTGCGCTACATTTGTCCGACGGGCTACCGACGAAAGCAGTGCGAATGTGACCACGGTATTCCGGTCGCAGGTATGGGGAAGGTGTCATCAAGATGGGCGTCTAAATCTTTCGAGAGGTGATGTTGAATGGAGAGCTCGATTTCAGTTGCGACTCGGAGCTTGGCCTGGTTTTCGCAGCGCCAGGGCCAACTGCGTTGGTTTCTCGGAATGACGGCGTTGGCACTATTGTTGATGGACTCTGTGCCGGTGTTCATGGACTCCGTACCGGCAGCCAATAAAGCAGCCAATAAAGTGGAACCACGGTTCGTAGACCTTTCGTTGTTGATCGCTCCAGAGTACCCATGCACTTGGGCTGCAAACTGGCCCTACTTTCAAATCAACCCTTACCGGCGGATTGGTCCGTCTAGCCCATATAACAGTGAGATTCTCACGATCGACGGAAACACAGGAACCCAGCTCGATTTCCCACCTCATTCCATCCCTGCACCCAATGTAAAACTCCCCAATGCCGGCCCCTTAGGTCTGGCCTATAGCGACAAAACTCCTGGCTGGCAATTCACCGGAGAAGCCTGCGTTATTGACGTCAGTCAGTTGATCAACAAAGCCCCAAACGGCCGAAGCTGTCTTATTAATAAGCAGCAGATCATCGAATGGGAAAAACAGAATCGGTCTCTAAGGTTTGGCGATGTCGTCTTGTTTCGCAGTGGTTACAGTGACAAGTACTACCTGCCTTTCCCTGCGGGCCTGCGGTTCATGGTCGATCCGCTCGAAAGCAAGACCCCAGGTTGGCCGGATCCTGATCCGGAAGCGATGGAATATCTTGGTAGCCGCGGCGTCATGAGCTTAGGAATAGACAGCCCCAGCATGGGACCCATTCCAGATATGGCTGAGCCGACGCATTACGCCGGCCTGAAGTATGGAATGATCTGGACGGAAGGCGCTACGGGTTTGGGTGGTCTTCCCGCTACTGGAGCCTTTTATTGTGTCCTGGCACCCAAGCATGCTGACGGCGCCACGAGCGAGAGCAGAGCGTTTGCAATCCTGGGCGATCCCCTGGCCAAGCAACTGATTGAATCGGCCCGAAAAAAACAGGTTGTCGACTTGTCAGTGACTCTCTCTGGAGATCTGCCCGTGTGGTGGCCCGGTTCGGGTGTCGGAAATCATCGACAGCCCTACGTCACTGCAAGTTTCATGTTGAGTCCGGTCACGGGCAATTATCAGCAGACCCACATCATGGATAGCCACACGGGTACCCATCTCGTGCCACCCGCTTATGCTCTTCCGCCTCAGGGGTTCAAAAACCAAAATTACAGTCCGGAAGTCCGATCTTGGCTGGCATCCTACGAGCGACAATACGGCGCTCGCGGCACCAGTGAAACAACGACTGAAAAGGTACCTGTTTCCCAGACCTGTGGAGTGGCACGGATCATTTCTGTGAAACACTTGGTTGGCACGACCAACAAAGCGCAATGGCCCGTCTCCCCAGAAATCAAAGTGTCAGATATCCAGGAATTCGAAAAGCAGCAAGGTCCTTTGAATCCGGGCGAGATTGTCATCTTCCGCAGTGATTACAGTGAGCGATGCCTAAAACCAGACCCTGCAGCGAAAGAGTGCATGGAGTTTCCTCTTAATGGCAAGGCTGAGGGATGGCCGGCCGCAGGCCCAAAAGTGATTCTCTATTTGGCCAGCAAAGGCATTCGTTGTGTAGCTACGGATGGACCTACTTTGGGAGGTGTGGATCCCCGCAAAGCTCTGATGACCTATTGGGCGCTAGGGAGCAAAGAAATGGTCGCTGTAGAATATCTGGTCCACGTCGGAAAACTCCCCGACAAAGAGAAGGCCTATTTTCTTTTTGCAGCACCCAAAATTCGGGGCTGCCATGGCGGACCCGGTCGAGCGATTGCTTTGTACTGATCGCCCTCAGAACAGTCTTTTCTCCGAAAACTGGTTCCCAAATCCGCTCTTCGGAATTTCGTACCTTCCATTTTTGTCCTCCGAGACGACATTTTGTTGATTTCTCTCTTTCTTTCAGCAAAATAGGAAGAGAGTCATTTTTAAAACACGCTTGGCAACTAAAGTGCTAGATGGCCAACATTGTTGCTATATATATAAGGAAATCTGTTTTCTTTCGAGCTGATGGCGCAATGCGTTCTCTGAAGGTTCGAAACGCTTGGCCCAGAGTGGGGACCATCCCTTTTGGAATTAACGGCTCAAAAGTCACGAAAATGTGAAAAAACCTCTTGACTAAAAAACACGGTTGTTACATATTCAACACTCTCAACCAGAAACGGAAGTTCGAGTAACCCTTGATCAGAGAACAGAATGGCTTGAGATCTCCATCGTTCGCAGGGGGTAGGTTATTCTATCCAGTTTAGTCATTTACACGAGTGGAAGCCTCGAAAATACAGCTGCACAATCACAATTAAGGAGAGGAGCAAATGTCTAGGAGAACAGATAACTCACCCAGACGTATCCATAGCCACTTGTCTGACAACAAGACAGGCTGGCCAAGTCGATGGCCGCTCAACCTCACCCTAGGTTTGTTCGTTTTTCTGTTTGTTCTCAGCAGCGTGGGCATGGCGCAGAGAGCTGCTGACCTTGCGGGCGTTGTTACCGACCCATCTGGAGCCGTGCTGGTTGGTGTGCAGGTTGTCGCGACCAACACAACCACGGGCGCGAAAAAGACTGCCACCAGCAACGATGGCGGTCAGTATCGTTTCGTGGAAGTCGTACCGGGATCCTACCAGATTGAAGCCACTCTTACGGGGTTCAAGACGTTTGTCACGAATGTAGCTCTGGAAGCTGGCCGCGTGACCAACATCAACCTCGACATGCAAGTAGGCGAAGTGTCACAAACAGTGGAAGTAGCGGCAGAGGCTCCCACGCTGGAGACTTCATCCCCTACTGTAGGCAACGTGGTAGAAGAGAAACTCATTCAGACATTGCCTATCGTGATCCGACGATCAGCGCAGCTTGTGACCACCGCAGCAGCTGTTACCTTTGGTGGAACCGAGCCGACCACAACTCAAACTCCATTTTTCTTCCTTGCGGGAGGAAACGTTCGGCCCGCTTTTTACATTGATGGCGGCAACGCCACTAACACCCGCGCGGAATCAACCTTGCTCGTGATGAATCCGAATATTGAAGTCACGAAGGAATTCCGTATCGTCGCCAATGCCTATAAGGCTGAATACGGCGGGAGTGGAGGGGGTCTGATGCTGCTGACCACCAAGTCCGGCGGTAATGATATCCATGGCACGATCTGGGAATTTCACCGACAGAGAGCTCTGGACGCTCGCAATACGTTCGCCGCCGAGAAAGTGCCGTTCCGAGAGCATACGTTCGGAGTAGCCGTCGGGGGGCCCATCAAGAAGAATAAGCTGCACTACTTTGGCAGCTTTGAGGGTACGAAAAACAAGATTACCTCTCTAGTCGGCTCGGGGCGTGGACTCACTGCTGACTTCTTCCAGACCCTTCCGACCGTGGCTCAGCGGAACGGTGACTTCTCAGGTTTGCGAAATGGGAACGGTACATTGAAAGTGATCTATGACCCCTTGAGCACGGTCGTCAGTCCCAATGGCACCATCACCCGAACGGCGTTCCCTGGCAATATCATTCCTCAGAATCGTATCTCGGATATCGCTAAAAAGATGACTGCCTTGATACCACTTCCGAATACAAATCCCCTCGACATTACGGGAACCAATAACTTCGTAGGCATCGCTACGAACGGAACAGATCGCAAGGCGTACACGGGAAGGCTGGACTACGACCATTCTCAGTCTGACAAGGTTTTTTTCCGCTTTGTCTATGATGACGGCCCGTTCCAGTATGACGGCCCTTGGCCAGGCAACCCAGAAGCTAGCAAGACACGCGGTATTACGGGCGACCTCGGCACTCGGAATCCCTATGATCCTGACGATGCTGTGGTGCCACCTTGGAGCAAGAACATGGGAGGAGGATGGACGCATGTCTTTAGTTCAACGCTCATCAATGATTTCCGTATGAACTACGACTCTCGCTCCTGGGGTGCCCATCACTCCAGCGCAGGACTCGGCTATCCAAAACAGTTAGGGTTCTTTGTTCCAGATCAAGCAGCAGGTAACGAAAAAACCATAAAATTTGGGGACGATAATAACCACTTCCCCATTATGAGAGTGGGGCGTTACACATTGCCTGCTGGTGGATCACCTGGCGCCCCATGGGGTGCCGGAGACTATCAGCTTCCCATGCGCAGCTTCCATGGTATGGAGTCTTTGACTTGGATCAAGCGGAACCACTCATTCAAGTTCGGTGCTGAAGTACGTCGTTCGTCCGCTAACTTCTACAACGACCTGAACTCCAACGGAACGTACAGCTTTGCTGATAGGGGCACAGCATCAGGTCCACTCGATGCCTCCAGCGGTGATGCCTACGCTTCCTTCCTGCTTGACTGGATCGACAGCGCAACCATGCTGGGTGTTCGGTTGCGTAGCCTTAAAACCTGGTGGTTTGCACCCTACGTTCAGGACGACTGGAGAATTAAGCCCAATCTCACTCTCAGTCTTGGACTCCGCTATGAGATCGATACGCCACTGGTCGAACAGAAAGGAGGCTTCATTAACGGGTTTGATCGCACGGCCATCAATCCCGTATCCGGAACTCCAGGGACACTGACTTTCCCCGATAACCTTTGGAATACAGATAAAACCAACTTCATGCCCAGAATCGGCTTTTCCTATAACCCCAAGGGTGGGAAGACGGTTTTTCGCGGCGGTTTCGGAACCTTCATGAATTATCCCGTTCAGTGGGGAGTGCGCGGTGCTCCAGGTTTGGCAAGGCCTGACGTTGCCACCAACATCAACGTAGCGACTCTCGATGGCGGAGTCACAGCGCCCTTCGTCTTCAGTCAGGGATTGCCGCAACGCACGAAGTTCGATCCCAGTCAGTTGAACCCTGGATTGGGTGCGGTCCCTGTAGGTTCGCGAACCGTCCTGGCACCCAACTTCATGGATCGGAATCAGACTCAGTCCTACAACATCCATGTGAATTTCAACGTCCAGCACCAACTGTCCAACGGACTGTTCTTTGAGTTGGGTTATCTGGGTAATTTCGGCCATCACCTGCAAACGGGTTTGCAATTGAACCAGATCGATCCGCTAAACTTGACGGCAGCCACTGCAAACCAGCAACGGTTCCGCCCGTATCCTCAATTCACGGGCGTGCAGGAAGACAATGCACCCATTGGAAACTCGAACTACCGCGCAATGGTCGCGAAAGTGGAGAAACGGTTTTCTAACGGCTTGTCCTTTGTGTCCAACTACACTTGGGCCAAGTGGCTGGACGATTTCAATCGCAGCAATCTCTACGATCGCTCAAAAGATTGGGGACTCTCCAGCAACAATCGAACCGGCCGTTTTGTAATCAGCGGTTCGTACGAGTTACCTTTCGGCAAGAAGAGGAGCTTTTTGAGAGAAGGCGTCCTCTCCCACATCGCGGGTGATTGGAATCTTGCTGGAACCTACATTACGCAGACGGGTGCGCCTTTGACTCCCGTGGCAACTAACCTTTGCGGTTGCTTCTCTGCGGGAAACATCCGCCCCAACCTCGTGGGGAAGCCAGAAGGCGAGAAGTCGATTACCAATTACTTCAATCTTGCAGCTTTCGAGCATCCGGGCGTGCGGGCGTTTGGCAACTCTCCTGTTGGTGTCATCATTGGGCCGGGTTTTATTACCGATGACCTTTCGCTCAGTCGTAATGTTTACTTTGGTGAGGTCAAACATCTGAACCTGAGATTTGACTTCTTCAACGCCTTTAACGTCGTGAACTGGGGCAACCCGATCGTTACCATCTTCCCAGTCAACGCTCCAGGAACGACCAATCGGATCACCTCTGCTGGCGATGCCAGGAGAATTCAATTGGGAGCCCGTTTCATTTTCTAACGGTTTTCCATAGTAGTTCTTGAAGTTCATTTCGGGTGACATCGACCCTCGAAGGTCGATGTCACCCCGTTTAGTTTTTGGGCAGTACTGTAAACTTATCCAGCAGGGTAATGACCCTTTGAAAATAGTTTCTGCAAGTTAGGAAGCCGTGTCCTCACCGCGCCGTTGCTGGTATCATTCACGCGCAGCTGGTTGGGAACAACCTGCATTACCCCTCTGATTTGTCGAGGTGACATGAGAGGCTCTCTCGAACATGGCGTTGGTAGCCACAGTCAGTGACTTTCTGACCACAGGCTTTTCTTCGATTCCGCGAATTGCCCACGATCACCGAAAGCACGGTCATCGTGGCCACCGATGCTTGTGAGGCGATTTTTATTGAACGTGGCACCACATCGTGACCTGAATCACCGAAGCACACTGAGGGATAGTCCGAAGAGCGCCGCCTCAGCAATGATTTACCTTGGAGCAAAACGATGCAAATGCGCACCCTGGGTCTCGCAATAGCACTGTTTCTTGTTTTCCTTCCGGCTACGAATAGGCTTTCCCTACCGGAGGCTGCTGACCAGTCTTCTGGGCCAACGCTAATCATCGAGCCGTTGATTCATGACTATGGCCCATTTGAGCTGAAGCCTGACCGACTCCAGCAAGTCCCTCCCATCATGCAGTTCACCTTTCCAGAAGATCTCTGGCTTGTCGGCTATGAAGTAAGGATGACGGATCAGCAGGGAAAAAGATTAGCGCGAGAACTCCAGTGTCATACCTTTCTAGGTACGAGTATGCCGGCCCATCATTCCCATGAGGAGGTCGTTGGAATTTTCTCGGATGGTTATACGGAGGACTTCGATCTACCCCTCGGATTCGGGATCTCCTTCAAAGCGGGAGAAAAGATTCTTTGGAACCCCATGTTTAACAACCGGGAGAGTGCGCCGACCCTGGCATCGATGCGACTCACCTTGAAAGTGGTTCGCGCTAAGAACTTGAACTTTAAACTAAAACCGCTGAAGACAACGTTTCGAACCATCCGATCTCCGGGAGACATCTACTATGTCCCACCAGGAAAGGATGTGCGAGAGACGACATTCAAACTCCCTTTCACTGGAAAGATCCATGCCATGGGCACCCATATCCATCCCTATGGAGTTTCAATCCAGTTGTACAACATGGCGAAGAATCAGTTGATATGGAGTGCGGTCGGGAGGAAGGATGAAAAAGGAACCCTGATTGAGATGCCGCGGTATGAGAATTTGACGGGGTATTTTGTTGAGAATGGGGACCAATTCAAGATGGTCGCCACCTACGAAAACCCAACCTCAAAGGAGGTTGACGCAATGGCGGGTGTCTTCATACTCTACGAGGAACAGGAATCCCACCATTGAGCTGGAGATCCCAACGACGGTGCGCAAGAGTCTCGTCTTCAGAGAGTTTTCGTCTCCGAATTCGTGACTATTTTGGCTTCTCGCCAACACTCGCGTTGTGCTTGAGAATTTTCTGAATCTCGAGAAACCCGGAGTCGTCAGGCTTCAATTTAAGCGCCTGTTCAATATTCTTCAAAGCTTCTGGATATTTCTTCAGCTGCCCGTAGGACAGCGCCAGAGAATAGAAAGTCTCTGCCTTCGTTGCATCGAGTTCCGCAGATTTCGTGAACGCTTCAAGAGCCTTCGTATAGTTCTTCTGTTCAAGTTGGTAGTTGCCCTCCTCAATGTTCAGCGTCACCAGTATCATCTTCTCGAAATCGCTGCCAAATTGAGCCGAATCGTAGGTGGCCGCCTTTCGAACGGCCTGAAGCGCCTTCTCGTGGTCTCGGGTCATCGCGTAGGATCGCGCCAGGTTCGACCAAGTCACTGGCTCGGTCGGAACGAGCGAGTTCAGCGTTTGAAAATGCTGGAGAGCCTCTTGGTATTGACCCTGCTCAAAAGCTGCCTTCCCTGCAGCTTCGATCTTGCGAAATTGGTCCAGGTCCACGAGCTTGATCTTAACCTGAACATCTTTATCTTCCAGTGTGAAGGGGTCTGACTTGATCGTCAGATATCCCTTTCGCTGAGCCATCAGGTAAAATGTCCCTTTGTCTGTGGGTTCGAACTCCAACTCGGTGTTCCTCCCTGCCTTCCGAAAAATCTCCCTCTCTGATTCGTGGACAAGCTTAACTTCGACGCCAGTCAGAGGCTTTTCCAGCTGGTCAATGAGTTTGACTGAGACCTTGCCCGCCTGCACCGTTACGGGCACAAAACCGATCAAAAACCAAAGTACGAATCGGACGGCAAAAGACATGACTATTCCTCCTCAACATCGCAAGAGTCCGACCTAAGAACTGAAGGCTGCAAGGCAAGATCGAGCATCGAGTTGACCTAAGGCGCTTGCGGCTTTTGCGCAGGGGAAACGCTTTCTGCCTCCAAAGCCTTGAATTGCTTCATGGCCCACTCAGCCTTTTCTATCCGGCCTAACTTGCGATAGGCAGCCCAAGCCTGGAAGTAAAGCTGACGGTTCTGGGGATCCACTGTGAAGGCCCGCTCGTAAAGTTCGACAGCCCGTTCCCATTGTCCCTGCGCGGCCAGGATTTTCCCCAAAGCAGACAAGGCACCCGCAAATCCTGGGTGCAGTTCGATGCTTTTCTCAAAGTACTTCGCCGCCAACACCTTGTCCCCTTCGTACTCGCTCAGCCATAATCCATAGTAGTAGCAGGCCTGATAATTCTCTGGAGCAATTTGAATGGCCTTGGTAGCGGCTAGAGCGAGTTGTTTCTTGTTACCCACAGCATAGAACAGCTTCGCTAGAGCCACTTGGGCAGAGCCGCTGGAGGGTTCAAGTTCGGCAGCTCTGCGAAGCGACTTCTCAGCGCCTATCAGTTCGTACAGCACGAATTGAGACTCTCCTAATCCTTCGTAAAGTTTGGACGCGTTTGGAAAGCGCTCCAAGGCGCTACGAAACAGCCGCTCGGCCGCGCTAAAATCCTTCTTGGCGATATAGATCAAACCCAAATTGTAAACGTAGTTCAGATTGGAGGGATCGGCTTCACCGGCCCGGACGCTGGCCGCCAGTGCTTCGTCAAAGCGCCGCAGCTCACACAAAGCCAGAGCTTTCAGATTTTGACTTGCAGGGCGGTCAGATTCAGCGGCAGGAAGCCGAGCCAGCAGATCCACCACTTCATTGAAGTGGCCTCGCTGAAAAGCCTGCACGGCTGGTTGATATAGATCCGATTCAGATGACCAAACCAGGAGGCTTACAATGAACGAAATGACGATCTCTGTTCCCATGGTTAGCACTCGTCACATACGGGGTATGGCCGAGCAAAAGGCCTCACGTTCCTAATCCCGAGCCGACTTGACATAACGATCGTACCAAGCCAGGATCCGGGCATAGGCCTGTTTCCGGTGAACAGGCTCGCGCAGCCCGTGCCCTTCCCGAGGATAAACCACCAGCTCACTGGGAACCTTGTAGTGCTGAAGGGCTCTGAAAAATTCTCGTGCTTGAGACAAAGCAATCATGGGATCCGATTCTCCATGAAGCCATAGCGTGGGTGTCTTGACATTCTTCACAAACTCAATCGGGGAGTTCTTGCGGAACGCGTTCGGGTTGTCATGCGGCCACTCCTCAAAATGAACCTGTACTGTCCAGAGAGGAGCAGGCGTCTGGCCCATCAGGCTAAACCAATTCGAGACACCCACGCCCACAACGGAGGCTTTGAAACGCTGGGTCTGTGTCACGGCCCAAGCGCTCATAAAGCCACCGTAGCTCCAGCCACCGATGGCAAGTCGATCCGGATCGGCAATTCCCTTCTCGATAAGAAAGTCAACTCCTGACAGAATATCTTGAAAGTCCTTCCCTCCGAAATCCCGATTGTTGATGACGGTGTATTCCACGCCCCGTCCCACACTGCCCCGAAAGTTTGGCAAGAATACGGCGTAGTCATGGGCCGCAAAGAATTGAGCCCAGTTGATCTGAAAACCATTCAGCTCAACCCCTTCAGGACCTCCGTGGACTTGCACGATCAAAGGATATCGATGGCCTGCTTGATACCCGACTGGCTTTACCAGAACACCATTGATTTTCAACCCATCGGCTGCAATCCACTCTATGTCTTCCGTTTCCCCATATTGGAACTCTTCCAACTGCGGATTGAGTTGGGTGATCTGCCGAAGCGCCCCGTCACGCTTGCCCGCCCAAAGATCGGCCGGCTTGTTCGGCGTTTCGATTGCAATTCCCAACTGGCTGCCGTCTCGCGATAAGCTCGGATCTGTTGAAACCACCTGCCCTTGCGGTGAGAGTCGCCGAATCCTCCGAGTGCTTGGTACAAAGTGTGCCAGGTAGCGACTGTTCTTCTCTGCGATCGTGAGAATCAAGGCTTTGCCGTCAGGGAGCCACTGGTAACCCTGAACCGTCAAGGGCATTCCTTGAGTGAGGTTCTTGGCGGGAGTTCCTTCCTGGGTGCACAAATAGAGACTACTCGCGGCAGCTTCCCGACCATCGGCTGAGGACATCAAGAAAGAGATAGCCTTTCCATCGGGCTGCCACCTGGGTTTGAGAACTTTTCCCTGCGTGGGGCAGTAGATTCTGAACTTGCCACCACCCGACACGCTAACCACAGCCAGCTTTGAATGGGTCCACTCGTGATCGAGATTTGCTTCTTCGCTAACCAGCAGCAAGAGCCGCTCTCCATCGGGAGACCACACGACTCCAGTGACGTGATAATGTTGGGTCGGAATCTGGCGTTCCTTGCCACTTCCCATATCCAGTACCCAAAGCTTCTGCGGCGCAGCGTGCTGCAGATCATCCGACAACGTAAATACCATCTCGTCGTCGCCGACATCGCGCTTCGCCTTTGCCGCCTGGTTTAAGGGTTCCGTCGCCAGAAAAGCGATCTGTTTTCCATCAGGCGACCAGGCAAACGTGGAAACCCCGGTCTCATGATGAGTGATTTGGCGGGCCACTGCTGTTTTGGGATTGACCCGATAAATCTGGTTCCCCTGGTTTCCGGCTCGACTGGAAAGGAAAGCAATGCTGGAGCCATCAGGACTCCATTGAGCTGCAGAATCAGAACCAGGCTGAGTCGTCAACCTTCTATTGGTCTTGCGATCAAGCGTTGCAAGCCATATCTCAGTATTCGCCGGATCCTTCGACTGAGCATCTGAAAGGGGTTCGCTTACAACGTAAGCAACGGAATCACCCTCAGGGCTGATTACAAGACTTTGAATGGTCCGAAGCGAAACAATGGCTTCAGTAGTGAGTCGCTTTAAAGCAGCTTCTCCGTTCTCTCCGAGACTTGCACTGAGGATTGCAACCCAGAGCAGAATCCATTTGGTACGACTCATCTTTGACCTCCAAGGTCGGTGTTCTCACTTGGGCAGGAAACGCCCGTCGGGTGGGCACAGTAGGGCTATCGCTCTCACATTTCTGATCGAACGAGGAAGGTGGTATATGGGCAACGATATTGTAATTAAACCAACAACTGCTTGTTGTCAAGAGTTGTTCTAGGCATCCGCGCATATTTGTTGATTGAGCACTCAAGATGCAAACTCCGGGCCTCAAAGCAATCGATTCGGTTGTTTATATTGCAACAACAGCTTGGCCTCGGTAGTATTGGAGGCTTCAGATACGGCTCAGCGTCTAACTTAAAAATTGAGCTGCTCGGCTTTACTCAGTTTCGCCAGAGCTTACCACTCACCGTCCATGAAAAGAGCCTCCATCCTGGTTGCCCTTGGTCTTTTCATCGTTTTCACTTTCTTCAAGGCCGGCGATGAGCCCTCGATCCATTTTGAGGACATCAGCTCCAAGGCAGGCCTCACCAAGCCTGTGATCTATGGGGGCGAGAAGCAGCAAAAGTACATCCTGGAAACGACGGGTACCGGCGTCGCACTGTTCGACTATAACGAAGACGGACGACCCGACATTTTTCTGGTGAACGGCTCCCGGCTCAATCTGAAGGAATCAGACAAGCCCAGCAACCTGCTTTATCACAACGAGGGAGATGGAACCTTTCGAGATGTGACTCAGGCTGCGAAACTGGCTCATTCAGGTTGGGGCCAGGCAACCTGCGTGGGTGATTTCGACAACGATGGATGGACCGATCTTCTCGTCACTTACTATGGAGAGAATGTTCTCTACAAGAATCTCGGGAACGGAACCTTTCTGGATGTCTCTCAAAAAGCCGGTATTCAGCACGCGGGAAACTGGAATTCTGGTTGCTCGTTCTGGGATTTTGACCGCGATGGGAATCTGGATCTAATCGTGGCAACCTACTTGGACTACAAAGAGGCAACCAGCCATGAACCTGGTTCGGGACCGAATTGCCGCTGGAAAGGAATGCCTGTGATGTGCGGGCCCATGGGCCTCAAGCATTCCCCAAATGTGCTGTACCGGAACAATGGAGATGGAACTTTTTCAAATGTCTCAGTCGCATCAGGAATCACTAAGACCACCGACTGTTATGGCTTTATGCCAGTCACTCTCGACTATGACCTGGATGGTTGGCCCGATCTATTTGTCTCCTGTGACTCCACCCCCAACCTTCTCTATCGCAACAATCGAACTGGCACGTTCACCGATATCGGGATGGAAGCGGGCGTGGCTCTGAACGAGGATGGGAAGGAGCAGGCAAGCATGGGTGTGGCGGTTGGAGACTATAATCTGGATGGCTACACGGACCTTCTCGTGACGAACTTTTCCGAAGACACTCCCGCGCTCTACCAGAACAATCGAGATGGCACTTTCACGGATTCAACCTACAGCGCCAAGTTGGGCTTGAATACCCAATTCCTCAGCTGGGGAAGCGTCTTTGCCGACCTTGATCAAGACGGTTTGAATGACCTCTTCATCGTAAGCGGTCACGTCTACCCCGAGGTGGACCAGCATCCTTCCGAAACCAGTTACAAGCAGGCTCGCCAGGTGTATCGCAACTTGGGAGAGGGAATTTTCTCGGACATTTCGGCCAAATCAGGTCCAGCGATTGGCGCCCAAAGGGCCAGCCGTGGCCTTGCGGTCGAGGACCTGGATGGAGACGGCAGCTTAGAGGCGGTCATTATCAACCTGAATGATACCCCGTCCCTGCTCAAGAATATGGCCAAGGACAAGGGAAACTGGATCATGCTCCGCCTTGAAGGATCGCGCTCCAACCGAAGCGCCATAGGCGCTAGGGTTCAACTCACGGTCGGGAGCCGGATTCAGTCGAATGAGGTCAGGAGCGCTTCCAGTTTCTACTCTAGCAACGGACTCCGTCTGCACTTTGGCCTGGGAAAGGAATCTGAAGCAAAGCGAATTGAGGTGAACTGGCCGAGCGGAGCGCGCCAAGTATTCGAGAATGTCAAAGGCAGCCGAGTTGTCTCAATCCACGAAACTCAAGGCATTCGATAGAGCATAGCGGCATGAAGTCATCCTCACCCAGTTCGCTTGAAAATTTTCTCCCAAGAGGGGTGGCAGCCGAAGGTAGCCGTGGGGGGGCAGCCGTCTCTTTTGCTTGCAGAGCTCCGAGGATTCTTCAATTCGTCGGCGCGTTTCTTCTTTTCCAGGCCCTGCTTTCAGGGCAGTCGAATTTTCTAACAACGGCCCAGACCTATCTTCAGCAGGGACGCGTGGATGATGCGCGAAAAGTTTTGCTGGAAATGCTGAAGGAGAATTCTGGACACGCCCAAGGCAATGCCCTGCTGGGCCAGATCGCTTTCAGCCGTGAAGAGTTTCAGCAGGCTGTTGCGTACTTTCGCAAGTCTCAAACGGTCATTGCGGGCAATCCGCTGATGCGAGTCAACTTCGCTGAGGCACTTCTGGAAACCGGGGCGACGGATCTCGCCAAACGTGAATTGGCGCAACTGCCGCCCACCGCTGCCATCGCTCAATTTGAAGCAGGGCTGCTTTGGGCTCGGCATGGCGACTTCCTGTCCGCGGAACAGCATTTTCTTAAAGCCAAGGCTGGTTATCCCAAACCTCAAGTCATTCACTACAACCTGGCTCTCGCCCAATACAGCGCGGGAAAGTTTGCTGAATGCAGCGCCACACTGGACGAAGCCCGACGGAAAGGATTGCGGTCGGGCGACATTCTGAATTTGCTGGGCCAGTCCTACTCTGAATCCGGGAAAAACGCTGAGGCTGCCAGTGTGCTCAGGCAAGCGATTCGGCTGTATCCGAAGGATGAACGGAATTATGTCTCTCTGGTCAAAATGCTGATCGAAGATGATGCGGCGGCCGAAGGGCTCGAGTTCATCAATATGGGTTTGGGCCTGCTCCCGAAATCGCCTCCGCTACTGCTGCAAAGGGCTTACCTGCTCATGTCCCTTGGGCGTAACCGAGAAGCTGAAACGGACTATCGCCGCGTCGTCGAAATGGACAAGGCTTCAGTCACCGCAAGAATCGGTTTGGCCTTTTCACTGATTCAAAGCCAGCGGCAAACTGAAGCGATCACGCTTCTTGAGGAACTCACCAAGTCCCATCCTGGAGACTATTTTCCCTATTATCTTCTCGGAGAACTATACACTCGCCAGGGCCTGGAAGATCAATCCATGGCAAAACTCACGAAGGCCGCCTCCCTGCAGCCCAGAATCGCGGCGATTCACTCCAACCTGGGCAAGCTTTACCTGAAGAAGAACAAACTCTCTCTAGCGATTCAGGAACTTGAGACCGCAACGCAACTCGACCCATCAGACACAACGGGCTTCTACCAGCTGTCGATTGCCTATCGAAGGATGGGTGAAAAGCAAAAGTCAGAGGAAGCCGTGGCTCAGGTACGTCGCCTCAACGAAATGGAGCGAGAATTGGGCACCTCAAGATTTCTGACTCGAAAACTTAAGAATTTCCGCAACAGCTTCAACACAACCTCAAACTAGTCCCGGTGCATTCGTCGCGGTTCCCTTGTTACTAGAACAACAATCGAAACGGGCATTCGCAAGACGCCATTCAGAAATTTCGAGTGTGATGTCTTGCGGCAAAAGCTTCAAGTGTATTCATCAAATTGCGTTAGGCGTCGGATGGACTGTTTCCGGACTCTTTCGGTGCTCATCTTTGATGTTGACAGTTTAGAAACGATTGTTGTACATATTGAAACTCACTCATGTCATTGAGTAGCGATTTCTGACACCGTTCAAAAGTAGCCCAAGCCAGCCCGCTGCCGGCCTATGATCGGGTCCGACTGCCCCGTAAAAACGCTGGAATCAAGTTAAACGAACCGAAGATCTTGCAGGCAAGGATTAACTCTGTCCCACAACTCCAAGTCCGTTCGTTTAGCGGACGAAGATTACGCAGTACCACTGAAAACCAGGATTTCTGCGCAGCAAAACTACTGATTGATTTTCCGCGACGAAATATCGCCCACAGTAAATATCGATGCAGCAGGTTTTAGGAGCGATGTCATATGAAGATGTACCTCAACGGAAGCTGGGTGGAATCCCCGGTGATGACCCCGGTTCTCTCCCCATATTCCCGAGAAGTTGTCGACACAGTACCTGAAGCGACCAGCGAGCAGGTAGACCAGGCTCTTGATGCCGCGGAGCGTGCCGCCGCAACCATGGGGCAACTCACGGGGTACGAGCGTTCCCAAATCCTGAATCGGGCCGCTGATTTGTTGGCAGCCAGGTTAGAGGATTTCGCCAGGACAATCAGCCTTGAAGAGGGCAAGCCGCTCAGTGAATCGCGTGGCGAAGTCGGCCGAATGCCCGACCTGTTGAGACTTTGTGCCTTTGAAGGAAGTCAGATTCGAGGCGAGACTCTACCCTTGGACGCGCAGGTTGGCACCAAAGGAAAGTTGGGTTTCACCTTGAGGGTCCCCTGCGGGATTGTTGTAGCCATCACTCCCTTCAACTATCCGCTCTTGCTGGTAGTCCACAAAGTCGGCCCCGCCTTGGCGGCGGGGAATGCTGTTATCCTCAAGCCTGCCCGCCAGACTCCTCTGGTAGCGCTCAAGCTCACTCAGGTCTTCCTGGAGGCAGGTCTGCCAGAAAACGGCTTGCAATGCATTACCGGCGCGGGATCCGTGATTGGTGGACGCCTTTGCGCAGATTCCAGAGTTCGCAAGATTAGCTTCACCGGAAGCACTTCCGTTGGGGAGAACATCACTCAAGTTGCGGGCGTCAAGAAGCTTTCCCTGGAATTGGGGTCCAACAGCCCCCTGGTTGTGCTGCCCGATGCTGACCTGGAAGCGGTGGCAGCGGCAACTGCTCTGGGCGGCTACGTGAACGCGGGACAAGTCTGCATCTCCACCCAGCGCGTACTCGTTCACCGGAGGGTGTACGGGGAATTTCTGGACGCTTTAAAAATACCGGTTGAAGCGATTAAGGTAGGTAATCCACTCGAGGAAGAAACACGGCTGAGTGCAATGATCTCAGAGCAAGATGCTGAACGCGTGGGGTCGTGGATCAAAGAGGCCGTCGGTCAGGGAGCTCGGATTGTGACCGGAGGAGAACGTGACGGAGCTGTGTTTGCTCCAACCATCGTTGCCGACGTTAAGCCCAGCATGCGGGTTTCCTGCGATGAGCTCTTTGGCCCCGCGGTCGCAGTCACGCCTGTAGAGAACGTTGACGAAGCGATTCAACTCGCCAATGACAGCCGCTACGGCTTGGGAGCAGGCATCTTCACTCGGGACATCAACAATGCTTTGAAGTTTGCCCGGCGGGTTCAGAGTGGCAATGTGATGATTAACTGGACACCATTGTGGCGTGCCGATCTGATGCCGTATGGGGGATTCAAGCAGAGTGGTATTGGAAAAGAAGGGCCGCGCTACGTCGTCGAAGAAATGACGGAGATCAAGACAGTGGTCTTTCACGGAGTCGAGGGCTGATTCTTGTGGAACGGGCTGCGAGAAATTCCCCCTTAAAAAAGGGGAAGCGCCACAGGCGCAGGGGTTGTCTGGCAGACGTCGAAAGCTAATCGAAGAGAGCGGATCCCATTCGAGGTACGCTAATGTGACGTGACGCTTTCCGAATTTCAAAGACAACCCCCAGGCGGCTCTGCTGCCGCCCCCTTTGACTAAGGGGGAATCTTTCACAGTTTCAGGGAGATTTCAGGAGAACACGTATGTCAAAAGCACCTACGACCGAGAAAATTCGGCTGACCATGGCTCAAGCCATTGTCAAATACCTCCAAGTCCAGTTCAGCGAGCGCGACGGTCAGACTCGCCGGCTGATCCCGGCTGCATTTGGCATTTTTGGCCATGGAAATGTGGCGGGCATCGGGCAAGCCCTCTACGAGTCCGGCGAGGGATTGCCTTATTACCAACCCTGCAACGAACAGTCGATGGTTCATACGGCCATCGGTTTCGCCAAAGCCAGCCAAAGATTGGCAACCTTGGCTTGTTGTTCTTCCATCGGACCAGGGGCAACCAACATGATCACGGGAGCGGCGACTGCAACAATCAACCGCCTTCCAGTGCTGCTGTTGGCTTCCGACTATTACGCAACGCGACATCAAGGTCCGGTCTTACAACAGTTGGAGCATCCCATTTCTGCGGACGTAAGTGTCAACGACTGCTTCCGTCCCGTGAGCCGCTTTTTTGACCGAATCTCCAGGCCAGAACAACTCTTGACTGCTCTTCCAGAAGCGATGCGGGTCCTCACCGATCCGGTCGAGACCGGCGCTGTCACGTTGGCTTTGCCTCAGGACGTTCAATCGCATGCCTACGATTACCCAGCCAATCTCTTTGAAAAGAGGGTTTGGCGCATTGAACGCAGACTTCCCGATCCTCAGCGAATCAAGGAAGCTGTGGGAATGTTACTGGAAAGTAAACGGCCCATGATTGTGGCCGGAGGTGGTGTCCATTACGCTCAGGCTTGGGACGAGCTCAAAGCCTTCTCCGACACTTTCGGCATCCCGGTTAGCGAAACCTTCGGCGGAAAGGGTGCTGTTCGCAATGCCTCACCGTTGCAACTCGGTGGATTCGCCGTCACGGGTACGCCCTGTGCCGGGAAGGTAGCCAGCGAGGCTGACCTAGTGATCTGTGTGGGAACCCGGCTGACCGACTTTGCCACCGGGTCGCAATCAGCCTTCAACCACCCCGAAGTGCGATTTCTGAACATCAATGTCACCGGCCATGATGCTTACAAGCAGGGGGCCCTTCCATTGGTGGCCGATGCCCGTGAAACTCTCCGATCCCTCACTCAGAGCGCCAAAGCCGCAGGAGTCAAGCCCAATGCCACTTACGTCCAGGACGTCACCGCCTTGAAGGAGAAGTGGGAGCGCCAGCTCAGGGACGAGGTGTTCCAGCAAGTGCCGGGCGAAGCCATGAGCCAAGGGCAACTGATTGGTGTGTTGAACAACGAAGCCAAGTCGGGCGACCTCATCATTGCAGCGGCTGGAAGCCCTCCAGGCGATCTCATGAAGATCTGGGACGCGAGTAATGGCCGTGCCTGCCAGTTGGAATTCGGGTATTCGTGCATGGCTTATGAGATTCCTGCGGGATTGGGCGCACGCATGGCCCAAGCTGATGGCGAGATCTACGTTTTCATCGGAGACGGGACTTACCTGATGAATCCGACCGAGATCGTGACGGCGGTCCAGGAAGGGTTGAAGATTACCATCGTTATTTCTGAAAACCACGGTTATCAGTGCATCCGCGGTCTCCAGCTCGCCCGCTCAGGTCAAAGCTTTGGCAACGAATTTCGTGCCCGGGATGGGAAGACTAACCGGCTCGAGGGTGAATACCTGAAGATCGATTTCGCCAAGAACGCTGAGAGCCTGGGCGCCCGTGCTTGGAATGCAAACACACCGGAAGGGTTTCGAAAGGCATTACAGGAAGCACGGAGTGAGACGCGGCCCTGCGTGATCGTCGTGGAAACCGAAAAATATCGATTCTTGCCGGGTTCAGAAGTCTGGTGGGACGTGGCCGTAGCCGAGGTCAGCCAGGATCCGGTCACGCAGAAGCTCAGAGCAGAATATCAGCGCGACCGAGACCGGCTGCAGCGTTTCCATTACTGATCTTCAGAAAGTGAGAAGTCCGAGAATGAATATCAAAATCGGCAGTGCACCAGACTCTTGGGGAGTTTGGTTCCCCAGTGATTCCAAACAAATTCCGTGGAATCGTTTTTTGGACGAGATTGTCGAAGCCGGCTACGAGTGGATCGAACTTGGGCCTTATGGTTATCTCCCCACGGACCTGAACCAACTGAGGTCCGAGCTCGGCAAGAGAGAACTAAAAGTCTCGGCGACGTTCGTCATGCGGGCGCTGGAAGACAAAGCGCTCTGGCCTGAAATCGAAAAGGAGGTCGTGGGAGCTGGAGAGTTGCTGGCAGCTCTAGGCGCGAAATACCTTGTTCTTATTGATGACACCCACACTAACCTCTTCACCGGCGAACCCATAGCTCCAGCGCGTCTGGATCAAGACGGATGGAAGCGCTTGATCGACACGACGGATAGGGTTGCCGACCTGGCGCACGAGCGTTTCGGTTTGACATTGGTCTTTCACCCCCATGCAGACAGCCACGTGGAATACGAGGATCAGATCGAGGCGTTTTTGGAAGATACTGATCCCAAGAAGGTCTTCCTCTGTCTTGACACGGGACACCACGCTTACCGGAATGGCGATCCGGTGAGTTTTATGCGTCGCCATTCCCAACGCATTGCCTATCTCCATCTCAAGAGTGTCGACAGCCGCACGCAGCAGAAAGTGGAGGCGGAAAAGATCCCGTTTGCCGTTGCGGTAGGCATGGATATGTTTTGCGAACCGTCCCAAGGAGCCGTCGATTTCACAGCGTTTCGAGACGTCTTGCGCGAGGTCAACTACGACGGATTCGCTATCGTCGAGCAGGATATGTACCCGGCAGCCTTCGAGAAACCTCTGCCGATTGCCAAGAGAACCCGAGCCTACCTGCGTGAAATTGGGCTAGGTTAGTTTCTGTCGCGAAAACTCCTCAAAAACTGGGAAGCCACGATTGATGCGTTTTTTTGCGTCAATCGTGGTCGATGGTGCCGACCCGCCACGGCCGGTTCTGTGCACGCGGGTCTCCGTCGGGACACCTGTCCACTACCAAAACCTGCCAACACCGCCGCAGAGCGAGTTTCGCGACAAAAACCAGATCAATTTCAAAACGCTACTACAGCGTGGGTTTGAGTGCGTTCTGATCTAGAGGATCGTTCCTCTTTTTGGACGGACTGCGGCCACCAGCGCTGCTGAAACCAGGAAGCAGGAGGCGAGAAAAAACACCACATCCCGATGTGAGTAACCCTTCGTAAGCAGATAGCCGACGATTGACGGCCCAAGAAAGGATCCCACGCTGTTGATCATGTTAATAAAGCCTACCGATGCCGCCGCAGCCGATTCACTGAGAATTAAGCTTGGGATCACCCAGAAGGAGACTCCCCAGGAAAATGCGGCAGCACCCGTGAGACACAGCAGAGTCAACACCAATGGGAACGGAAGCCCAGGAATGGCACTGAGGACGAAAAAGAACGCAGCCAGTATGAGCGGAATGATTGTATGAATTTTCCGTCTCCCGGTGCGGTCGGAAGATCGCGCGGCCATCGGAATCGTAAACATGGCGAGTGCAAATGGCAAAGCCGAGCAAATCGTTGACAGCGTGACCGAAAGCCCTGATGCATTACGAATCGTTGTGGGCAACCAAAGCAAGTAGGCAAACATTGAGAGATTGGCGAAGGCACAGGCCAGGGCCAAAAGGAGGATGTTTCGCTGCCGGAGGCTTTGCATCACAGTCAGGTGGTGCCCAACACGGCGAAGCGTCTGCTTTTCGTCGTCCAAGCGGGAAGCAATCCATTCTTGCTCGTCCGGTTCAAGCCACTTGGCCTGCCGAGGATGATCCGTCAGGAAAAAGATGATGATCACTCCAAACACGACTGCAGGCAGACCTTCAAGGATGAACATCCACCGCCACCCAGCTAAGTTAAACCAGTCGACCTGTAGAATGAGTGCCGAAATGGGGGCGCCAATAACAAGAGATGCAGGCGCAGCCATGGTGAAGCCAGCCATCGCCTTGGCCCTGTCTTCCTTGGCAAACCAATGAGTGAGATACACTACGACCCCTGGGAAAAAGCCGCCCTCCGCAATACCCAACAGAGAGCGCGCAAGGTAGAACTGGTTGGCCGTGTGAACAAAGCCGACCCAGACCGTACACAGGCCCCACGTGATCATGATGCGGGCCAGCCAGATCCTTGCGCTCCATCGCTCGACGATTAATGCGCCCGGGATCTCCAAAAGGATATATCCCGCGTAGAAAATGCCGGCTCCCAGCCCGAAGACTGCCTCTGAAAAGCCCAGGTCAGCAGACATCGGCAACTTTGCAAACGCAACATTGGCGCGATCGAGATAAGCAATGATGTAGAGGACGAAGAGGAAAGGAATGATCCGACGGAAAATCTTCCGGCGGGTCCGACCGGCCAGTTCAACGTTTGTTGCAGGAGATGAAACCGCCTGATCTTGCATGAATGAAGTCCTTGTTCACCCCGTGGGCACTGGAAGCGCAGCTTACTCGATGCTGGTTACTTGATACAGGAGAGGAAGGCCTTGAGCCACGCGCTCCACGTTCGCGATTACGGCTTGTGCTCGACGACACGAGGTCCCGAAGGTCACGCCAGCGACATGAGGAGTAGCAATAACATTGGGCAGTTGCAACAGCGGGTGATTCGGATCCACGGGCTCTTTAGGGAAAACGTCCAGCCCGGCTCCTCGAATACGCCCGGATTGCAATGCTTCAGCCAAGGCAGCCTCGTCAATGATCTCGCCACGGGCGACGTTGATAATCACGGCGTTTGGCTTCATAGCCGAAAGGGCTGCACCATCCAGCATATGACGTGTGGCCATCGTCAAGGGCATATGAACCGAGAGATAGTCGGATTCCGCCAGCAGCCGGGGCAGTTCTCCTGGCTTGCCACAAAAGGCAAGCTTATACCTTTCTTGGACAGATGGCGGAATTGCGACCACGTCGATGGCCATGATCCGCATGCCCATGGCGTTTGCACGCATTGCCAGTTCGCGGCCACTGGCGCCGAATCCGAGAAGGCCAAGGGTCTTGCCGTGCAGTTCTTCATTCATGGGTTCGCACAATACCTGGTTGCGAACGCTGCCCTGGCCGTCGAAGAACTTCTTCGCAAACAGCAGCATCAAGAATAGAGCGTGTTCAGCAAGAGCTATTGAACTGAACTGTCCCGGAGTGTTCGCCAACGGAATACCCTTCTTGAGGATGTAGGCGACATCCGTGTGGTCGAGACCTGTTCCCAAAACCTGCCACAGCTTCACTCCAACCTCGCAGGCGGCATCGATCAGTTCATGCGTCCCATGATTCCCGCCTTGATCAATCACCACATCGAGCCCTTCAAACTGCGGTGCCACAGGCTGGCTGCGATCGAAAAGTGGGATTGGCCAACGGCCCGCGGCCACCTTGAGGACGTCGTCATACCACGGGTGCAACAAATTGCTGGTGCCAAGAAAGAGGACCTTCACTTTGAGTTTCTCCTTTAACGGAATTCCTGAATCTGAAATTGCAGTTCCTGGCGACCCTTATTTGTAGCCTTCCACTCCGGGCGTATTTCGCTTGAACGCTGACAACCCGGCGCGAGCCGCCTCCGCCATCAACATGTAGTCGGTGCTGTAACTGATCATCTGAAATCCCTGCGCTTGCCGTTTTCCCAGTTGTTCCGCAGTCATGGCATGGATTCCGATTGCAACATTTGCCTTCCTTCCAACGGCCAACATCCGCTCGATGATTGCGTCGACTTCAGGATGCGGCTGTTTCATTGGATCGAGGCCCAGCGAGAGGCACAGATCAAACGGACCGAGAAACAACACGTCTACGCCCGGAACCGCAGCAATCGCCTCGAGGTTTTCCACGGCCTCTTTGGTCTCGACAATCAAAGCGACCAACAAGTTCTCGTTCACGCCATAAAAATAGTCCTTGCTGTCGAACATGTAGTTCGCCGCCCGCAATGGGCCAAACCCTCGGGTTCCTTCCGGAGGGTAGCGCGTAGCCCGAACGATGACGTGAGCCTCCTCCGCAGTGCGAATCAAAGGAACCACAATACCCATCGCTCCAATGTCCAAGGCACGTTGAATGTATACCCAGTCGGACGAAGGCAACCGGACCAAGGGGATCGTTTCGGTGCCCTTGACCGCCATGAGCATGTGTTCAACCTGGCCGATATCGAGAGCGCTATGCTCTGTCTCTATGACCAGCCAATGGAATCCCGCATGCGACAGAAGCTCGGCAACGTTGGGACTTCCGAGCCCCCATGAAACATCCAAGAGTAGACTCCCCCGCCTTGAGCTTTTCCCTAACCCAGTTTTTCTTCATGTTCGATCCAGAGCTCCAAAGTTCCTATCAAATAGACAACCTTCAATGAACAACAGATCCGCTCACGACATTCGCCACGGACTTCAAACCGTTTCCATTCACCAGCCCCAATGGCAAAAATGCAGCTATTTTGGCCAACCCGAGTTGCTACCCGAATTCTGAGTCTCCATGGGGGGCTTGTCTCAGAAGGCCGCAGGGGAGCGTTTGGTCAAGAAACAAGACATGAGAATCAATCCCCTCCTGGGAGGGGCAGAAGCCGAAGGCTTCAGGGTGGGTTGCGGCCACGAAGAACCCACCCCGGCGCTGCGCGACCGCTGTCGCTGCGCTCCACCCCTCCGAGGAGGGGATTCCCAGGCAGAAATCAAACTCTTATGCAAAATTCAAGTGCTAAGGTCATCGATGGTCCGCGCTACCGTCTTTCCTGACACATTTGTTCCATCACCGTTCTGACATTTTCCTGCTTCGCTTCAAGACCCTGTTTCATCATCTCAATTAAAACAGACTCGAACAGTCCATCACTGGCCCCTTCAACAAGGGCAATTTCGCGGACACTCCGCCGGTAGTGACGAAGCTCCAGAATGGTTTTCTCTGCCTGCCAGGTCCTCGGTTCAGACAGGGGCTGGTAGCGCGTGTCCAGCGACAGGCGTATACGATCGGAGGTGTTCGGAAGAGCCCGGTGGATCATCAGGCTGTGGAACACCAACAGATCTCCGGGTCGGTAGTCTGCCGTCAACCAGGTCTGACCAATACTCTCCAGGGGCACTCCGCGTTGTTTTCTTCCTCTGAAGATATAGGAGTAGGCTGTCTCATGTTCCACGTGCTCAAGCAGCCCTCGATGATGGCTGTGGGCTGCCACGGCGAGGCCCCCAACCTTACGTTCGACATTCATCAGCGGGATCCATGCAGTTCGAAAACCTTCCGTCTGCCGAATGAAGAAATGATCTTGATGAGAGGGAGTCAGATGTCTCTCATCGTTGGGGAGCGCGAAACGGATGTCGACATTCCGGTACATGAATATCGGCTCGGCGAAGATCCCTTCGACGAAGCGCCGTGTCGATTCCAGCTCGAGCAGCTCCTGATACCCATCGAGCGCATACAGAGCGTCATCGTCGATCTGATCGAGCCCGGCACCTGTCCAGATCGCTTCTGCTTCATCCACCTTGGCGACACCCTGTTGCTGCAGCACGCGCACAAACTCCTGCTTGGCTCTAAGAACAGCGCGCTCGTCCAGGACATTCCTGAAAAACAAGTAGCCTTCCTCCTGGTAGAGCGCGGACAATTGCTCAAAGTCATTCAGCAGATGATTTGCTGTCCGCAGTTCGCCAACCGGAATCTCACTCATATTCATCCTCGCGTCGGTTTGCACCAGGGGCCTTTCGCATCTGGTTCGATATGCCCCGTATGAAATCAAATTATCGAAGGCTTCGCCATCTTCTTTCGCGCACCCGGAAATGCAGACGAAGCGACCGATCCAAGGCCCATGCGGAGGTCGCAGACAGGCCATCTGGAGGCAGAGGTGCGGGCGTGATAGACTGCTGCTTTCACAGTTGCAAATTGATTTGAGAAAGATTGATGACGGATCGTCGTTGCAGGGTTCGCCAGATCAAAGTCACTTTTGAAAGGGGACTTTATGAAATTGGGTCTGTTCATGATGCCAGTGCACCCACCCGAAAAACCACGGACGCAATGCTTTGACGAGGACATCGAATTGATTGTCCGGGCAGAGGGACTTGGTTTCACTGAAGCCTGGATCGGCCAGCACCACAGCGTGGCCTGGGAACCGATTCCCTCCAATGACGTCTTCATCGCCAACGTGTTCCCCAGAACTCGAACGATTCGCCTGGGTCCGGGAGTGACGATCATTCCACAGCACCACCCGGCGAATGTCGCAGTGCGTCTGGCGCTTCTTGACCACCTGTCTCACGGACGACTGAATTGCGGCTTTGGTCAAGGCGGAGTGCCTACGGATCACGAGTTATTTGGACTGCCGGACGCCAAGACTCAGGGACTAATGACACTGGAAGGGATCGATATGGTTCTCAAACTGTGGCAAGCCGAGGCCCCGTTTGAATTCAAAGGTCAGTTCTGGAACCTTAAAATCACCAATGCGAACGCGAAACTGGGAATAGGTCAGTTGCTAAAGCCGTATCAGCAACCGCATCCTCCCATCGCGATGAGTGTAATCAAAGGCAACTCTATGGCGGCACACCTTGCAGGACAACGGGGCTACATTCCCATAAGCTCCAGCCTGGTACCTGCTTCCACGGTGACGGAACATTGGAAAACGTATTGCTCAGCCGCACAGGAGGCAGGGCGAGTCATCCCCAATCGATCGATCTGGCGCGTGGCGCGTAGCATCTACGTGGGCGAGTCCAACGCAGAAGCCCGTAAACACGCGGTCTCGGGAACCTTCGGCCGGTCCTTTGAGTACATTCGGTCAATCATAGAATCTCTCAATACGCTGCACATCCTCAAACACAACCCTCAGGTTGCGGATAGCGAAGTGACCCTGGACTATCTGCTGAAGCACCTTTGTATTGTGGGCGATCCCGACAGTTGTGTCCGGCAGCTGCAGGACTTGTGGGAACAGACGGGAGGGTTCGGCACTTTGCTGATGACTACCCACGACTGGGATGACAAGGCTAAGTGGGTGCGGTCTATGGAACTGCTCGCCAACAAGGTACTGCCCGCTTTACCGGCGACCTATGATTGCTAAACATGACGAAATAAATCCACAGCATGTGATGAGGTCAAAGCATCCCCTCCGCTGTTGAGGAGGGGATGCCATGGCACGAGCCATGGCGGGGGTGGTCCGTCCCAGTTGTGATCCGACCACCCCGCGCTGGCTTCCGCCAGCGCCGCCCCTCCTTATCCAAGGAGGGGAGTTATCTCGGGACGTCCTTCACTGATATCGCTCTGTATAGCGGACCTGGAGCTCGATGCGGCCAACTGACAATTCGGCTCCTGCCTTTGCTCAATCGCTAGTTCTTTCGCGAATGTGCTCTTCCATGCGCGCCAGCACCTGAGCAGCACCTCTTAACATGAGTGAAAAGTCACCACCCATCTGCATCCACTGAACGCCCCTTTTTACCCATTTTCCGGCAATCTCAGGGTCATCCCCGCCGCCCATGCCCACCAGCAGCTGAGTTTTGCGAGCTTTTCGGATGACACCTTCGACGACTCGATCGATGTCAGGATGGTCCCACTGCCCCGTGTAGCCCATGGAAGCTGAAAGATCGGCCCGTCCAATCGCGATGCCGGACAAGCCAGGTACGGCCAGGATGCCGTCCAGATTCTCCACCGCGTCTCGATGTTCGATCTGGACCATCACTAAGATGTCTTCGTTTGCCTTGCGGAAGAAATCAGCGTCCAGCGAGCGGCCATAGTTTGAAGCCCGGCGCGGGCCAATTCCGCGAATTCCCTGCGGCGGGTACCGGCACGCTTGTACCGCCAAGGTCGCTTCTTGGGTCGTTCGAACCATTGGAACAATGATGCCAGCGGCTCCGATGTCCAATACCGTCTTGATCAGGATGGGGTCGTTGGCGCAAACCCTCACCAACGGCACCGCCCGGCTGCCCTTGGCTGCGATAAGGTGTGCCTGGACAGCCTCCAACGAAAGAGCATTGTGTTCCATGTCAATCCAGACAAAATCGAGAATGTCACAGAGGGCTTCGGTGACGGTTGCATCCGTGAACGTAATGCCCGTTCCAAGACAAACGCCGCCCTTTCTCATCTTCTCAACAAATCTCTTTGTGCTTTCCACCAGATATCTCCGATTACTTATTGCAAAGTATAGTGACCCCTCTGCGTGCTTTGTTTTCGTGGTTCACGGTCGCTAGAATTGGTTCCCCTCGCCCCAACGAGGGAGAGGGGCTGGGGGTGAGGGGGATAGCTCTCCGCCGATGCAACTCCCGCAACTCAGCTCTGAATGAGGGTCTCGGACACTCGCGAGAGCATCCAGCCGTGTGCTCGCCCCCTCACCCCTCTCCCTCGTTGGGGCGAGGGGAACCGAACTCTATTGAGATTTTCGAGGCACGAAGACCATCGTCACAATGTTCTGCAATCACCACAGTACTCTTAGATCCTTTCGTGCCGCGACGCTCTTCTCTGTATCGGACGGGCTTGAGAATCTTCATTCACTCAACGATCAACGAACTGCGAAGTCGAGGCAACGTCCGACCAGGCGACTCCCAAGGACGCGGCACAGTCACAGATCTGGTTCCAGGTCCGTGGGTCAATGGGGATACCCATGGCGGTGCGTTCCTGAAAGAGCCGGAAGTCCAGCTCTCCTGGAAGCGTGATCTCTCGATGATTCTCATCCGGCGGACAGGATTTGACATAGTCTCTCAGCTCTTTGGTCAGTGCCGCAAATGTGGCTGGCAGCAAAAACGCTGCCACATTGATAATGATGAGGCACAGGCCGTTGCCGGGCAGCGGCTGAACCGAACTAGTTCCCGCGAGCAGTCCACCCAACGTTTCCACCAGCAAGCCAAGAGCGAAGCCCCGGTAACCCAAGTCGCCCCCGAACGGCAGGATTGCGCCCCGCGGCGGACCATAGAAATCAGCGGCATCGATGCTCGGATTGCCCTCTGCATCGACGATCCATCCCGCCGGCAGAGGCTTCTTTTGATTCAGATACAATCTGAGTTTTCCCTCTGGAGTCTGCGCCGTCGAGAAGTCGCCCAGAATTGGAGGCTCAGCCCCGCACGGAAGTGCGAAAG
>Ga0163150_10001031_pt1 | contig 49328 bp, 43 predicted proteins | sample OliLakLV19P2IB_FD_148628 | JGI IMG/M metagenome (GOLD analysis project Ga0163150, IMG submission 148628) | Freshwater microbial mat bacterial communities from Lake Vanda, McMurdo Dry Valleys, Antarctica - Oligotrophic Lake LV.19.P2.IB | ecosystem: Environmental > Aquatic > Freshwater > Lake >... | reverse complement strand
ACGACTGGAGTATCCTGACTTCGTTTTTTCCTGAGGGGTGGCGGCAGAAAGCACGTGAGTGCGGCGCGTTGACGCGTGCGCGCGGAATCGCGGGACCGGATGCGCTCTTGCGAATTTTGTTAATCCATTCTCGATTGTTCTCAAGATGTAACCGTTACACAGCAATAAATCTTTTCCCCGACTGAGGTGGACAGGCGAAGTGTAAACCGTCTGAAGAGTTAGGCTTCATGACCTATCCGCCCCCCAGCCCCCGACCGAAGTCAGGGAAGGGGAGCCAACCTACCGTATGAGGGAGCCTTGCCGTTAAGCTGCACCGCAATCACAAGGGTCTGGTTCGTGGTCACACACACATTTCTGCCCTTCCTCTAAGGTGGCAAGCAGTTCCGGGTTTTGGTGGATATTGCCGATGATGTTTCCCTTCCTGCCATTGAAATACCAACCTGTACCATCCCACTCAATAATGCCTGTGGTATCTGCGTCCCAAGAAGTGCCCGGCTGATAAGCATAATGGATTATATACCCTTCGTAAATCTCTTTCTCGTTTTTGTCTTTGAGGCGGTGTATTGCATGACTCCTTCTTGGTTTAAGTCCATTTCGCCGACAGGGTCAAGCATCTCATTCTTAACTTTATTCCACACCATAAATTGTATTTCTCTCATTGTCTCGGCAGTACGTTGCCAGCGGTTTAATCACTTTGTACTCGGTCGAGAACGAATTGTTTAAAGTCGATTGCCGGAGGCTTCTCCAGGCCGTACCCATATGCAAGATATGCAAGATCTTTGAATGACAGGTCATTGATTTCGTCCGTGAGGTCTAAGCGTCCTGTGCCGCTCAGGTAAACCCGGTCGTTCTCGATTTCGTTTGCGTAATCTAACTCAACGCAGGCGGTACGCTTTGGGGAGAAGTGAGTCAGTAGTAGTTTCTGTTCCAATACCGCCATCGTCGCGATATTTTCCTTATTGATAGTCTTCGGGTTCTTCGGGTCAATTATAGTCTTCGTAAAGTTGACAGTCTAATTATTAAAGCACATACTTCAAGTACTAACCCACACACTCATGGACTTCGCAGCCCACTTCTGCGGGTCCGCTAACTTGCCGAAAGACTTGCTCTCGGCGCGTTTGCGTTTCCAGTGTTCTCCTGATGTTGTGAGGCGTGAGTTCCACCGAACATCTCCATAGCAGCATAAAGGGCTGGATAGTCCTCGTCCTCCACCGCCGCGCCGGGAAGACCACGGCAGTCCTAAATCACTTGCAAAGAGACTGTGTCCGAACGCCGAACGCCAAGTTCGCCTACATTGGTTTTCGTCGTTTTGATACGGCTCCTGAGAACTGAGCAGCACCGACGATCTTTTATGTCTTTGTAATATCGATACTTAATGGTGGGCGCGCAGGGACTCGAACCCCGGACCTCCTGCGTGTGAAGCAGGCGCTCTAACCAGCTGAGCTACGCGCCCTCAATACCGCGAGGCGTGACAGAACTCAGCTTAACATAGCAGCAACGAATGCGCCGCATTTCCATCGCTTCCTGGATACTGATCGGCATGGTTGCAGGCTCTCTATTCGGCTACCTCGCACCCGCGCAGACTCCGCCTCTTGCCATCGTCACCAGCATCTTCCTGCGACTCATCCGGTCCATCATCGCGCCCGTACTCTTCGGCGTACTGGTGCGTGGACTCGCCGAAGCAGGCACCGGCCGCGAACTCGGACGCATCGGCTGGCGAGCCGTCGTGTACTTCGAAATCGTCTCCGGCCTCGCGCTGCTCACCGGCTGGTTCGCGTGCCTGATCGTGAAGCCCGGCGCCGGCATCTCGCTCGGCGCGGTGGCCGCACCAGGCGCCAGCGGCCCGACCCCCACATTCACGGACGTACTCGTAAGCATGTTCCCGGCAAGCATCATCGACGCTATGGCCCGCGGCGACGTTCTGCAAATCACGCTGTTCTCGATACTCTTCGGCCTCGCCTGCGCCGCAATCGGCCTCAAATCCCAGCCCGTCGTTCGATTCGCGGGTGCCATCGCCGATGTCGCATTCCACTACACCAGCTACGTCATGTACCTCGCGCCCGCCGCTGTGTTCGCAGCTATGGCGACCACCGTGGCGCAGAACGGAGGGCAGGGAGCCCTCGGCGGTTTGGCTCGATTCGTAGCCACTGCGTGGGCCGCTCAGATCGTATTCTTCGCAGTCGCGCTGCTGGGCTCCGTCTGGCTCGCCGGTCTGTCACTCCGCAAGTTCGCCCGCGAGACGCAGGAGCCCTTCCTCACCGGCTTTGCCACCACATCCAGCGCCGCTGCCATTCCGCAGATCCTGGCAGCGTTGCGACGCCTGGGAGTGCCCGAAAAAGTCGTCGGCATCGTCACGCCACTGAGCCTGTCTTTCAACGCGACCGGCAGTTGTATCCACCTGGCAATGGGAGCCCTCTTCACCGCCCAGGCCGCTGGTATCTCTCTGTCGCTGACGCAGCAGTTGCTCATTCTCGGCACGTTGAAGCTGACCAGTAAAGGCGTAGTCGGTATCCCGCGGGCAAACTTCATCGTACTGGCTGGCCTGTTCGGAGCGTTTGGATTGCCGATGGAGGGCCTGACGGTGCTTCTGGGGCTGGATGCGCTGATCGATCCGGTGCGGACCGGAGTCAATGTGCTTGGCCATTGCGCCGGCCCTCCGCTGATCGCAAGGTGGGAAGGATCAGGGCTCGAGGCGCAGACACTCGCGCCAGACGTCCCTGTACGCGCTGCGTGATACAAACTCAAAGGAATGCGCGGGCGTCACGCCTTCCAGTGCCGTTAACGCACGAATGCGCCCCGCCTCGTTGTCGAACACCCCGAACAACGCCGCGCCGCTTCCCGACATTCGGGCTGGACTGGCGCCCAGGTCCTCCAGCCGCGCCCGCAACTCCGCCAGTTCCGGGTGCTGGCCAAAAACCGCGGCTTCGAAGTCATTCACGCAGGCACTGGACCAGTCTGCGCCGAACGCCACCGCCATCGCCAGCCGCTCTCCCGCACTGAACCCACTGGCCTGCGCCGGCACCTCCGCTGTCCGGCCCAGCAGCCGGTAAGCCTCGGGCGTGGACACGTGAATGGGCGGCGTGAGCAGTACGCCAAAGCGACCGTCACCTGCTCCATCCGGCAAAGGATACAGCTCGGTGCCACGATTCAGCCCGGCCGCCGTGCCGCCCATCAGGAAGAACGGAACATCGCTGCCCAGTCCCGAGCCCAACTCCACCAGCGCGCCCGAATCCACCGTGCGCTCCAGCAAGGCAGGCAGCGCCAGCAGTACCGCGGCTGCGTCCGTCGACCCGCCACCCAGGCCGCCGCCCATCGGGATCCGCTTCTGCAGTCGAAACCGGACCTCCGCGACCGCACCGGTTACTTCCAGTAATGCCAGCGCCGCCCGAACAATCAAGTTTTCGCCGGGAATCTCCACATCGGATATCAGTTCGACGCGCGGCCGATCCGCCTCATGGACTTCGATATCGATGGTGTCGTGGAGGGAAATAGTCTGAAAGACTGTCCGCAGGTTGTGAAACCCGTCGGGCCGCCTGTTCAGCACTTCCAGGCTGAGATTGACTTTCGCGAATGCGCAAACGCTTGCCGACCGCGGCATTTTAGTAATGAATCAGCGAAGTGATGTCGTAATTCTTCAGCTTCTCGCGGCCATTCAGGAAATCCAGTTCAATTACGAACCCATATCCACAAATATTGCCGCCGAGCTTTTCCACCAGTCGCGCCACCGCGGCTGCGGTGCCACCGGTCGCAAGCACATCATCCACGATCAGCACGCGCTGCCCACGCTCAATGGCATCCTTGTGGATCTCCAGGCGGTCCGTCCCGTATTCCAGGTCGTACTCCCAGAACTCGACTTCACATGGCAGCTTCTTCGGCTTCCGCACCGGTACGAAACCCGTGCCGAGAGCCAGCGCAATCGCCGGGGCGAAGAAGTATCCCCTGGCCTCGATGCCAACCACTACGTCGACCTTCTTGTCGGCGTAATGCGCGGCGAACTCGTCGATGACCTTGCGCAGGCCAGCGGCATTCTTTATCAGCGTCGTGATGTCATAGAACCGGATTCCGGGCTTCGGGAAGTCAGGGACCTCCCGGATGAGTTGCTTGAGATCGTTCATTGCGGGAACTGTGATTGTAGCAGTCGCCCGGCTCAGAACCGCAGCGTGAAGCCTGCCTGAAACACGCGCGCGCCGCCGCTCTGGAAGGCCGGAGACAGCCCACTGCTCGGGCGCCCGGCGCCCAGCATCTGGTTCATCATGGATGGGGACGTGCCGAACAGCGGGCTCGCCAGTACACGCATCGGATCGGCGAAGCTGGGCGAATTGGCTACGTTATAGGCCTCGGCGCGGAACTGCAGCCGCAGCCGCTCTGTCACAACAACGGTGCGCTGGAGAGCCATGTCGGTCTGCACCAGCCCATTCCCTCGCAGCGCGTTGCGCCCGAGCGTCCCCTGCTGCCCACGCCTGGGAATGCGAAACGCGGCCGGGTTCAGTCGGCGGCCGCCCGGTGTGGCAGTATCCGCAAGCCATACGGGAACCCCAGGCACCAGGTCGGGCCGCACATCATTATCGAACCCAAGCCCGAATGGCTGATCCGTGGTCACCAGGTCCACCGGGAATCCCGACCGCGCGCGAAGCGTTCCACTCAACAGCCATCCGCGCGACCACGGCAGTTTCGACCGGCCGAGGTCATAACTCAGTGCGCCCTGAAGACTCTGCCGCACATCGAAGTTCGCCGAGGCCCGGTCGTTTTCCCTGCCGCTCCCGGCAAACACAAGGTACGCCGCCGAGTCCCACGACCCGTTATCGATGGCGTGGGCCCACGTCCACGACACAGTGCCCTGCAAACCGCGTACGTCCCGCGACCGGTAGTGCACCTGCAGCGCGTGATAGCTGGACTTGCCGTTGTTCGTCGCCAGCACGGTGCCCGGCGTGATCTGACCCGGAAGCAGTTCGCCCTCACGCCGCATCAACCGCTTTCCGGAGGAGCCCACATATCCCACCGACACCGCGGAATTTGCTGACAGACCGCGCTCGACAGTCACATTCCACTGGGCCGTGTACGGCAGCTTCAAATTCGGAGCGAAGCCATACTGCAGGCTCTCCGTCGCCACGGTCGCGATCCCTGTCGCTGAGCGCCACCGGTTAAAAGGAGCGCCGTTGATTAAATCGACAGCCGAACTAAACCCCAGATCGTAAAATAATCCCGCACCGGCGCGAATTACCGTCGCATTTCCCAGCCGCCACGCGGCTCCGAGCCTTGGTGCGAACTGAGAATATCGAGTCTTCCACACCGGAGTTCCGCCGCTGGCGAAGTTGCTCACCGACCCGCCCGGCGTCGGCAGCGTCACAACGCCCGGAGGCTCGGGTCCCGTGGTATTCCGATAGCTCGGCGCGGGGGTAAACTCCCATCGAACTCCGTAGGTGAGATTCAGCCGGGGAGTCACATGCCAGGTATCCTGCGCGAAGAACGACATGGTCTCGATCAGACTCCGCCCTCCGCCCGTCTGCGCGAACGTGTACGTCGGAGTGGCCCCCTGCATCAGGCGTTCGAAGCTGTCGTACAGTTGCACCAGGCTTTCAATGGCCCTGTCGCGTTCCGGCGTCATGCGCTGGTAATCGAGCCCGGCCCGTACATCATGCCGCCCTGCCGCGAACGACAGCGTGTTGGCGAGACTCCACAGTCCCTGCCTCGATTCACCCGCGTCGCCCGTAAGAATCTGGCCGAACCCGCGAATACCGATCGCATACAACTTCTGGTTCTGACCCGGCGAGGGCAGCACCCTCCGCAGATCGATATTGGCCGCGCCCGGCAACCAGCTCGATTCCACGCGCGTCCGTGAGTTGCCAAACCGGAAATCATTCGTCACGCGCGGGCTAATGGCGGTAATTACACCCACGGTCAAAGACTGCGACCGGAAATGCGCCTCATTTCGCTGTAAATACCCAAATTGATTCGACGAAGGAGCATGGTTGATTCGCACAAACAGCGTGCCCACGCTCCCCAGCGCCTGGTCGACACGCACGCCTGTGGTGCCGACCTCGGCCGGATTACTTGTCACCGCCGTATGCAGAGCAGCGCCGCCGCCGAGCCCCGGGCCGTTCGGTAAAGGGAAGGAGCGGACCAGGTCGCGCGGGAACGCGGGTGCGGTGTCTCGGGCAGCAAGGGAGGGGACAGGGATGCGTACGACCCCAGGCTGACGGAGGCGAATCTGTTCGGTGGAGACAAGAAAAAATGTGCGGTTGCGCAGCACCGGACCGCTCAGCGATCCGCCACTGTCCACCATGCGTTGCGGAATGCGGCCGAGCCCGGCGGCATTGCCGAACCAGTTCCCGGCGGCAATGGCTTCGTTTCGCAACGAACTGAAGACCTCGCCGTGCAGCTCATTGGAACCCGACCGCGTGCTCACGGCAACCTGCGCGCCGGGCAGACGCCCATACTCGGGCGCATAGGTCGAGGTCTGCACCCTCAACTCGTCGAGTTCGCCCAGCGACAACAGGTTGTGCAGTGACCCTATGGCCGACATCGAAGGCAGTGCCGAACCGGAAAATTGCCCCGGCAGTCCACTGCCGCTGACACCGTTGTTCGCGCTCACCCCGTCGACCGTGAAGTAGTTGGTGGCGGGGCGCTGGCCGTTCACACTGAACTGTCCGGCCTCGCCCGCTGTAGCCGGAGTAGTCAGGACGCCCGGTGCCAGGTCGATCAGGCCCTGCAGACCCCGGCCGTTCACGGGCAGTTGCTCGGCAGGATTGCGCGTGGTCACCATGCCCGACGAACCATCGCTGGCATTCATCAGTGTGGGCCGCGAATCCACCGTGATTTCATCGCGCAGGCTGCCCACTTCCAGCGTGAAGTCGAGCCGCCCGACGTCCATCGAATGCAGCCCGATCCCGGTCTGCGCGACAGTCGCGAATCCCGGCTTGCGCACGGTGATCTTGTACTGTCCCGGAGTCAGCGACGAGACTGCGTAAAAGCCTTCCTGGTTCGACACCGTGGAGCGCCGGATCCCAGTGTCGAGGTTCAGCACCGATATCGCGGCCTGCTGCACGACGGCGGAACTGGTATCCCGCACAAAACCAGAAAACTGCGCCCGGGGTTGACCCAGCGCGCAGCAGGCTGCCAACAGCGCCAGTACCGCGACTTTCACCTGGCCCTCGCAACAGTCACCCGTAAGGCCGCCACGCGAGCCTGCAGATCTGCCGCGGCGCGGCCCAGCTTAGACAGAGCCTCATCCGGATCAATGCCCGAAGTATTTCCGGCCAGCGCGCGCGTCAACACCTGATCCACCTCCCGAGCCGCGCCCAGCACGTTCTCCGCGCCAGCCTGCCACGTCTCAAAGTCGGCGACCGCGGCACTCGTTGACACAGACCGCACTACTGGACGAATCACGTCATTCATCTGCCGAACAGAAGCGGCCAGCGCCCGCGTGTGGTCATCCTCAATCTTCCGCAGCATCGCGACATCGGCTGCGCCAAACTGCGCCTCTACCGCGGGAGGGAACCGTCGCGCCAGCGCCCGCAGCGCATGAGCCCGGGCCAGCGCGGACTCGCTCAAATCCATAACATGATTCGTGAAATTCTCAGCAGTAGTGCGCCCGCCGAGTTGCGCCGCCAGACGGTCCTGCAACTCGCTCGGCTTCGAAGGCGGCACCGGCGCCCCCGCGCTGCGCCGCTCCGAAGAAAGAGCCGCCGAGCCGCGAACCGCGTCCGGCTGCTCAAACCGTAGCTCGACATTGCCGAGCGAACTTACCGCGGTACGAAGCTGCGCCTGGCGGTCCGGATCCGCACCCAGCGCGCTCACCACGATCCGCCCCCGCTCCTCGTCCCGCATGATCTCCACCGGGTCCCCAAGGTCGGCCTGTATGGCATGAATTGCAGCCACTACCCGCAGCTCCTCAGACGGACCCACCGGCTTTACCGGTACAGGAGTCGCCACGGTCGGCGCGACGTTTTTCGCCGTTTGTTGCGGAGCGACAGGAGCCGGTTCCTCACCAGCCTCGCTCACCTCCACATACTCATCCCCGCGGAATCGGAATGTGGTCTCAACAGCATGCATATCGGCGGCCCGAATTGTAATGGACGCTTCCTCCAGCAAACTGTCCTTCGTCGATGTGGTCAGGTGATACAGCTTGCCCGGCAGCTCCCGAACCTGATCTTCTTTGTGCGCCAGCCCGTCACGCCATTCGGCGAACGATGTCGGATCCAGCGGCTCTTCCCAGCGGAATCGAGCGTCTTCGAACAGCCGCGCCAGCCGTGCTTCTTCGGCGCCCATGCCCGACCTGACAAACTGCGCCCGCCTCGTCTTCACGCGAATCCGTTTCTTCTGCTGCGCACCAGCCTGCACCGCGGTGCGCTTCTGAGCCACGATGGCGTCACGCAGCAACTCCGCCGCACTCAAAGTCCTCGACGTGGTGGTCTGAAAAAGGAAGACACCGATCACCAGCGCCGCCGCGGCAGCCACCCACTTTAAGGGAACGCGAAACGGTACCGGCTGACGGCTCTTCTGACGCAACGCCGGCCGCAGATTCACCCATGCCGCCGGTGGCGCGGGCAGCGCACTCCGCCGAGCCTCACGGTAATCCGCCCAAAACTCGCGATACTCCTGTAGCCGGCCTGAGCACTCGTCGCACGAAGCCACATGACCCTCCACCCGCCGCACGTTCGGCGAGCTCAGTTCGCCGTCGGCGAAGGCAGTCAGCTCGGATTCGTCCGGATGCCAGGTGGTGTTACTCATGGATGGCCTTTCTCAACTTCGCGATCGCTCGCCGCAAAAACTCATTCACAGTCGATGTCCCAATGCCGACCGTCTCGGCAATCTCCCGGTAGCGCAGACCCGATACCCGCAAATCGAGACACTGCCGCTGCTGCGGCGAAAGATCTTCCAGCGCCCGCCGGATCCGCTCCTGTCTTTGGTTGTCGATGGCTCTCGATTCGGGGCTCGCGTCGCGGCTGGCCCACCGGTCGGAGTCTCCGTCGAGGACGGCATACTCCCGCTCCTTCGCCCGCATTTTCAGCGCGACGTTGTGAGCCACCCGGAACACCCATCCCCGGACGTTCAGGATCTCCTCACCCCGCCGCAGTGTGGTGAAAAGACGCAGAAATACTTCCTGCGCCACTTCCTGCGCCTGCGCCGGAGACACGCCGAGCGTCAGAACGTAGTAATACACGTCCTCGCGGGCGTCTTCATACGCCTCGACCACCTGGCCGTGCAGTGCGTCAGTGTCGGACATTACCGCCTGTTCACCAGGGTAGCGGACGCCCGGGGCGGTCATTGCAATCTCCTGGCAAGGCATCTTTCGCCATCCAAGACCCGCACGCCGGACGTTTTACGACAGCTTTGTGTAGAGTAGGCCATCGGATCTCATCTAATGAATTCATGAGGAACCGCGCGACCGTCCTGCTGCTCCTGCTCCCCGTGTGTGCGCTCCTCCGCGCCCAGACGTTAACTCCCGCCACTCCGGCTGCCACCGCCGACCAGCGAGCCGCTCCCCGCAGCGCCTTCTTCGAATATCTGGAAGCCTGCCGCGCAGATGACTACCGCCGGGCCGCTTCCTTCCTCAACCTGGAGCACGCGCGTTATCGCTCCACCGATGGCCCCGAACTCGCACGTCAGCTCAAAGAGGTCCTCGACCGGCGACTGACGGGCGACCCAGGCAAGCTCAGCAACAACCTTGCGGGCGACCTCACAGACGGACTCGACCCCGACTTCGAACTTGCCGGCACCGTCAAAGCAGCCGGCAACAAGACCATCGACATTCTCCTTGAGCGCGTCTCCCGCGAGGAGAACCAGGTCTGGCTCATCTCTTCGGGAACGGTGGCCATGATCCCGACGCTCCACAAAGCTCTCGGCTCCACATGGGCGGAACAAAATCTGCCGCACTGGATGCTGGTGGGCGGCCCCGTCGACACGGAAGTCTGGCAGTGGTTTGCCATGCTTCTGCTGGTGCTGGCGGCAGCGGCCATCGCGGCGTTGCTGGCCCGTATTGTGGCCGCCGCGTTTCGTCCTCTGCTCCGCCGAACCCCCGGCACCGCGGACTCGGAAGACCTGGTGGCGTCGGTGGTTGCTCCACTGCAACTCCTGCTCGGCATGGCGCTGTTCCACGCTGGCCTCGAATTTGTCGGCCCGTCAGTTCTGCTCCGTGCCTATTTAGTCCGTCTGCTGACCGGACTTGGCTACCTTGGCCTCGCGTGGTTCACCGTGCGTGTCATCGATCTGGTTACCGCCCACCTGTTCCGCCGCATGGAATTGCAGTCCCTGGCTTCGGCACGCTCCATGCTGCCCCTCGGCCGCCGGACCGCCAAGGTGGCAGCCATCACCATCGCTGTCCTTGCCACGCTCAGCAGCTTTGGATACAACACCACGGCCATCCTCGCTGGTCTGGGTGTCGGTGGACTGGCGGTGGCCCTCGCCGCGCAGAAGACCATCGAGAATCTCTTCGGCGGCGTTGCCATCACCACGGACCGCCCCATCCTGGTCGGCGACTTCTGCCGCTACGGCGACAAGATCGGCACAGTGGAAGATATCGGACTCCGGTCTACCCGAATCCGCACCCTCGACCGGACGCTGGTCACCATTCCCAACGCGCAGTTCTCCTCGCTCATGATTGAGAACTTCGCCGTGCGCGACAAGATCTTCCTGAATCCAAAGTTGAGCCTGCGCGGCGGCACCACACCGGAACAGATCCGCGCCATCATTCTCGCCCTGCGCGGTGTTCTGCTCAACCACCTGATGGTCGATCCGAACCCGGCCCGCGTGCGCTTCATCGGCATCGGACAGTGGTCGCTGGATATCGAAATATTCGCTTACATAAAGACCGCGAATTTCGACGAATTCCTGGTCGTACAGGAAGAATTGCTGCTCAGCTTTCTGGACGAGATCGCGAAAGCGGGATCCGCACTCGCGATCCCCGCGCAACTGAACGTGCCGTTCGCTCAGCGAACGGAGCCGGCAACTTCCATCACGCTCGATTCCAGGCCCGCATAGCGCACCTGAATCCGCCAGGTGCCGTCGACGGCTGCCTGGGGCAGGGAAGTCTCAATCCATCCCGGCCCGATGCCGGTGATGTCGACAGCCGCCCCGTTCACCAGCACCTGTGTCCCTGCAAGCACTTTCGCCCGTCCAGCCGCGGGTTCCACCAGCAGGTTGCGCATCGTCAGTGCAAGCCCCTCAGCCCGCACCTCCACGCCTTCGATCACCGGTACTACGCCGCCGAAGTCCGCCGCCCGCAGAAAGACGTCGAAACGAATCGACTGCCCCGCGGCCAGGTCCAGAGGCACCGTCCGGAACAACTCCTGACCCGCACGGCTCAGCCGCACATACCATCGGTCCGGCGGCAGGTCGACGGCACCGAAAAAGCCCGTCGAATCGGTGCGCCGCCGGTGGATCGCATCGGGGTTCGTGTCCGACTGGATGGTCACCTCCACGTCGTCCTTCAACCACGCCGGACCGTCCTCCACGCTCAGCAGCCCCATCACATGCCCGCGCCCCGATGCAGCGGACTTCCACGGCATCTCCGGAGATGCCACCGCCTCCCCGAAGACACCCGCGACAGCCGCGTAGAACTCGGCATTGGGCACAGTCGGCGCACCGTTCGACTGGAGACTATTCGTGCTCGCGTAGCTGTAGAACACCACGCCCGGCAGCCCCGTCTGCCGAACGCGCCGCAGCTGGCTCACCGACTCTGGAATCGAGCTCAAATACACTCCGAGCCCCGGCGTAATCAGCCGCCCAAACTGCTTTGTCTTCTCAAACGCCAGCCAGCGGTCCAGCAGCGCGCCGTTGGTGCGCTCGGCGAAATAGTTCATTGGCATCCCGATGTCGAGGATGCCTTCCTCCAGCCACGCCGGCCAGTTCTGATACACCCGCGAGTACGCGTCTTTCGACCGGAACTCGGCATCGTTGCCCGGACCGTTCCCCCACGTAATCAGCGCCGCCGACACCTTCGCCTGAGGCCGTATCTCATACGACCGCAGGTAGACCTGACGTACCAGATCCGTCACCTGCCGCCGCCTGAACTCCTGCCAGGCCGCATCGGTGTCGGCGGGAATGCCCTCCCGGTTGTGGAGCCGCCGGAATCGGGCCAGCGACGTCGGGTTATACCCGTACCGGTCGTCCTCCGGATAACGTATGTAGTCCAGATGAACCCCGTCCAGCTCGTAGTGGCGCAGCGGATCCACTATCACCTCCGCCAGGTGCCGAACCACATCGGGATGGCCGGGGTCGACGGACCGGGACATCTTGCCCGCAGCCGTCGTGGTCAGCCAGAACTCGTCGCCAGACACGTTCGGCCCGTGCAGATTCCACGCGTGCTTCGGATCCACGGGCGTGCGCGTCAGATCCCACAGCGGCGTCACCGGATACCACGCATGTACCTCGATCCCGCGGGCATGCGCCTTCTCAATGGTGTAAGCCAGCGCGTCGAACCCCTGCTGCCATCCGGCATCCTCGGTCTGCGGCTCAATACGCTTCAGGAAATACGCGCCTCCGCGGTGCCGCACCTCAATGAGGATGGCGTTCCCGCGAGCCGCCGCCACCGCCTCCACCATCGCGTCCACCTCGGCCGGAGTCTTGTACCCCACATGGAACGCATCGGCCCAGAACGCCCGATATTCCCCTGCCGGTGCGCAGAGGGCGACCGCCAGGGCAAGAGCCGCAAGTCTCATGGGACCTCCACCGTCTCCACCGGATCCGGCCCGGCGCCCTTCGCCGTCCTGATACTGCCCACCAGCTTGCGGTCCTTCACCGACACCACGTACACCTCGTCCTGTTCCTCCGCCGAAAAGAATGCGAGCCGCCCGTCGTGCGACAGCGTGCACGACACAGGATTGTTCGGCAGCAGCAGATAGTCGGTTTGCTTCCGCCCGCCAGGATCGGCAAAGCCCGCCCGCCGCTCGTGCATCAGACCATAGACCAGTGTGCTGCCGTCAGGAGTGATCGCGATTCGCACCGGACCCTTGCCTGTCTGGATCGTCGCACTCACCGCGTTCCGCGCCGTGTCGATCACTGAAATTGTCCCCGCCTCCCGGTTCGTCACATACAGTTCCTTCCCGTCCTTCGACAGCACCGATCCCTCCGGCCGGGTCCCCGTCGTCAGCAGCTTCACCTCACCCGTCGTCAGGTTCACCGCGCCCACGGTATCGCCGCCCGAGTGGCTCACATACGCCCATTTCCCGCCGGGCCCAAGCGACACCATGTGCGGCGTCTTGCCCTTGGTGTCGAACCGCCGGATCACCCTGCGCGCAGCCGTGTCCACCAGCAGCAGCCCGTCCGGACCCTCGCACGTAACCACCAGCCTGCCCGTGGCGCGGTCGAGGTCGATGCCATGCGGCCGGTAGTTCTCGCCCAGCGGAATGGTCCCGATCCGCTGTCGTGTGGCGACGTCAACGATCGAGATCGTGTTGCCGCCCTTACCCGCGTGCTCGATCCGCATGATGCCGTTGTCGGCCACGTACAGCAGCTTGCGGTCGGCCGAAAACACCATCTCGTGCGGGTGCTCGCCCACCGGCACCGAGTGCACCAGCTTGCCGTCGGGCGTGTACCACGCCAGCGCGCTGGCGCCCTTCAGCAGCACCAGATACATGGGGGCTGCGGCAAGGCAGCCGGCAAACACAACAAGGGACAGCAGTAGCCGGATCATCGCTGATTATAATGTCACATTCTCCCTGTTATCATGCAAGGGCACATGGAGGAACAAGTAACGCCGCGCGTGACCGCGTTGGTCGTGTCGCGCAATGGCGAGGCGGACCTTCGCCGCTGCCTCGAGAGCCTGGAACGCTCCACTGGCCGTGACCGTCTGGAGATCCTCGTTGTCGACGACGGATCCAGCGACGGTACCGCGTCCGTAGTCGACGATTTTCCCGCTGTAATCTCGCTCAAACTACCCAAACAATTCGGCTGGACGCGCGCCGTCAACATCGGCTTGCGAACCGCCAAAGGGGATCTGGTTTTCCTCCTGCCTCCGTGGTTTGCCGTCGAGCCCGACACAATCAACGCGCTCGCCGACCGCCTTGAGGCCACCTCCGATGTCGGTGCCGTAACGCCGTGCGCATCCGAGGGCTGGGCGATTCCCACACCGGAAGCGCTCGACATCGCGTGGAAAACGGGGCACCTGCCGGGAGCCCTTCCCATCGGCACCAAAGGGGAGCATGCCGTCGACTACCCAAAGGGCTCGCCATTTCTTACGCGCCGCGAACTGCTTCGCAATATGAATTATCTGGACGGGCGTTTCGGCGACCGCTGGGCGGACCTCGAAATGTGCTCGCGAATCCGCGGCGGTGGCAAGGCCATTCTGGTGCTGTCTGAAGTGCCCATCCAGAAGTTCAACTCGCCGCCCGAGGACGTCTCGCAACTCGAATGGGCGGACTCAGCCAACGGAGTGGCAACGTACACGGGACTGCACTTCGGATCTGTACGCGGCTTCACGTCGCGATTATCGATGGCCTTCCACGCACTCGGGCGCGGCAAAACCTCCGCATTCACGGGCATCCTGACCGGCGCAAAAATCGACGGCAACCAGGAATAGGCCTCTCCCGCGGCCACCGTAAAGCTCTGGGCCCGAGCCGCCGATAGTACTAATCAGACAAGGCCTATGGACCCGATCCTCTTCTTCGTGCTTCCCGCCGCCGTGGCCACCGGTTCAGCCATGATCTGCTACGTCCTGATGCAGGCTCGCATGGACGTCGCAGTGGAAAAGGAACGCACCGAGCGCGCCCACATCGAAGCAAGGCTGGAGATGGTGGAAGAGATGATGCCGGAGCGTCTGAAGGCAGTCACCGAAGCGTCCCAGCGCCGAGCCTTCGATCAGCTCATGCAAGGCTTCCGTGTCGAGGAGCGCCGCTACATCCGGGACGCCGGAGACGGTCCCGCGATGCTTCTGCAGGAGCGTCTCTACTACCGCAACATGCCGCTGTCCAACTGGATCGAGCACGAACTTCCCACCGGCGCCAACGCCGCGCTCGACAGCCCGTCCGTCTTCAATAACCCCGGGCGCCTGATGGAGTTCGCCGGCTTCCCCGACAACGATCCGTCCGGGGCGCAGCCGCGGGGTGAGGCGGCCATGGATACCAACGTTCCGGTAATCCGCCGGGGTCCACAGCTCCTCAAATCACGGGCTCGGCGCGTCGCGGCGGTCTGATTCTCAGCCCTGTTTGGCAGGGGTGCAGAACGCTTCGAATACCCCGGTCAGGATGCTGGCAATTTCGGGTGCTTCGCGCCGTTCGATGTCGCTGCGGTGCAGCATGTAAACGGGCTTGCCATCCTGAAACAACGCCATGGAAGGTGAGGATGGCGGGAACGCCGCCAGCTTGTTGGAGCGCAGGTGAGCGACAGCGGCTTCGTCGCCGCCCGCAAATACCGTTGCCACTTTCGCGGGACGAATCGAGTGCTGCAACGCCATCCCGACTGCGGGTCTGGCCCGTCCAGCCGCACAGCCACAAACGGAGTTCACCACCATCAACACGCTGCCGCTGTCCGGTCCCAGCAGGCGGTCGACATCTTCAGGGGTTCGCGCCTCCTCGACACCATGTTGGGTGAGGTCCTGGCGCATCGCGGCAATCAGAGGTTCTGGGTAAGGCACAGTACATTCTAACCTGACTTCGACAGCGCCCACTCCATGCCCGCGTGAGCGATGTCGGGCGGTAACGTGTGCGGACCGTCGAACTCCTCAAAACGCACCCGGTACCCGGCCCGTTTGAGTTGCGGAACCAGCCGCCGGCTGCACCGGTCGATGTCGAGGATCTGGTCTTTCGTGCCGTGCGAGATGAAGATCCCGGGCATGCCGGTTCTTTCGACCCCGGCAGGAATGAAACCTGGTGAAAACGCCATCACATGCCGGAACAGGTCGCCATTGGACAACCCGAGCCCGAGCGCATAAGAAGCGCCATCGGAAAATCCACACACCGCGATGCTCTTCGAGTCCACCCGGTGCCGTGCAAACACCTTCGTCAGAGCCTGATCGAGAAAGCGCACATCGCCCCCGTAGCCGGACCGGATCGCATCCCAGGTACCGTCCTCGGAAGCAGGGGAGAGCAGAAGGAATCCAAACTCATCTGCCAGTGCGCTGAAGCGGCGGATTCCCTGCTGTGCGTTGCCAGTCGCCCCATGCAGATAAACCACCAGCGGAACTGCCTTGGACGATCCGCCTGCCGCCGCCGGCACATAGAGCAGACTATCCCGCTCCGCCCGAAGGTCCAGCGGCGAAGCCCCTGACGGGAACCCGCCCTCGGCCGACCCAGCCTTTCCCGGCCGTGCCCGCAGCCGCGAACTCGATTCCGCCCGGCTACACCAGCCGGCTAAGAGCGCGCACATGACAATTCGTCGCGTTGGCATCGTGGTTTCAGACGTGCCATGACTCGAAACGCGACGGAGAGAGCGGCTGGCTGGGTCGCGACGGGTGTGCGACACAGAAGTGACAGTACGTTCGAATCCCACTATAGCACCCTCGCGTCTTCTTATTTTGAGCGTGGTACCGGGATATCTCGCAGCTATCGGTAATTCCAAAGCAGTTCGATATCGATACCGCCTATCTTGTGCGCGTCCTGGTAAGTGAAACGACCATGTCCCTTTTTATCGCGTTCGCCCCAGGCGCCACTTTGCTGAAACGGAAAGCCTTTGCGTGTCCACTCTGCGGATTCATCCTCAATATTCGCGACCTGAAACGCAATATGGTGTACTCCCTCGCCATGTTTCTGCATGTGATCGAGGTATGTAGTCGGGCCTGTCAAAGGTTGTATCCACTCGTAAGCAACCTTGCCGTGCCTCTGCCAGCCGAGAAGCGCATCGAACTGCCCCGGCTGGTCGTGATACTTCAGATCCCACAACGGAGGATGGGTGAAGGACATCTTCGGAAAGCCGAGCTTCGCCCAGTAGTCGGAAACCGAGCTTAGGTCGCGTGCGACAAACGCGTATTGAGAGATCCTTCTCACCGGGGTTTTGCGGGCCGCACTCGCCTGCACGTACGCAATCCCGAGGACGTACTTGCCTTGCGGCTCAGTGTCGAAAAGAACATACTTGCTGCCCGCTTGATTGGGGATAGCTCCGGTGTTCAGCACAGAGACACCACGAGACTTCATGAGGGTCACTTGCGCGTCAATTGCATCGAGGGTAGGCGCATGATGCAGCAACGCCATGATCCCCAGACCATGGCGCTTGCGGAAGTCCGAGAATACCCTGGGATTTTTAGCGACAGGCTTCACGAAATCTATAACGATCCCGGAGAAAGGCACAGTAACCCAATGACTGTCCGCATCGTTGAGAGTTGGACCATCGATCGCCCCAACAGTTCTCCAGCCCGCAATGGCTGCGGCAGGCTCGTCAACCACCCAAAACATCCGGTCGACATTCTCGTACATCGCCGGCAGCTGCGCCACCGCCGGCGCAGCGCAGATAAGGAAGATCGCCTGAAATACTTTCATCGCATCACCGTCCCAGCATCGCCTCGGACACTCCCCGACTCACAAGTCGAAAAAATCAATGCGTGACCGGAGTGGCATGGAAGGACGTGGAAATCTACCCACGCCTGTTTGCGTGACCGTCGCGTACAAGATAGCGTCGTAAGGCTGACCAAATGCTATACCTCGGTCAATCGCGGTGTCAACCGTAACAAGGACAGGACATTTCTATTTGGCGTTGACACCGTAACAAGGACACCGTAACAAGGAGCCGTATATTGAGAAGCGCCGAAGACGAATTGAACACGGACCTCACTGCTCGAGGACGATGAGCACATCCCAGGGGCCCAGCGAAATTGCACTCTCAATTGCGACAGGCGCATCTGTGAGAAGATCTACTCCTTTTCCGTAGGTGTAGGCCGCCTTCTGGGTTTGCCCCGAGAAGTTGAAATAATAATGCAGGGATTTGCCTGAGCCGTTTCGGCCGTGCCGCACCTTGACCGCGGTCGGCAGACTCTGATCCGGTCCGGTCAGGCCAGCACGCTTCAGGACGTCTCGTACAACTTCCCGCTGAAGCACGTCGGTAAGAACCGTTGCCTCGTAAGTCAGAGTGCCGCTGCCGTATTTGTTGCGGGTGATAGCCGGGAACGGCCAGTACTGCGAGTCGACCTTCGCAAGCACCTCCGCCGTATCCACCATTAAAAACTCCTGCCAAACGGAACCCCGGTTCTCATTGCCCAGATGAAACGGGTCCGGTGTCAGCCGTACAGGTTCAGCGAGGCTCGTGAACTCCTGGTAATGAATCCCAGTAGCAGCCCGAAGGGGCCCCGGCGCCATGACAGCACGAACCGTGGAATGCTCGTTGGTGAAGCCGCTTTTGAACGACATCACAACGTGTCCACCACCTTTCACGTAGTCGGACAGTTGCTGGAGCACGGCGTCTGAGGCGCTGTAAAGAGGCGGAACCAGCACTACTTTATATCGGCCGATCCTCGGATCGCCCGCCTGCACAAAATCGGGCTCTATATTTAAGTCGTACAGCGCGCCGTATATCTGGTTCAGCAGCGACATGTAGCTGACGCGGTCGCTGAACGGCATGTAGCTTAGGGCGTTGGCGGAATCGGTGCTTACCAGAATCGCGACTTGATTGTCCTTGCGATAGTTGACGACCTGGGATCCGATCCGCTTTAGCTCCCCCGCAACGCGTGTAACTTCGGCGTACGTGCGATTGGGCTCTAAATCATGCGACAGCACGCCCTTCCAATACGTTTCCTGACCGTAGTGAAGCGACGCCCAGTGCCAGTACTCGACCATGTTCGCGCCAGCCGCAAGATGCGCGAACACCACCTGCCGAAGCTGCCCCGGATACGGCGGGTACTGTGTGCGCGAGTCCCAGCCAATAGTCTGAGCATTTGTTTCCGCAACAAGGTAGTTCGTGTACTTCAAAGACCGGGCGACATCGCCAGACAGCCAGATACTTCTTGCGTTCAGTCGATCCTGTGTCTCGAAGTAAGGATTTGTGGCAACTACGTCCAGGTGCCGCGCAATGGCCCATTGATCGAGGTTGGTATGCACTCCGCCGCTGAAATCGTGGGTGATGAACTGTCCGGGCCGTCTGTATTCCCCAACGATCTTCGCCTGCCACGCCAGGTAGTCGGTGACGATGTCGTGCTGGAAGTTCTCCCATTCCAGCTTGTAGCCTGGATTTAGAATGCCGTTCATCGGTGGTAGATCCTCCCACCGGTCGACGAGTTGCCCCCAATAGACCAGCCCCCAAATGTTGTTCAGCATCGTGGTGGTCTCATACTTCCGTTTCAGGCGCTGTAGGAATGCGGCAGCCGTGTACGGTGTAGACACGCCGGTCGGAAATGTTTCATTGTCGATCTGGTATCCAATGACAGCCGGATGGTCCCTGAATTGTCCGAGGATCTCGCGAACCACCCGCTCAGCGTGCGGGCGGAACTGCGGATGCAGGAAGTCGTAGTTCTGACGTGGCCCGTAATACCCCGGCGGAGAGGAAGACGGGTACGCGGGCGAATATGGAGACTGAAGTGGTGGCGCAGTTCCGTTGTGAGTTACCACCATGTCCGGATATTTCTTGTAGAGCCACGTAGGGATAGAGTAAGTCGGCATGCCAAGGATCACTCTGATATTTGCCTTGTGCATCCGGTCGAGAACTCGCTTCATCCAGGCGAATTCGAATTGCCCTTGGCGTGGCTCCCAACTGCTCCAGGTGGACTCGCCCACGCGCACCAGGTTGATGCCGGCCTTCTGCATCAATTCAACATCTTTCTCGAGCCGGTCGGAAGGCATGTACTCGGGGTAATACGCGACTCCGTATAAGATCGTGTCCATGCGGTCCGGAGCGAATGCCGGCCGCGTTTGCGAAAAGCCGGAGCTCACCGTCGAGACAATCAGCAACGTGGTTAGGATTTTTTTGAGAATCACTCGGGAACTCCCTGGCGTCCGTCGAAGAAGGTGATCCGCGATGCGGTGGCGCGGCATTGCGCTCGCGCCACCGCTCCTTTACCCTGTCGCAGTTCCCGGGCAGTCAGACACACCTTCCTGACGTCTGCTGGTCGTCGAACGCGGAGCGCTTCCCCTGTTGTTTGAGGCAGCGGTCAATGCCGGCCAGGTCAGCGCTTCGGCGGACGCCACCCGCCCACATGCCACCGTACGGCGAGGCCGAAGTCGGCGGGAGGTACGAAACCAGCCCACCTCGCAACAACTTCGCCGCGAGGTGAGATCAGCCTCGTGCCGCTACCCTTTCCTTCGAGCACTCTTACGCCTGGGAGATGCCAGTCGTGAGGCAGGTTCTCACAAGGCTTCGCACAAAGGATCGCGACGTCCAGATTCCGATCTCCGTACTGGGCCAATGCCGCCTGCAACCAAACCGCATTGCTTCGATCCTCCGGGGAGTTGGGCTCCACAAACATGGTGATAAGCCAGTGATTACCGCGATGCGGCAACGCTGGTGGCAGCGCCGCGGTCTCGGTGGGGTGCGGGGAGGCGGCCACCAATCGGTCGACTCGCGGGTCAATGACTTTTTGTCCGCGCCCCGGCGGGACGGCGAGAACCTCGCCGCCATAGTTCCAGGTCGGCCTCCCCATACCGGTGTGCCACCACGTATTGCCGGCCAGATGCAGATCCCTGCTGGAGTGAACCATGCTGGGAGTTGTGGAGACAATCGCGTTATCTCTGAATATGTTCGGGCGTGTGCCCGTGAAATCGGCGTTATCCATCTGAAGGACCGGCGCATCGACAGGAGTGGTCCAAACGAAGGTATTACCGTAAATCTCCACGCCATCCAGTTTTCCACCATCCCAGGTCGAGATGTACAAGTCGCCCTGGCGGCGTGCCAGTCTCGGACTTCGGCCATTGTCAATACACAGGTTGTTACGGATGATGCTGTTCGTCGTGATCTGCTTGCCTGCTGCAAAAACCGCGGCGCAATAGCCCATTGCATCGTGTCCGTAATTATTCTCGACAACGTTGTCGTCATTGCCCCAGTCGATGTCGTACACACCTCCATCAACTCCAGGCGAGTCAACCCAAAAGCCTTCGGTGTGCCGGACGACGCACTTGTTGCAAGTCCACGTCCAGATTCCATTCGGAGTGCCTATAGTCTGGCGCGACTGAAGTCCCGTCAGCCACGCGGCGCTACGTTCGATCAGTCCACCATCGACGCTGAATAACACAATGCCATCGCCGTCCACGTGATGGACGACGGAGTTTCGGATCGTCACATCGCGAATTCGGTTGTCGCGCGAACCGCCGCTGACCACGATGCCAGCCCATTGCGTAGTGTTGTAGGCCGTTACTCCGTCAATGACGATGTCCTCAATCGTGAGGCCGGCAGGAGCCCAGATCGTGACCAGGCCCGTGCGCTTCGTTTTCGGAGTGCCGGTTACATCCCTGACGACGAGATCCTTCAGCCGGAAGTGGCGCAGCGTCCCTTTGGCGCCGCTGATCAGAATACCGTACGGATTCCCGCCGACGGTTTCGATGTTGGAAATGTGCCAGCCCTGCTGATCGACCAGACGCAGAGCCGCTTCGCTCTTCGCGTCCGCCTCGATGACTGGAAGGGGCCCCAACCCGTAAGCGCCTATCTGTATTGGAAGGGCTGCCGTGCCCGAACCTTTTGGAGCGAGGGCGCCGGAGCAGCGGGTCCCTCGTTTGAACAAGACGACGTCCCCGCCCCGGAGCGTGACAGTTGATACTTTGGCGGTAGATTTCCACGCGGCATCCGCGCTGGTCCCGCGGCTCTCGTCGGAGCCAGACTGGCAATCGACGTAATAAGTTTCGGCACTGGCGAAGAAACACGCAGCGCCGAGGATCAGCGCGCGCAGAACGATGCGGCTCATAGAAACATAATCCCCCTGCTGAAGGAAGGCGCTACAAAGCCTTTTGGATCTGGAGTTCGGTCTTCAATAGCGTTGCAGAGTCCGACGTTGCGACATTCGACCGCGCAAACCACAGGACCGGCCAACGCCAGAAAGCCCGCGCGACTTCTTCCCGCACAAACAGCGCGGTCGGCATCCTGGGAATGCCGACCGCGCGTTACAGTTCTATCGGTTCGCCCGACCGATTAGAAATCAGCACGGATGCCGAACTGAAGCTGACGGCGATCGTCCGACACCCCACTGATCTGACCGAACAACGGGCTCGAAGGAGTAGTGTTGAAACCTGTGAACCGGTGACGGTTGAACACGTTCAGACCTTCCGCCCGGAACTGGATACGCATACCTTCGCGAGGAACGAAGTTCTTCTGAAGAGATACGTCTTCCGAGTAAGTGGCAAAGTTGCGAAGCTGGGACACCAGGCGAGGCGCATTGCCGCGCGCATACCTGTTGACCGTCACCGGATCGATGATCTTGCTCGTGTTCAGGTACTTCTTGTCAGGTCGACTGTTAGACAAATCGGTCATGTCGAACGTCGACGCGTTGTAATTTGGATTGAGCAGCGATCCCCCATTCGGATTGTTGATAAACGGCCGGTTCGTTGCGAAGTTGCTGTTAGGAGTCCCGGTAGCGCCGAAGCCGACCGGAGTGCCGCTGGCATAGTTGCCAATGTACTGAAGTGTCCATCCCCCAAAGGCGAAGTTTGCGACGCGAGGCATATCGCCTCCGAAGCTCCGTCCACGGCCGAATGGCGTGTCGTAGCTGGCGCCGATCTTGAGCACATGAGTTTGGTCGAATTCCATGACGGACTTCTCGAGGCTCAGATTGTTGTAGTCCATCGGACGCGAGTAGTTCATGCCCCACGTGTCGCCAAACGCCGAGCTGATGTTTCCGATGTTCTTTGAAAACGAGTAGTTTGACAAGAACTGCAGTCCTCGGGACAACCGCTTATTAAGCTGGACCTGAAGCGCATGGTAGTTGCTGAAGCCGAGCGGGGAGTTCCAACTGTACAGATCGCTCCAGTAGATCACCGTAGGGTATGGAGTCAGCGTCTGCCAAAGCGGAATGTATTCGCCTTCATTGCCGTAAGGGTACCTCGCCCCCATGGCTTTTGCCGCCGCCGGAATTTCCCCGTCGCTTCCCACCCAGTTCCCCAGCAAGTCACCGAGCGCGAGTGCTTTGGTCGGGAGCTGATTCATCTTGCGAAGTTCATTAGCCTGCAGACCCGTGCTCTTCGTGCCGATGTAGCCAAGGTCCAGAACCATGTTGCCGGGCAGCTCCTTCTGAATGTTGAAGTTCCACTGCTGCGTATATCCAACGCGTCCGCCGCCAGGATCCCAGCTCACAGGACCCCAAATGTTGCGAGCTGCGGAAGGATCGAGTTTCGCGGTTTGCGAGACGCCGCTGTACCCGTTGTCCCAATTGAATGCCGCGCTGTTCGGCGACGGTTGATTAACCTGGTTCACCATGGTGAAGCCCAGCTTGTTGCCCCACGGTACACCAGACCAGCCGTTCGGAATACGGCCACCATAGAAAACTCCGTATCCGCCGCGAGCCGTCATGTTGCGAAGCAACCCCGTCTGCGGAAGCTGCCATGCGAAGCCGATACGCGGCGCCCAGCCGCAGTTGATGCAATTGTCGTAAAAGGTGCTCTTGCCGTTGCGGCCTTGACCGTTTCCGGCAAACTCGATCGCGCCCGGGATTCCGTACTTCGGATCGATAATACTCGGGTTGAAATTATGCAGCCGATCGTACTTTTCAGTACCCTGCGGCTGAAAGTCGTAACGAAGTCCGAGATTCACGGTCAGGCTGCGCGACACTTTCCAGTCGTCCTGGACGAAGCCCGAATACATTGGGAACTGAGAGCCCACCGGATTGTCCGTAGGAACGCTGGCGCTGGTGACTTGACCCAGCAGCATGCTGGCGAAGCCGTGTCCCGTCTGGTTGAAACCCGGAAGACCGGTCACGTCCGCACCAAAGTTGAACTGCGCCGGTCCGGAGCCAACTCGCCAGTTCAACCCATTCCAGCGGTAATCAAAGCCAAACTTGAAAGAATGCTTTCCGCGGATCCAGCTGAACGTATCCACCAGTTGGTACGCTGTCGCCGCCCCAATGTCGTTCGCGTTGTAGCCAAGCATGGGAAAAGACACACGATCGCCACTGAGTCCGCCGATCTGCGGGTAGTTGAAGCCCGCAATTCCTTTTAGGCCGAGTGCGGCAGCGCCGTTCTCGCCAACATGCTTGGAGGTGCTCGGATTGATCTGCCGGTTATACGCAACCATGACGTGGTTCATCATCGTCGGCGACAACGTGTAATCATGCGCGAGTCGCACGTAATGAGACGAAACCCACTGCAGCCGTGCACGCGAAAAGGGTCCGCCGTTCGGATCGTCGAAGTTCCATGCACCGCCCTGGTCGAGCAGAGTCCGCGGACGATCAACGAACACGAATGAGCCGCTCAACCGCTGATTAGTGGTGATGTTGAAGTCCGACTTCGTCGAGAACTGGGTCTGGTTGAAGCCCGCCTGGTTTGAAACAGGGAAGAAGGAATTGTTCAGAAGCGTGCCGAGCTGCGGCTTATAATACTGGCCAAGAATCTTCGTGACATTCTGGGAAACCGCAGAGATCCGGCTTTGCGGGATGATGTTCCCTGGGAACGGATCGCGCACTACCTTACCGTCGACAGTGCGGGTGGTCGAAGGATCGAAGATCTGCCCGCGCAAGATGTCCCGCCCGATCGCATCCTGACCGATCACCTGGTTCGTCAGATAGCTGCTCAGATTGCCGGTATACCAGTCGGTTTGGGGCATTGTCACGGACGGATTTCCACCACCGGCGAACGTTTCGTTGTACTTTTCGTACGCGCTGTACCAGAACCAACGATCTTTGAAGGTCTTCAGTTTTGGGATGCCAACTGGACCGCCCAGGCTCAACGCCCAGTTGTCCCGGCGATCGCGGCGGCGGGGACGGCCGAAGGCGTTGTTCGCAAACGTGTTGGCGTCAAAGCTTTCGTTGTGCCACTGGTACAGACCGCTGCCGTGGTGCTTATTGGCTCCCGACTTCATCACGAAGTTGAAAACACCTCCCGCGGTGCGGGTGTACTCGGCGCTCATGCCGCTGGTTTGCACTTTGAATTCTTCCAGTGCTTCCATGGATGGGCTGGATTCGCCCATATGACCGCTGATATAAATCGTTGCGGATGCACCGTCAAGAACGATTTCCTTCGAAAACGAAGGTGCGCCGTTGATATGGCTCTCCCAGTTATTACCGCCGACGCCCGGGGTTAACTTGTACGCGAAGTTTTCGGCATAACGACCGCCAGAGAAGCCCAGTGGCATATCGATTACAGTCCTGCTCTCAAGAACGGTTCCGACCTCCGGAGTTTCCGTATTCAGCAGGGATGTTTGAGCCGTGACTTCGATGGTCTCGGCCACGTTTCCGACCTGAAGCTGCGCGTCGACGGCGACAACCTGCGCGACGCTCAGCTGAATGCCCTCCCGGTTGACCGATTTAAAGCCCTGCGACTCAAAGGTGACCCGGTACGCTCCGATCGGGAGGTTCGGGACTCGGTACTGGCCAGCCGCGTTACTGACAGAGTTGTAAACCGTGCCGGTATCCACCTGCCGCACCGTCACTTTGACGTTGGGCGCGACGGAACCCGACGCATCGGTTACCGTGCCGGTAATCGTTCCGCGATCTTGCTGCCCGGATACGAAAACAGCAGCCACCAGTAGCACGAAAAGAAGTTTAACGGTTCTGTTCTGCACTTCTAACCTCGAAGTTCGTCCAGAGCGGTGCCCTGAATCGACGTGGATTCTAACGTACGCACAGCCAGCTAACCAATCGGAAGTTCAGCTGGGGACCCCGTACACGCGGCTATCTGCGTGCACATGTCTAACTGAAATGAAATTACGCCCAAAGGTGAAAAATGTCAACCGCTTTCAGTAAGTGGTGTCAAGGCAAAGTAGAAATATTCCCTTTTGCCTGGCCCTCCCGTGGAGTAAGTTAATCTGCCCGTGCCGACGAAGCGGAGACGGGCACTGCTGGCGAGAGCAACCCGTTCAGGAATAGTCGGCCGGAACTCATCGCGGACGATGAGCAGGGCGTGTTCCTCCCTGACGCGTTCTCTTACCCGGGCACGGGGCCGACCAGCGGGAGGCGTCTCGGTCCCGCCCCGGGGGGTTGGTCTGGATTCGGCCACATCGGACCGATAGATTCCGCCATGCCTCAAAAACGCATCCTGATCCATCTCAGGATCATTCGTTGCTGTGGTCAACGGTGGCGGGAAAGGGATCGTCGCAAGCGCTCCAGAACGCCGCTACGAGCTGAGATATGCTTCGAACAGGCGTAGGTCATGCGTGAACCCCTTGCAGTACGTAGCCAGAGAGAGTTACTCGCCCTGTGGCATGGTCCGGCCAGCCAGACGGCCTTGCGCGCAATCCGGCTCACGGTCTTCACGGCAGCCATTGTGGGTGGGGGCCTCGCCTGGGAGTCGGACCTGCAGCGGGGCGCGGAAGCGTTCCGAAAGCAGGATTTCCCGGCCGCGGAGGCCGCACTTCGCCAGGCCGTATCCAAAAACCCGTCTGCCCTCGGGTGGAAGCTGTTGGGCCTGACATACTCGGCGCAGGAAAAGTACGCGGCGGCCGAAGCACCCCTGAGGCGAGCATGCGACCTGAACCCGAGAGAGGACAAGGCTTGTTACTACCTCGGTCGCGTGTTGTACAGCCTGATGCGATACGCCGAAGCCGAGAAGGCCTTCGGGGTCGCTCAGCGCATGCAGCCGGCGGAACGGGGCCGCATTCTTCGGGGGCTCGGTCTTGCACAAGAAGCGCTGGGCAAGGACGCAGAGGCTGAGCGCAGCTACCGCGACGCGATCCGCGCGGGCGAAGGGCGCGCCCGTGTGGAATACGGTATGTTCCTTTACAATCATGGCCGAGCCGTGGAAGCCATACCTCTGCTGCGCGATGCCGGAGCGAAGGGCGAACTGACCCGCGTGGAAGCAGCCGTGCGGGCGGCAGGCAGTTTGCCGGTAGCGAAGCAAACTCCCGCCACCACAGGAGTGACATTTCGCGCAATGCCGTTGCCCATGATCGTCAGAAATGGTGCGACTGGCGCGAAGCACCTCCCCGAGACCATGCTCGGAGGCGTGGCCGTTTTCGACTTCGATGGGGACGGATGGCCCGACATCTTCGTCGCCAACGGCGCCGAGTTGCCCTCGCAGACCAGACCGGACAAGAGTTGGAGCAACCGCCTCTTCAGGAACAATCGCGACGGAACGTTTACCGACGTCACCGAACCCTCGGGTCTCGCCGGATCTGGCTATTCCATGGGCGTGGCCGCCGCCGACTTCGACAACGATGGCCGCACCGATCTGTTCGTCGCCGGACTCAGTGCCAACAAGCTCTATTGGAACCGCGGGGACGGCAAGTTCGACGACGTCACCGACAAAGCCGGCGTGCGAGGCGATGGCCGCTGGTCCGTGGCGGCCGGGTGGTTCGACTACGACCGCGACGGCCGCCTGGATCTCTTCGTAGTTCGCTACGTCGAATGGGTCCCGCGGCACGAGCCGTTTTGCGGCGATCGGAAAGCCAACTACCGCACCTACTGCCATCCCGAGCACTATAAGGCCTTGTCCAATGCTGTTTACCACAATGAGGGGAATGGGAACTTTCGCGACGTGTCCGTCGAGACCGGCGTTGCCGCTCATCGCGCGAAAGGCATGGGCGTGGCGTTCGGCGACTTTGACGGAGATGGATGGCCGGACGTGTTTGTGGCCAATGACAGTGTTCCGAACTTCCTTTTCCACAACCTTCAGGGCCGCGGCTTCGATGAGGTTGCCCTCGCGGCGGGCGTTGCGCTCAACAGCGACGGCGCCCCACGTTCATCCATGGGCGTCGACTTCCGCGACTACGACAACGACGGCCGCGAAGATCTGTTCATCACCGACCTCAGTAATGAACGCTTTCTGCTGTTCCGCAATGTCGGCAACGGCGAATTCGCAGACGCGGCGGGCGTAACGGGAATTGCGGCGGCCAGCCTGCCGTGGACGGGCTGGAGCACCGGTCTCTACGACTTCAACAACGATGGTTCGAAGGATATCTTCGTCTCCGGCGGCCACGTGATGGACAACGCGGAACGCACCTCCGGACGTCAGTCGAAACAACCCAACCTGCTGTTCCTCAATCGCGGCAAAGGCGGCACGTTCGCGTTGCAGCAGCTGCCAGGCGAAGCCCTCCACCGCGGAGCCGCGTTCGGCGACTTCGACCGCGACGGCCGAATTGACGTGGTGGTCACTGCCCTGAACCAGCCACCCGAAGTGTTGTGGAACACGACCGCACCCGCCGGCCACTGGATCGGCCTCCGCCTGACGGGAACGAAGAGCAACCGCGACGGCATCGGCGCCCGGGTCCACGTGGTCACGGCTTCCGGCGAGCAGTGGAATCGCGTCACCACCTCGGTTGGCTATTCCGGCTCCAGCCACCCCGCCGTGCATTTCGGCCTTGGCTCCGACAAAGAAGTGAAACTTCTCGAAATCGACTGGCCATCGGGCTTACGCCAGATTGTCCCGCACATCCGTGTCGATGGCTGGAACGAAGTGAATGAAGGCCACTGACTTTCTGGTATTGCCGTCTGGCATAAGCTGGAGTGCAGCAGCAACCCGGGGGTCTGACAAGCAACGTCGGCTGAGGGGATGCCTGCAACAACAACCTTCAACCGACTGATCTTCCGGCCGTTCTCCGCAATCTGAACCCGATGGTGATCCGGGTTCTGGCCGTACCTGACTACCTTGATCTCCCAACGTTCGACGAAGTCCTTCCGCACCGTTCCGGGCTGGGAAGGATTGGGCTTTATCTTCCGCGTTCACGGGCAGGACTACAACTGTTTCCGCCGGCGAGCGCCCTCCAAAACACTGCAGGATTTCCAACTGCGCCCCCAGGAGAAATTCCTGTACACCCGCGGAGCCATTGACCTGTGGGAGTGGGAAGTCCGACTCCTCGACAGCGAGCAGGGCGCGGACGGTCCGCGTCAGTGATCAGCACACTCTCCTCAGCATTTTTCACGGCGGCTGCCAGCAGTCGGTACCGCTCTTTCGCCTGCCAGTTAGTCAGAGGATCATTTTCGGAATGCCAAACGCGGTCGTCAGGCAGAATACGAATCGGAGGAGCCGGATTGGACATGGACTCTCCATTGGGGTCGACCGCAGGGTTATCGCCGAGTCGCCTTGCAACTACTACTCCATCGTCGCTTGCCGAAGAAAGGGTTACTTTTCCGTGTAGGTCGAGGGGGAGGACCGCGAGAGGTCCACCGACCCGCCCGCGCGTCGCCGACGAGGTGGGCCGGTCGACGAGCGCGTTCCCGGTGGTCGTGCCGCTGCGGGGGGCGGGGAGCTGGCGAGGTCGACGCGAGCCCACGCATGGCCCAGTGGCCACAAACGGACACAGGGCGAGCTGTGAAATCGGCGCGCCCGCGTTGTTGTCCAGCGGGCGCCGGCGTCGCCGCAGGCTCGCAAACGCGCGTCAGAAGCGCGGCATCGCCGGGCTGGCCACCCGTGGTCCTTAATCGCACGATTGTTTGCGAATCCCGGAGGGTGTGCTGTTAACTCGGATTGCGTGGAATCGGCGACCGGTGAGTGCTTAACCCGGCCTGCGCTGGCCGTCATGGATGACGAATCGATCACGTGATGGAGAAAGCGGCGATGATGCTGCTGGAATCGGCGCGGCGGGCGGAACTCTCGTCTCGCCGGGCGAGGCTTAGTGAACGCGGGCCAGCGACTGGCTGCCGGGATGGGTCTGACCGAGGCCGATGTCCCCGCCTAATCGACGAAGTGCGACGCGGCCGGTGAGAGTCGTCCTCGACACTGGCGCTGAGGGTTCTGCGCGAGATGTTCAAGTGGCCGGAAGGTTACAGTTTTGGTACACAATGTGCATACGCTAGTACGAGGAGCGATTATGGGCATCGCGGCCAACAGTCAAACCAGAACAAAGAGATTAAACCTTCGTGCGACACCAAAACAGGAACACTTGATCCGAGTGGCCGCTGAACGCCAGGGCATCAATTTCACGGACTTTATCCTCGATAGCGCATGTGAGAAGGCCGAGCAGGCTTTAGCCGACCAAACCCGCTTCGTCATTAACGAAGAACAGTGGGCTCTGTTCATGAAAGCACTCGATGCGCCGCCGCGAGTGATCCCGCAAATCCAGAGACTCTTCTCAGAGCCGTCAGTCGCTGAAAGCCGTTAGTGTCCGCGGAATCGAACCAGCCGGAACCGGCGCCAACGATCATCATCGAAAAGCTGAATCAGGGTCACAGCCTGTCGGAATTTGACTGCTCGAACAGGACGCTGGACGCCTGGCTCAAGCGCTATGCGTGGACCAGTCAGCGGGCAGAAACAGCCAAAACCTACGTCGCCCATCGCGGAGAACGAGTCCTTGGCTACCACGCCCTCTTGGCAGGATCGGTTCTGAAACAGGAAGCGCCCGAGCGAATTGTTCAGGGACCTGCCAACCACCCGGTCGGAGTGATTCTTTTGACCAGGTTGGCCGTGGACAAGACGGAGCAGGTGGAAAGGCTCTTCTCCGCGACGCCCTTGGGAGAATGGCCCAGGCAGCGGACGTGGTCGGAGTTTGATCGTGCGTTCACGCCATTGACGACGCTGCCCGGAAATTCTACCAGCACCACGGTTTTGAGTCTTCGCCGGTTGATCCCATGCAGGTGATGATGTTGATGAAGGACCTCCGAGCCTCTCTGGCGCGATAATCGGTCAGGCGAAGCGGCCTGAACGGCGACCAAATCGAATGCTCCCAGTTGGCCCGGCAATCCAACTCGACGCTCAGCGTCCTGTTAGGTCCAATCTCCATTTTTCGTGGTCGATCTGTGCTGAAAGCGAAAGCCTCTTTCTGACTCGTTTCACTCCCCGGAGTCGAATTGACTAATCATGCAGGAGTCCGGCAACGCTGGCGAGCCACTACAACAGTGGCGTTGCACTTTTTGCAAATAATTCTATTTCCCGGTTGTCCAGTCACTTAGCCGACTCCCGGCCACTCATCCCACCCCGACAATTTGCACGCCTCATGCTACCCTCCCCGCAGAGGAAAGGAGGCAAATCAGCCTGTATGTCGAGCCAGAAGAAGACCACAAAGCGCACCCCAGAGGAGCGCGCCGAAATCGCCCGCCGCAATGGCGCGAAATCCAAAGGTCCAGTGACAGAGGAGGGGAAGGCCGCTTCCTCTCAAAACGCCACCACCCACGGAATCTACACGAAAAACATCGTGTTGAGCAACGAATCGACCGGCCTGTACCATCACCTCCTGAACGAATACATGGCCGAATGGTCTCCTGTCGGCGTACGCGAAGGAGACCTGGTCCTGGACATTATCCAGGCCCGCTGGCGCATGTCACGCATTATGTGCATGGAAACTGCAGCGATTGAATTGCAGATGGCACGCGAGCGCGCTGCTGTCGATGGCGAATTCGAGGTTCTTGGCGAGGACATGCGAACCAGCCTCGCATTAACCGGAATTGCCGAAAAAGCGATTGCGAAAATGGATTTTCCTGGACGCGCGGAAGCCCGGTTCCAGCGAATCATCGGACGCGCCACCACAGAGCTCGAACGCATGCAGGCAAGGCGCCGCGCCGACCAGACTCCCGCCAGCACCGACTCGGCTGGGTCTGACACGGCGCCAGCACCAGGCAAGGCAAGTGGCGGAAACTGCTGGAAAGAAATCAGCACGCCCTTTAATACTGGTAAGCAACTCCGGCCTGCCGCCCAGTTAAGAGCCAGGCCAGCCAAAGAAAAATGCGGAAACGAACCCAGTTGCCGCGGCCGCCGACCCCCGGTTCGTACATCCACCATCAGCCGCCAGAACTGCTCCCGCATCGCCGAAGTCCACGCGCGGCTCAAGGACCGCCGCCGTACCACCACTCGGATGAGGAGCGCCAGTCGGCCGCCCACCACGCCTCCGCAACAGGCGCGGCTCGCATCCAGAGGCTTTCACTACCCTGCTCCTGCGAAAGGCCTCGGCAGGTGAACATGCTTACCGTAGAAGCGCCACATCCGCTGCTCGCTTGCCTCCGCACCGTCGAATATCGGGATTCGCGCCCCAGGCATCATGCTAACCAATTCAGAGTAAGATCTTTGTTGGAGGCACGGAACTTGAGAGCGCTCATCATAGCCTGGAGCCTTCTGCTTCCCGCCACCGCACAGATGCCTGCCGGGATCAAAACGGCGATCGGCAGCAAGTGCCTCGGCTGTCACTCCGGCACTGCGGCGAAGGGTGGACTCGACCTCACCTCGTTGCAGTTCGATCTCACCACCCGAGCCACACGGGACCGCTGGGTGCGGATTCACGACCGCATCGAGAAGGGCGAGATGCCACCAAAGGGCGTCGAATTCTCTGCCGCCGACCGCGCGGATATGCTGCGCCAACTCGCACCACGAATCGCCAAAGCCGACCTCGCCGACGTCGCGAAAAACGGTCGCGGACCCATGCGCCGCCTGAATCGCGACGAGTACGAACAGGACCTGAAGGACATCCTGCGCCTTCCGTACCTCGACATTCGCGACATGCTCCCCGAAGATCGCGAGGCACATCATTTCAACAAGGTCTCGGAAACCCTCGATATGTCGCGCGTCCAGCTGTCGGCTTACCTCGACGCTTCCGAAGCCGCACTCCGCCAGGCCATCGCCTCCACCGCGGCGCCGCCCCCCGTCACCACATTCCGTACCTCCGGCACCAACCTGTTCCCCGGCTTCCGCAGCACCGGCACCATACGCTCCATGTACTTCATCAGGGACAACAAGGGCGTCAACGTGCAGCAGGAGCGTTGGACACCCATCTCGAAGGAACTCTCCGAGTCGGTCGAGATGGGGCTGTTCCGCTCGCCCGGCTGGCCGTACGGAGCGTTTCCCCGCGGCTTCGCAGCGAAGCACGCCGGTGAGTATCGCGTTCGATTCTCCGCCCGCGCCGTCCTCCAGCATGCGGACTATCACGTGTCCGATGCAAAGCACGCTGTGCCCATGACGTTCCGCTCCCGCCGTCCGACGAATCACGATATCGCCGAGGACGTGAAGTCGGTCGGCGGTATCCTCGAGATCCAGCCCGGGATGAAGGTCTACGAAACCACGGTGCCCCTGAACGCGGGCCAGACCGTCGAGTACGGCCTTCTCGGATTGCCAGTGCCTCAGGTCGACGCGCAGGGAAGAACCGGCTCGTACCGGTATCCGCCACTCCCGCCCGATGGACAGCCCGGAGTCGCGTTCCAGTGGATCGAGATTGAAGGGCCGATTCCGCCATCGACGTGGCCCCCGCCCAGCCACCGCGTCCTGTTCGACGGCCTCGGCGTTTCACCCGCGCCCTCTGAGCCCCGCCGCGAAGCCAGCCGTCTGCTGCGTCGATTCATGCAGTCCGCCGCGCGCGGCCCGGTGCCGGAAGAAGCGGCGCGGAAGTTCGAGCAGCTGGTGTTCGCAGGCCTCGGTCGCAACGAGCCCTTTACGGAAGCGATGCTGGCCGGCTATCAGGCCTTCCTCTGTTCAGACCTCTTCCTGTATCTGCGCGAGCCGAACGACAACTTCACCGTGGCCGACCGGCTTTCACACTTCCTCACGAACTCCAGGCCTGACGCCAAATTGATCGAGAGCCGCCTCCGCGATCCGGGCATACTGCGTAGCCAGACCGACCGCCTGATCGACGGCCCCGCCTTCGACCGCTTCGTGAAGAACTTCGCGGACTACTGGCTCGATCTCCGCCACCTCCGCCGCGAAGATCCGGACAAGCGTCTCTATCCCGAATACCAGCTGGATGAGTACCTGGTCGATTCCATGGAACGCGAGACGCTGCTGTTCCTCACCGCCATGGTGAGGGAGAATCTGCCCGTCAGGAATCTGGTCCAGTCGGACTTCCTCTACGTCAACGAACGGCTGGCGAAACACTATGACTTTGAGCCGGTGTTCGGAGCAGCCATGCGCCGGAGCCCGGTGCCGAAGGGCAGCCCTCTCGGCGGCCTCCTGACGCAGGGAGCGATTCTGAAGGTCACGGCCCATGGCACGTCCACGTCCCCCGTCCTTCGTGGCGCATGGATCACGGACCGCATCCTCGGAGAACCGCCCCCGCCTCCGCCGCCAGGAGTCCCTGCGGTGGAGCCCGACATTCGCGGCGCCAAGACCATTCGCGATCTGCTGGCGATGCACACCAAATCCAGCACCTGTGCCTCCTGTCACGCCAAATTCGATCCGCCCGGGCTGGCGCTGGAGAACTTCGACGTCACCGGCCACTGGCGGACGCACTACCGCGGCACTGCGGAAGGTAAGCGGGTCAGCGGAATCGACCACACGGGGCACGACTTCGCCTACACACTCGCAGGCCCAGTCGATGCCAGCGGTACTCTGGCCGACGGCCGATCCTTCCGCGATGTGGGCGAGCTGAAGGCGATCTTCGCCGCGAATCCCCGCCAGCTGGCGCGCAATGTCCTGCGACAATTTACGGTATATGCGACTGGAACGCCGGTTCGATTCTCGGATCGCGCGGAGATCGAAAAGATGCTGGATGCCTGCGCCCCAGACGGGTACCGCACGCGTGATCTGGTCCACGCCCTGGTCCGCAGCAGAGTCTTTCAGGGAGAACTGAAGTGAGCAACAAAGCACCCCATATCGCCGCCCGTCCACTCCCGCGCCGCTCCTTTTTGCGAGGCGCCGGGGTAACCCTCGCGCTGCCGATGCTCGACTGCATGACCCCGCTGTTCGGGCAGTCGAAGGCAGAGCCGCCGAGGCGGATGCTCATCATCTCCAATAATCTCGGCGTGCTGCCGAAGTACTTCTTCCCGGTCGGAGCGGGGAAGGACTACCAACTGTCGCCGTACCTCACCGCCTTAGCCGAACAGCGGAGCGAGTTCACCGTCTTCAGCGGACTCTCGCACCCCGGCGTCACGGGCGGACACAGCGCCGACAACTGCCTGCTCACAGCGGCCCGCGGAGCCTTCAAGAGCGGCTTCCGTAACTCGATTTCTTTCGACCAGTTCGCCGCCGAAAAGCTCGGACAGGTGACGCGGTTCCCCACACTGAATCTCGGGGTCAACATCGACAAGGGCAACCGCAGCCTCTCCTGGACGCGCGACGGCGTGCTGCTGCCAGCAGAGGACAGCGCGCCGAAGCTGTATGAACGAATGTTTGTGCAGGGCGACAGGGAGGCCGTGGCCCGCCAGCTTCACAGGCTGGAAAAACGCGGCAGCATCCTCGACACACTGCTCGATGAAACCAAACGATTCAGCCGTGGACTGGGATCGGACGACAAGGCCCGGCTGGACCAATATGTGACGTCAGTGCGCGAAGTAGAGGAGCGTCTGCAGACCGCGCGAGCCTGGGAAACGAAGCCAAAGCCAGCCGCCACCCAGCCGCCTCCCGCCGACATCCAGGACAAGAAGCTGTTCTTCGAAAAGTTCGATCTGATGCTCGCAATGGCGCAACTGGCGCTGGAATCGGACTCCACCCGCATCGTGACGCTGATGGCCGACGCCTTCGTCACTCCGGCGCTCCGACTCAGTGAGACAACCAGTTCGACGGAGAGCTATCACGGACTCAGCCATCATGGCCAGGCGGAGGACAAGGTCCGGCAGTTGCAGGAGATCGACCGCAACCAGATGGCACTCCTAACCAAGACGCTTGCGAGCCTCGCGGCGAAGAAGGAGAATGGCGACCGCCTGCTCGACCGCACCATGGTGTTCTATGGAAGCAGTATGGGAGACGCGAACATCCACGACAACACTAACCTGCCCATCCTGCTTGCCGGTGGAGGCTTTAAGCACGGCCAGCACATTGTTTTTCGCCGCGACAACAATGCCCCACTCTGCAACCTGTTCGTGAGCATGATGCAGCGCATGGGAATCGAAACCGACGCCTTCGGCAGCAGCAGCGGACGACTCACAGGCCTGGAACTGGCGTAGCGCGATTCAGCCATGGCGAAGCCGCTTCAGATCTTTCTTTGCGCCGTCCAGCAGCGGATCCTGGCGCACTGCCATCTCGAGCTCTCGCACCGCATCGGCACGCCGCCCTTCTTTCTCATACATGCGGGCAAGCAGCCACCGGCCCTCCGCATGCGTCGGCTGGCGGCCCTCCACCGGCTGTCCCAGATAACGCGTCAGGTAGCTACGTCCTCGCTCGAAGTCCTTACCCACATCGAAGCAACCCTGCGCAGCGGCATAGTAGGGAGCGAAATCGTCGGGCACCGCGTGCTCGGCGCGCTGCAGCAGCTTGTCGAGCTCCGCCCAGCGCTCCTGCTGCGCGTAGATCCTCGCCAGCACCTCATAAGCCGGTGTTGCCGCGGGATCGGCGGACACAGCCTGGAGTGCCGCGCTTTCGGCCCGGTCGGGCCGCTTCTGCTGCGCGGTACAGCAATAGAATCGAGCCAGCGACGCACGTGCTCGGTAGAAGGATGGCGAGGCCTTCACGGCATTCAGCAGCATCTGCTCGGTTGTCTTGTCGTCCGTGCCGTCCTGCAGCAGTCGGGCATGCGCCAGATATCCCCATTCCGGCGAAATGCTCTGAATGCGGTCCGCAATTTGAAACGCTTTCTTCCTGTCGCCACCTGCGATCCCCGGCGCCTTGAAGCTGAACATCATGTCCACCAGCAGCGTGTCCGTGTGTCGTGCGTTGATCGCGAGAGCCGCGTCGATTTCCTTCCGCATGCGGCGCACAAACGTAAAGCCCTTGACGGCGGACGAACGGTCCGCAATCAGAGCGCACACCTCGGCAAGCTGGCCGTGATACGCAGCGTTGTTCCCCGCAAGCGCAACGGCCTTTTCAGCATGCGCGAGCGCGCTATCGAAGTCGTTGAACCCCGGCAAAACTTTGGCAAGCCAGAAGTGCGCCTGCGCATTGTTGGCATCGGACTTGACTTGCGCCTCGGCGATGCCGCGCACCCGCTTCCAGTGGCCGGCTTCAATCAGCGCATCCACCTCCGCAGCCGATTCGCCGGCAGTAGCGAGGAGTGGAATAAGCAAAAGGGAAAAGACCAGAAGTCCAGGTGTCATCAAACGGAAACAATTCAGCACTACTTGTCAGTGTAGTGCGCAAGGCAGGAGTGGTCAACGGCCTGCGATGACGCATACACTCGGAACAGGAGGGCCAATGAGCGACGGTCGGGAAGAACGCGAAGAACGCGAGAAGCGCCGCGAACAGGAAAAGCCAAAGGACCGCGAGGATCGGATCGACCGCGAGGCGGAGGATCAGTCGGAACCGGAAAGAGTAGATTCCTGATCGCCCACCGCCCCACAGAGATGCGTCAGAGCTTTACGGGTTGATGCTTCGCGACCCAGTCGGGATCGAAATCCACTCCGAACCCGGGGCCGGTCGGGACCTTGATCTTCCCGTTCGCAATCTTCAAAGTCGAGGTCTTGCATTCGAACCGTATGTTCGTGCCGATCTCCTTGAATTCGTGGTGCTCGCCGGCGTTCGGCAGGGCAGACACAAACTGGACGTTGTAGACGTTCCCCAGTCCGCCTCCGGACATGTGCGGCACGCATTGTTTCCCGCAGGCAGCCGCCATACGAGCCACCTTCATGGACCGAATGAGACCGCCAAAGTAGTAGTTATCCGGTTGTACGATTTCGAGACCATCATGCGCGAGCAGCCAGCGGAAGCCATGGTAGTTATAATCCTGTTCGCCGTTTGCGATCGGTATCGTCAGTGCGTCCGCTACCTGCTTGATCTCTTCCACGCGGTCGAACATGACGGGCTCTTCGAAGTAGCGGAATTTGTACTCCTCCAGCAGCTTGCCAACACGGATCGCTTCGGCAACCGGGTAGAAGCTGTTGGAGTCCGCGTAGAGTGCCACCTTGTCGCCGAACGTCTTGCGCACCAGTGGGATCATCTTCTCCGTCCGTCCCGGAGGCCCGACGGCGTTCATATCCGTCGTCATGAACATCAGGCCGCCGATCTTGATCTTCAGCGCCCGCAGTTCGTGCGAGTGAAATGCCTTGCTGATCAGCGCAATCGACTCGTCAACAGGCTTCTCACGCCACTCGGTCGCCATGTACAGACCGACCTCGGGGTTATGCACCTCGCCGATCAACTGGGCCACCGGTTTGGCCGCGATTCGCCCAAGCATGTCGAGGATGGCGAACTCGGCGGTCGCCAGCGGCAGGCCCAAAGCCATGCCGTTCAGGCGAAAATTGAACTGGTAAATATAGATCTTTTCCAGAATAACGTCGAGCTCGCGGGCATCCTTTCCGATAAAAAATGGCTGGATATTCTTCAGAAATATCGGAAACAGTGTGCTCATGCCAGTGTGAGCGACGGCCATGCCTTCGGCGCCGTCTTTCGAACGCACCCGGCAGATGTAGCCGTTGTTGAGCCGGAGCAGCTCCACGCTCTCGATAATGACGGGCGTCCTGAAGAGTTGCTTCTTCAGTACGGGGCTTTGCAGAATCGCGTCGAGCTTGCGGTAACGGTCGTTAACCGTCTCGGCACCGAGCGCGCTCGAGGCGAGTGTGCCAGCGGCGGCTGCGGAGAGAAAATGACGGCGGTCGGTCTTCATGGAAACCTCCAGGTTGTGTGCATATCTTTATCAGGCAGCCACGGGTCGCGTCAACAGTTTCCGCTCGACGCCGGAAGCGGGACGTTTCATGGACAGCGTCCCAGGCGTCGACCGCCGGAGCCAAATGACCTTCCCGGTGAAGATGGATCAGGGAACTACCGTCGAAGGTGAGGACGAGTTCGCCCCCGAGTCGATTACCGCAACGAAGCGCGTTCGGGGGCCGGATGGAAAGCTCCAGATTACTGTCCGGGAATCGGGTCGGGCGATCAGCGAATCGCTCTACGAATTGCTCCGGAGCCGGTTGATATCGAAGTAACACGAAAGCGAATGCCGTTCGCCGGGGTTTAGCCGCAGCCATCAGCCCCGCTGAAATGGCCGGTCTCACGGGTCCATCCGGCGGCCCCGGCCCCAAGCCGAATCCTGACCCACCAGACGTGTGGAGGCCTCGATTCGACGTCACTCTCGTCTTCCAGGAACTCGCCCCAGCAATCCACCGAGAAAGCAGGGCACAGCCGGCGCACGCCGTCGAATCCTGACACAATCTTGCCGTCCATCCAAATGTGCCGGTAGCCTTCGCCGAGGTGGTCGAGCAGAAAGACGATCTGCCCTTCATGCAACACCACGCCACCCGGCACAGTGCCTGCGTGTGCCCGAACCGGGACTGGACGAAGGTGCACCTCGCCCGTCAATGCAGTCACTGACTGCCCTTTCGTCAGCCTGCCGACCACCACTGTCCCGCCAGCTTTGTCGTACAGTGCTGTGTCTTCCGTGACCTTCCATTTGCCGAACCTGCAGCACTCAAACGGACACGCACGCCGTGCGACGTAATTCCCGGGCGGAGCCGCCACATTCTCAAGTCGCGCCCGCGCTTCGGCCACCCGTTTTCGGCGAGCTCCCTCCTGCACCTCGATACCGGCCGCCAAAGCAGACGTCTGGAACTTGCGGGTCCCGGCGAGCTTGCGAAGCGGAGAATCCTTTGAACGCAGGCGCTCGGTGACCGCGTGACTGCTTCGGCCGTGTAACGCATCAAGCGCCAGAATGGAGTCCTCAGGGTGTCCGGTTTCTGCCAGCAACTCGGCCAGCCTGAGCCACCAGTGCTCGTTTGCACATGCTCCCCGAACGATCTGTTTCGCGAGGTTCACCGCGGCGTCCACGTTCCCGCGACGCTGTTCCTGCATCTGGCGCCTAACCAGATCGTGCCAGCCCGGGACCGCTCCGGGTGTCTCGCCCTGACAGGGTCCGCCCAGGACTTTGACTTCGCTGCTTTGTGCGCCTGCTAATGCGCTAAGGAGACACAACCAGAATGCAACCCGGCGAGCCATACCGACAGACTAACAGCCACAATGGTGCGGCACGTGCGTACTCAGAATTCCCAACAGCCGTCACCGCGGGCGTCGCTCGTAACGCCCGATGTTACTATGGCTCTAAATACATCCTGAGGGGTCAAGCTCCTTTTCCGCAGTGCGAAACCAGCAACTTTAACTCGGGGCGTACTGCATTGTAATTTCGTGATCGCCTGCCGGAAGTGGAATTCCCCGGAACGCGACATTCACGCGATGGATACTGGCTGGGTTCCCGTTGATCTTCGCATTCCAGCCCGGATGCCATGTATCGGCAAAGACCAGCAGAGCCGGTCGGCTTAGAACCGCTTTCATCCGCACACTGCCGTGGTCGTAGCTCACTACCCTGACGGCGCCCGGCGGGGTTTTCCGGCCAGGTCCGCACATACTGGTTCCGATGCCCATGCGCCGGGCTTCCGAAACAAGCTCCAGACTGGTGGTTGTGGCAGTGTCCGGGAATGCACAGCCCAGTTCATGTGGCAAATGCTCGCTGGGAACGATCCCTTCTGCAAGCGATGCCCGGGAAGCCTGGTGGGGATTTTCGAAAATGAGCCTGAGTTCATCCCGGGCCACCTCCGTGAACTTCATGCTCTTGAGACGATTTACCGCTTCTTCAAATCGGCGGTCCACAATCACGTAGCGCACAGCGGCCACCGACAGTATTTCCCTCGTAAATATAAGTCCGTCTCCTGGACCACCAAGGCTCTCGAACAAACCAAGCCCGATGTAGCGATGATAGAAATCCCAGTACCAGGGAAGCGTCACACCGTTCAGATTTCCGACTTCGGGGACACCCACAACCGCTCCCAGATTCGGAAAGACACCATTTCCGCCTAAATTGAGTACTCGTGCATCTTCGCCACAACTGCGCGATGACAGTGCGATGACGATGTGACACGGCCCCAGCTGAATCATTCGAGCAACCCAATAATTTGCGGATCGCAACCGACGGTATGTGTCTTACGGCATCTTAGCGGACTTTCTCGGGACCTCTTCCAGTCGAACAGCAACAATCGACCCGTGGGAACGCCCCATGTGTTTAGGATTGTCGGTTAAACCGCTAGATTATCACGTGAGGTGTCGGGTTTTACGCGAACACTGAGAACTAAGGTCGACGCGCAGGAACAGTCTGCCCGGGTAATCGAATACCGAGCCTGACTCTGGTGGAAGGATCACCCCAATTGACGCCCCGGATGAATCGCCGTCAGTCCGTCCGGTACATCGAGCGAGAATTCGATGGAAAAGCTGCCCACTGAGGGCACTGTTCCCCCGCTCCACCCAAGGCTGTCTGGATCGTGTGTCAACGCTGTGAATGCAGTCAACGTTGGCGCCGGGTCACGGTTTGGCGTGTCAAAGTCTCGCATTATCGAAGCTCGCATGCCGCAAGCGCTCGACGACCAGTGAACTGGAGAACCTCAGCACAACTGCAAGAGGCCTGAAAAGCCCAGTCTGTCGGTTCGATTGACCATGCTGTAGAAAACCCGGCTGCGCCCAACTTACGCCAGTTTCCCGGATTAACCAGGTACCCGGCGAGGAATTGTGCCGCGTCTGCGCCGCAGATTCTGTCACTTGGTGCTGTTTTCCGGACCCAGACCGGTGAAAATGGAAAGACATGTCTCAGGAATCACCCTCCGCCCGCCAGATACTGAAAGCAACTCCGCTGTTCGCGGCGCTCGACGAGTCCGAGATCAGCTCGCTCGCGGCCCGGTGTGGGATCAGAGCTTATCCCGCTGGAGAGGTGCTGTTTCTGGAGCGCGAACCCTGCAAGGGCCTTTATATTGTGGTGTCCGGACGCGTTCGAATTTTTAAAACCTCCGTGAGCGGGCGCGAGCAGGTACTGGCCGTGGAGGGACCAGGCGCCTCCGTTGCCGAATTGCCGGTTTTCGACGGAGGAAGCTATCCCGCCTCCTGCTCCGCGGTCGAGAAGACCGACGTCTTGTTCGTTTCACGCGGCGATCTCCGGGCAATCTGCCTCGAGCACCCCGAAGTCTCTCTTAAGATGCTGCAGGTGGTCGGTGCGCGCCTCAGACGCCTGGTGGGGATCATCGAAGAGCTGTCGTTTACGACGGTGCGGCATCGTCTGATCTCATGGCTTCTCCGCAAAGCGCAAACGGAAGGCCGCCCTGCCGAGCGTGGCACGGTCTTCCTGTTGAATGACAGTCATCAGCAACTGGCCGCGCAGATCGGTACGGTACGCGAGCTCGTCTCCCGGAACCTGACCCGGCTTCAGGCACAGAGCTTGATTGAGATGAACGGGAAGCAGATTACGATCCTCGACAAAGAAGGGCTCGAAGCCGACCTGGGCTCGGTTATTTGAGCCGACTTTTCGCAGGGTGACCAAAGTCACTGCCCTTTGCGCTTACTCGGCCTAACCTCAAATCAGAGGCGAGTAACATGCAGACAATCGAAAAGACGGTCCGGGAAATCGCACTCGAGAATCCCTCGAGCATACGAGTATTCGAGACCCTGGGCATCGACTATTGCTGTGGCGGCAAACGCAGCCTGAGCGAAGCCTGTTCCCTTGCTGAGATCGACATCGACAAGACTCTGGCGCTGCTGGAGCAGGCGGAACTGGACCGTCGTTCCGGCCAGACCAGCGAATGGGTCACCCGTCCACTGAGCGAACTCATCGCGCACATCATGGAACATCACCACGCGTTCGTCCGGCGGGAAACGGAACGGCTCGTTGGTATGCTGGCAAAAATTAGCGCAAAACACGGACCCACGCGTCCCGAGATCCCGCAGATTCAAAGCCTTTTTCTGGTTATGGCTCAGGAACTTTCGACGCACCTCCTCAAAGAGGAACAAGTCTTGTTCCCGCATATCGAACGGCTTGAAAAAGCGGCGGAGTCGGGTGCTCCCGCACCAGTGGCTTTCTTCGGATCGGTTGCTGGGCCCATTTCCAACATGGCCGCTGAACATGACGACGCCGGCGCCATTCTGGCCCAGTTGCGTGAACTCTCGAACGGTTACACCCCGCCCGAAGGAGCGTGCCCGACCTTCGTGGGCCTCTATTCCGGGCTCGAAGATTTCGAACATGACCTCCACCAGCATGTGCACCTTGAAAACAACATCCTGTTCCCCCGGGCGACTGAACTCGAACGAGCACGCCAGGCCCGGTCATAACGCACCTCACAAAAAGCTGGGAAAGCGCGCGCCGAAAGACTATTCGCAGAAGCTGCGCCGGACTTTGCAGTTCGCCTTTTTACTGCTAAATGTGTGGATCGGCATTCAATTCTTCCTGTTCGTCCGCTACTACGAAAACGGCGGACGAACGCTTCGGGTGGAGCGCCCTGCCGGTGTGGAAGGCTGGCTGCCCATCGCGTCACTGATGAATCTGAAGGTCTTGCTGCTGACGGGAGAATTGCCGGCCATCCATCCTGCGGGGACGTTCCTGCTGCTCGCATTCCTCGCGGCGTCGTGGATTTTCCGAAAGAGCTTTTGTGGATGGTTGTGCCCCGTGGGGACGGTATCGGAGTACCTCGCGCTTCTCGGACGCAAGCTCTTTCGGCGCAACTTTCAACTGCCGAAATTCCTTGATATCCCACTGCGCAGCCTGAAGTATGTTCTGCTGGGTCTTTTTGTCTATGCGGTGGCATCCATGCCGGCGCCAGAGATTCGGCACTTTCTCAACAGCTCCTATGGCATGGTGGCCGACGTAAAGATGCTCAACTTCTTCCGGGAACTGAGCATGGCAGGCGGCATAGTGATCGCATTGTTGGGTGTGGGCTCGGTCTTTGTCCAGAACTTCTGGTGCCGTTACCTTTGCCCGTATGGCGCAATGATGGGACTCGCCTCCCTTGCCAGTCCGCTGCGCATCAGACGCGACGCAGAACTTTGTATCGATTGCGCGAAGTGTGCAAAGGCGTGTCCGTCAATGCTGCCGGTGGATCGACTGATCACGATCTCTTCGGCGGAATGCCTGGGCTGCATGCAGTGTGTCGCTGCCTGCCCGGCCGACGGCGCTCTGTTCCTCTCCGCACCAGCCCGAAAACGGGTTCCGGCGTGGGCCGTTGCCGCGGGTGTCGTCGCTTTGTTTCTGGGCAGCTATGCTTACGCCCGGATCACCGGACACTGGGACACCGACGTCTCCGATGCGGTTTATTTTCGACTGATTCCACACGCCGACGAATTCGGACATCCGTGATACGTCTCGCCGAAGCATGGACTCGCAGTAACCGCTGCTTTCCGGCCAGCTCTTCTCTTCGCCTTGTCAACCGCGAGGCGGGTTCTGGCAGTCGGGCACTGCTGGATCGCCTCCTGAGTGAGGCTGGATTGTCTCAAACGAGAGTGCACGGCTATGACCGCTTCGCTCTCGGACATCTGCCGGCCGCATTTCAGATCCTGTCCAAAGCCGCAGATGTTTGCATCGCGACGCGCTCCGCAGCCCAGACGTTCGGTCTTGACTTCATACCTCTTCAAAGCGCCCGCTACGACCTTGTGATGCGGAAGCGAACCGGTGATCTCCCTGCAGTGAAGGCATTCCTCGATGTCCTGCAACGGGCGACGCTTCGCCGCAAGCTTGAGGTGCTCGCCGGGTATGACACCTCGCAAACAGGATCCGTAGTGGCCCAGTGATCGATCCATTTAGGCTGCATTTAGGCTCGCGAGTCAGGATCGTCTCCACCAGGCGTGTACAAATGTGCCAATGCCAGTGAACAGGCCCGCCAGGAACAAGGCCCAGTTGAAATGTTCCGGCGACGCTCCTCCAGTCAGCGCGCGGTAGTCCCATGTGAAGGAAGCGATCACCAGCAGTGCGCCCCCGGTCAACCCAGCCCAGTGCCCCAGAGTCGCATCGATCTGCCGGCCCTCCCAGTCGCGCGTAAGGACCAGGAACCCGCACACGGTCAAAGCGGCGGAAATGATCACAGGAGCCAGCACGGGTCCCACCCACGGCACGGGGATCAGGAAGAGAATATCCCAGGTGAGGAGGGACGCAGGCCAGTCCAGGAATAGCTTTAGAAACAGATAGAAACTGATGTCCCACACGCCGAACGCAATCGCAAATCCTGCAATCCACTGGCCGCGCTGCCGTGCGGCAAGAAGACCCGCTCCAGCAAGCATCAGCAGCGTCGCGGCCTCCCGTCCGATTTCAACGATCAGAAGCCGCACGTGCGCAGGTGAGAGTTGCCCGATCGGTATCAAAGGGAACAAATCACTCGAAGCACGGCCGGGATAAAGCGCGAGTCGGAGCGGTTCGGAAATGTGCCGGAGGTAAACCACCACAGCCGCTTCCACGTAGCCGAACGCAACTCCAAACAGGATCAGGGCAAGACTGGCGCGCAGCATGTGTTTGGCCTGTTGCAGAATTGGGCTCACCGAGGACCGGATCGCTCCCGGCCCTCGGTGACTTGTTGGTTTAACGCGAAGGCATCACTTGGGGGTTACATGGATCAGAGCGCCGGGATTGGCGTCTTCCAGCATCCAGAGCGAACCATCGGGGCCCTGTTCCACATCCCGAATGCGCTTGCCGACTTCCCAGCGCTCAGCGGTCTTCGCTCCGCCTTTACCATCGAAGACGATGCGAACGAGCGACATGCTGGCAAGGCCGCTGATGAAGCCGCTGCCGTCCCATTGCGGGAACGTTTTGGAGCCGCGGTAGAACATCAGGTTTCCCGGCGCGATCACCGGCACCCAGTACAGCACCGGTTTCGTCAGGTCGGTCCGAGTGTCGTGGCTCGGAATGCGCACCTCGTTATAGTTCATGCCATAGGAGACCAGCGGCCATCCATAGTTCTTGCCCTTCTCGATCAGATTCAATTCATCGCCGCCGCGAGGACCATGTTCCACCTCCCATAATTCGCCGGTCGGCGAAAAGGCAAGGCCATAGGGTGCGCGGAAGCCACTCGCCCAGGTTTCCGCTGGCGTCAGGTTGGGACCGGGAAAAGTATAGGTGCTCACCGGTTTCGCTGTTTTGGCAACTTCGGTGTCTCGGGGCGGATCGATCAGAGAAATAGTGGCGGCACCGGTTTTGCCGAAGCCGGGATTGCCGGGGGCCGGTTTGCCATCCAGCGTCAGACGCAGGATCTTGCCCACGGGCTGGTCCGGGTCCTGGGCCGGGGTCATTCGCTGGCGGTCGCCCACCGTCATGAACAGATACTGGCCATCGGGAGAAAAAGCGATCTGTCCTCCCGCCTGACCACCCTTGCCTCTGGGCATCTGACGCCACAGCACAGTGAACTCTGTCAGTCTGGGTACGCGTCCGGTGACCAGTTTGGCGCGAGCCAACACCTGACCCCCGCCATAGTCACCCGGCTCTATGTAGGTCAGATAGATGCTCTGATCGGTGGCGTAGCGGGGTGAGACGAACACGCCCAGCATGCCGTTCTGGCCCTGCCAGTAGACAGGGGGCGTACCGGACAAGGGCGCGATCTTCTCGCCCTGCGGGGAGACCAGCCAGACGGGCCCGATCTTTTCGGTCACCAGCATGTGGCCATCCGGCAGGAAGGCCAGTCGCCAGGGCAGACCAAAGGTGGCCACCGTGGTCATTTTAAAGGGCAGGGCGGGTTCCGGTTTCTGTTCGCCCACATTGACCTGGGACCAGGCCGCCGCCCCCGCTAAGGGGAGAAGCAGAGCCACTCTCGCCAGATTCATCGCCATTCTCCTTGCTTCAAAGCCATAGTCCAGTATAGAAGTCGATGGCGACCAAAATACTGCGGTGCGCAGCAAGGCAGCCAAATCGGACGGCTCGGGGACGGTGCTGCTGGATCTTCTGCGCGAAGCTGTGCCACGCAACTGGAGGGGAACTGGAGCAAATTCCCTTTCTTCCCGAACACGTCTCGCTCCAGCTACCTCGGCTGCAAGCAGTGGATACGGTCGGCCGTCGATCACACCATTGGCCTGGAGCCGACCCGATGATGGGTTGCCGGCGCGGGAAAGGTGACGGGTTGCCGACGATTCTCCCGGAATGCGCAGTTTCCGAGAACGCGACATCACAGGCGGGATAGTAAACCTTCGCCGTTAGTTTGGCGACAGCTGAGGCTTCGGGCCTGAATGTGATCGTTGTAGCAGTTTCCAGGCCGACGCTTTCGAAGCGGTGAGGAGGGTCGTACTGGCGAACGGGTTGCCCCACCAGAATCTCCATCCCAGTCGGCGACGTTCCACATGCAACGCGCCGAGCGTACGCAAGGCATCTGCATAAATCGCAGTGGCGCGGATGTCCGCGATTACTATCCGGCCTCCGGGTTTAAGCACGCGAAAGCCTTCGACGATCGCGCCTTTGCGATCAGTATTCCGTCGGATGTTGTGAATAGCAAAGCTTGAGACCACGAGATCGAAGGTCGCATCCGGATACGGAAGCGCGCATATCCCCAGTGTCTATCTGTACACGGTCGCTCACACCTTCGAGCGACGCGTTGCGCAGGCTGACGCTCTTGGCGTTACCCGACTGATCCTTTGTGCTCCAAATATCGATGCCTGTCACCTGGCTTGTGGTCAACCTGCGGGCGACCGCCGTCAGAACTGCGCCTCGACCGCAACCCATGTCGAGTACCCGTTCGTCGCCGCGAAGATGAATGCGATCCAGAATTCGCTCCCACTCGAAAAACTTGCCGCGTCTGGTCGTGTATAAAAAGCAGCTGGTGTTTGCGAGAAAGATGACGAAAGAGAATGTCATTCGCATCGCAGGGCCAGTTAGCCCCTGCCAAGCCAGGGAACGAACAGGGCGTACCGGACCCTCGTGTGAAGCACGGATGTGCCGAGAAAAAAGCGATCGGCGAAGCCCTGATGAATGAGAAGGAAGCCTATCTCGTCGCGTGTGTCCTGCTCGTTGTTTGCGAGTGAGCGCTCAACCTGCCGCATCTCTTTACGCGACAGGAGCGTCCAGCCGAGAACCGGTTTTGTGTCGTGCCAACCCATATGAAACTTTGACTCGGAGAGGATGCCCCCGGATATCAAACACGTATGCACCATGATGTTATATCGTAATTGACGCCCCACCTGCGTTGTCCACAAGGGCTGCAAATGGCCGGGTTAAGCCCAATACTCTTCACTTAACGATCTGGATGGCCGCAAGGATGTCGATGTGGGGTGAGCGCTTATAGCCGCGGCGCAGGGGGAAGTTACTCATCTTCCGCTTGACCCCTCGGGGATTTCGCCGGTGGTGGCGGGAAGCGACAGACTCGTCGAGGATTTCCGCGAGCACCGCGTCATGGAACGATTTGCGGCTCCGAGGGGGGAATAGCGCCGAAGACGGCCATCTTGCGGCGGACAACGCGTACGGCATGGAGAAAGGAGAGCCGGTCGGGATCCTTGTCGGCGCTCAGAGCGGCCTCATGCATGAGACCCCGAACGGCGAAATGGGCCATCAGCAGACCATAAAACTCCTGTCGAACCAGATCCGGCGTCTTGCTGCGCAGAACGATATGCGCTCCCCGCAGGTGAGTCTTGAGTTCGTCGAAAGCGGTTTCGATCTCCCAGCGCTCATGGTACTTCGCCGCCAACTCGGCGGCCGGAGCCAGTTCGTGGTCGAGGATCGTGGTTGCCAGCCGATACAACGGCTCCGCCCCTTCGACTCCGTCCAGCCGGTATTCGATTACCCGCACCATTCCGTTGCGCCCGCGCCGCCGTTTCTGCTGCGAGGGAGAGATGCGGCTGAGGTACGATCCGTCCGGCAGGCGCTGTTCGCAGGACAGTAGAATGTTCTTTCTCACCCGCCACAGCAAGTCCGCACCTGTTGCCGCCGCCTGCTGCCATATCTCGAACCCGAAAAAGCCGCGGTCCGCCAGACACAGCATGCCCTTGTCGAGACTGGGTATTACGGTCTTTGCCAGCGCGATTTCGCTGGTGGCGTAGTCCGCCATGCGGCTGCCGAAAAGGACATGGGTACCGTTCTCCACCAGTGATACGAAGCGGATCTGTGGGTACGCGCTTGTGCCGCGACTGGACCCCGGACGGCCGAAAGCTTCGTTATTGCCCTTTTCGTCGGCGACATCCAGCGTGCTTCCGTCAATACTCACCAGACGCCACTGTCGATACCAGGCGCCCTTGGTCGCCGCCACCGCGACCGGCTTGACCACCTCATCGTGCAGTTTCCGCAACGGCTCCCATCCCAGCCTGGTTCGCGCCTGCGAGATGCCGGAATTGCCGGCCACGTTGATTCCCGCCGAGGGCTCCACCAGCCACTGAATTCCTTCCAGCAGACAACGCAGCACTTCCCGATACGACGACTGCATATACAGCGCCAGCGCGATTACGTAGTACACCACCACATGCGCCGGCAGGTCGCGCTGGCGCACGCTCTGTTTCCCCGTGGCCACCAGCGCCGCGCGAATCTTATCCATCGGGAAGGCTTTGCTCACTACCCCCAGACTGATGTAGTCGGTAATGCGGCTGCCGGCTGGTAACGACGCCACTGTGCGCGCCATCAGAGTTTCCCCGCCGAGCCGGGTTGCGCACCTGCGCACAACGCACAGGGAAAGCGTCCCCGAATCACCCGATTGAAGTAGCTGCCTTTGGAAGGAGCACCCAGCAGGGCTTCATGCACCGCCGCGGGAACGCCGTAGTAATGATAGATTGCCGAGCTGCGGAACTCCAGCCGCAGCACCATGTGGGCGTCGTCGTACGCCAACGCTAACAGGGTGGTGGACTCCACCCTCGTTTCGTTCATGAGTGACCTCCAGGAGAGGCTGAGCTCTGGAACAGAATATCATAGAAATGTTGTTAAGTGAAGAGTATTGG
>Ga0163150_10001030_pt1 | contig 49348 bp, 41 predicted proteins | sample OliLakLV19P2IB_FD_148628 | JGI IMG/M metagenome (GOLD analysis project Ga0163150, IMG submission 148628) | Freshwater microbial mat bacterial communities from Lake Vanda, McMurdo Dry Valleys, Antarctica - Oligotrophic Lake LV.19.P2.IB | ecosystem: Environmental > Aquatic > Freshwater > Lake >... | reverse complement strand
TCGTCGGGTTCCCTAGACCCCCCACGCCCCCCTTACCCTCCTGACGGTCCCTGTTAAGAAGAAGATGAGCCTTGTATACCCTGTATCTGTATTCATGATAGTTAGCTGAACCCTTTTCTTCGTATTTTCAGTTTCCGCACTATCCGAACAAACAAAGAAAGATTTTTGTGACTATCATTCCTTCGTTCCTGTCGCCTTGTGAACTGTTCGGATTGATTCCCCACGAACGAAACGTGACAAAGCGCACTGTTTGAGGAGCGAAGCTACGTCGTTCGCGAACGACGGTGGCGAAGCGACGAGTTTGCGCTTTGTTGTGGAGTGAGTGGCTGGAATCATCGAACAGTGAACACAGCGACGATTTTTGGGCACTTTTTTAAAAAGTGCCAAATGAAAATCTTTTCTAAAAAGCGGAAATAGAAAACAATATTGAAATCCGATTTATCTGTGCCCATCCCTCTCTTCACGGTACGATATTCCCATGCCTCCGAAAAAAGACAGCGTAAAGGCGATCCTTCGTAGACGAGTGTCCAAAGTCTCTACACATCCTGGTGTCTACAGATGGTTGGACAGCAAAGGAGACATGATCTACGTCGGGAAGGCGAAGAATCTGCGCAAGCGCATGCAGACGTATGTGCAAGCGAAGGCAAAAAACTCTGCATGGACCGAGATCATGGTGCGGCAGATTGCAGACTTCGAAGTGACAGTTGTAAAAAGCGAGCTAGAGGCCCTCATGCTGGAGAGCAACTTGATCAAAGAACTGAAACCGAAGTACAACATTATGCTGAAGGACGACAAAGGTTATGTGTATGTTCGAGTATCGATGTTCGAGCCGTATCCCAGAGTCGATATCGTTCGCCGTATTGAGAATGACAAAGCCAGATATTTTGGACCGTATACAAGTGGTTCGCAGGCAACTGAACGCACAGTCGAGATGTTGGATTCGATATTGCACTTTCGTGCGTGTCGCGGCTCGCTCGATTCTCTCAATTCTAATAAGCCGATTACAGGGGCCGCCTGTCTCGATCATCAGATAGGTCGCTGTGTTGGTCTCTGTATAGGAAGTGTTGTTAAAGAGGACTACAACGAGCGGATCAAAAAGGTCATCAGTTTCTTCCGTGGCAATCTTGCGGAGATCAAACGTGAGGCGATAGCTGCAATGAAGGCTGCGGCTGAAGAAAAGAAATTTGAAAAAGCTGCGAGGTTTCGAGATGCACTTGGCTTTATCGAAGACCTAGAAAAACGACAAGCGATCTCCGATACATCGGGAGAAGATATCGATGTCTTTGGTTTGGCTGAGCGTAGTGGCAAATGGCAGGTAGTTGTGCTGCGTCAGCGCGATGGAAAGCTGGTCCAAGAGCTGACATTTGCATTGAAAGGAGAAGCCGAAAGCCAAGCTGATGCGATGGCGCAATTCTTGCCGCAGTTCTATAGAGAGACTGCCGATATTCCTTCGACTGTCATCGTGCGAGAGGCGCTTACAGAAAAATCCGTACTAGAAGAATGGTTGCAGGGACTCCGTGGGACGCAGGTCAAAATATTTACTCCTGAACGTGGTCGCAAGTCTGCATTACTGGAGATGGCCGAAAAAAATGCAGAGGATAAAGTGGAACAGCAGTTTGCCGCATGGGAAGCCGAAGTGCTTAAAGTCGATAGTGCACTTTCTGGGCTTCAAAAAATTGTAGGACTCTCTCAAAAACCACGACGCATCGAAGGGTACGACATCTCGCATCTTGGTGGCACCGCTACGGTGGGGAGCATGGTTGTCTTTGAGAATGGCAAACCAAAACGAGAGCATTATCGAAGTTTCAATATTACGTCCGTGAAGCATGGAGACATCGATGATTATAAAGCCCTTTCTGAAGTATTGCGACGACGACTCAAGTATCTGACTGATGATCTGGAGACACTGAAAGGTACATGGAAAGAACAGGGGATTATACTTGGGAAAGCAAGGAAGGCGGACGTACAAACAATCGAAGAAATATGCGACAGGTCTCCTCAAGATTTTTTGATGAGAGACTTCGATTACAAGACATTCATGGTTCTCCGAAAACATGATCACATTATCGGTTTTGCACGAATTCTGGATCACTCTGGTTGCTTTGAAATAAAAACAGTATGGGTTGATCCTAGTGAGCGCGGACAAAAACTTGGATATGTTTTGATTCGCACACTTCTCGCGCGAGTGAAAAAAGGAAAGGTGTATGTGACGCTTCCTGCTGATCTAGAAGAATATTACGCAGAGCTTGGATTCCGACATATCATTGAACTTACTCCGAAGTTTGAGGCAATCATAAAAGAGCGAGAGAAGCTTATTGGCTCACTGCCAAGCATTGTCATGATGTGGGAGGCAAAACAGAACAAAGTCGATGAATCATTTTCATCACACCCAGATCTATTACTTATTGACGGTGGGAAAGGTCAACTTTCCTCTATCGTCGCAGTCCTCAAAGAGATGCAGATTGAGATCCCTGCTGCAGGTCTTGCGAAACGAGAAGAAGAAATCTTCCTTCCTGGTGCATCAGTTTCCGTATCTGTTCCAAAGGATTCTGAAGCTCGATTTTTATTGCAGAGAATTCGCGATGAAGCACACCGATTTGCAAATCTGAAACGAGAGAAGAGACTGGATGCAGTGATGACTGCATCTGCACTTGATGACATGGCGGGGATCGGAGAGAAAACAAAAACAGCACTCCTGAAAACATTTGGTTCACTAGATGCTGCGAAGAAGGCGACGGATGAGAAGCTACTAGAAGTGTTGACGGAGAAGAAGTTACTAGAATTTCGGGCCGCATAGCAGCAACCGGCACGCGGTGTGTCGGTCTGTGGGAATGAACCAGAAGTGTGTGGGTGAGAGAGTAAAATTTGGCTTCTACTAGCTCTTCCCAATAGGTTTATGTCTGCGGAGATTTACAAAGCGCGCATTCTTGTGTTATAGTTTCCCCCTCCCTTCCCAGAATCATCTTATGAAAAAACTCTCTCTTCTCCTCGGTACTGTAGGTGGCGCTCTCGCTGGTTACGTATTCTCGAATAAGAAGCTACGCACAGATCTGAAACAAGCAAAAGATGCGACTGAAGCTGCGAAGGTTCTCGGGAAGCACATTTCCAAAGATGGCCAGAGTGTTGCAAAAGAAGTAGGGGAGTTGGCTGAGCAGTACCACTTGGATGACCGCATGCAGGATGGGAAAAACTATGTGGCGAAGTACTATAAGTCAGCCAAAGCAGAGGCAGAAAAGTTCCTTGGCAAGAAAGTGAAGGAAACCACGAATGTCATCAAAAATGCCAAGAAGAACGTAATGAGCAAAATGAAGACGGGGAAGAAGAACTAGAACTTAGAACTGCAGATTGCTTTGCATATATTTCCGTTCTGTTTGTGGGATATCGTAAAAACTTGCAAGATAATCGAGTGCCATTCTGTTGTTATTCGCAATATAAAACAAATCCAAATCTTTTTTTGAGATCAATCCTCGGCGCAGCATCATATCGATATCGTTGATAAGATGTTCAAAGGAATGGTCCGAGTTCACAAGAAGTATAGGCACATCATGATCTGAACCGAGTTTTCGTAACTGTTTCAATACGATGTATTCATAAAATTCATCCCTTGTCCCAAAGCCCCCTGGAGTCGCAATGATTGCAGTACGATCATTTTCATGAATTCTCATTGCGGCATCAGCTAGCCCTATCTTGCGAGGTCCAAAGAAATCACATTCTGCAACACTGTCCGCATTTAGGGCATCATTGATCTCCTGCTCAAATTTTGTATTGTCTCCGTTTAACCTTATTTTAATTCCAGCTACTTTCCCTCCTGCATCTTTCGCACCCATAAGCGGTGCTTCCATTTGCCCGGGACCCGCTCCTGACCAGGATGTGGAACCAAGTAATTTGTATACTTCTCTCCCGAGTTCCTTAGCGCTTTCATAGATCTTATCCCCTGGCTTACTTCTTGCTGATCCCAGATAGACAACGCCGCGACCATTTACATGGATTACTTCATATGTACGCAGCGTTTCACGCTTCATTCTTTCTGCGCTTTTACGTTTACCATGATCTTGTAAGCCAGCATCTAGGCTAGCTGTTAGAATCTGTTCCTTAATTTTTGCGAGTATTTGATATGCTTCCTTACGGTCTTTTTTTGTAAGCGCTTCTTGTATCTTCATTCGTATCGTATTACATATTGTGCCTGTTTCAACACCACTATTCGTGAGAAACATTGAGAAAATTTTTTCACCAGCCGTGCGCACGGCTGGTGATGCCGAATGAAGATTGTTATCAACAATTTGTTGGATACTTTCCAAGTTTGGCATTAAGGTATTTATACATTATAGCGTAATAAAGTCAATATTCTCTTGTGTTTGCGTATGAGATGAGTAGAATACAGGCGGGCTCGAGAAAACAAGTGATGGGTTCCCTGAAGGAAACCCTTTTCTCCATTTTCTATGAAAACTCGAGGTACACAATCATCATTCCCGAAGTACATCATCGTGACGGGCGGCGTCTGTAGTTCGCTTGGGAAGGGCATCGCAGCTGCCAGTATCGGAGCCATCTTGAAGGCAGCGGGTTTAAAGGTATTCGTGCAGAAGCTGGACCCGTACCTGAATGTGGACCCAGGGACGATGAGTCCGTTTCAGCATGGAGAGGTATTTGTCACTGACGATGGAGCGGAGACAGACCTAGATCTCGGTCACTATGAAAGATTTATCGATGAGCCGATGAGCAAGCTAAGTACGATCACAACAGGAAAGATCTACACCGATGTGCTGGCCAAGGAACGTCGTGGAGATTTCCTCGGTGGGACTATCCAAGTTGTGCCACACATTACTGATGCCATCAAAGCATCTATCAAAACGGCGGCGAAAAAGAGTGGAACAGACATCATGATGGTGGAAGTAGGTGGGACAGTCGGCGACATCGAAGGTGAACCATTTTTAGAAGCGATCAGACAACTACGTTCCGAGGTTGGTTCTTCCAATATCTTTCATGTGCACCTCACACTTCTGCCGTTTCTTGCAGGTTCCAATGAGCTCAAAACCAAGCCAACACAGCTTTCTGTTCGCGAACTTAGAAAAATTGGTTTGCAGCCAGATATGATCCTTGCTCGAGCGGATCAGCAAGTGCCTGTCGAACTTCTGGATAAAATCAGCAAGTTTTGCGATGTACCGAGAGAGGCTGTGATCCCAGCTCCAACTGTGAAATCGATCTACGATGTGCCGCTCAACTTTGAGGAACATGGCATGGCGCGCGTCATCGGTGCTGCACTCGGTCTTGGCAAACTCCGACCAAGCATGAAAGAGTGGGAAGAAGGACGAAAACGATATGAGAAAGCGACGAAACCGATCAAGATTGGACTCGTTGGAAAGTACACACACTTGGACGATGCGTACTTGAGCGTGATCGAATCCATCAAATCTGCTGCTGTGTTCCATGGACGAAAAGCAGAAGTGGTGTGGGTGGATAGTGAGAAGCTGGAACGTAAGAGTGACAAGGAGTGGGCGAAACTTCGATCCGTCGCGGGCATCATTGTTCCCGGAGGATTTGGAACACGCGGTATCGAGGGCAAAATTCTTGCTGCTAACTACGCGCGTACCAAAAAAGTTCCGTATCTTGGACTGTGTCTTGGGTCACAACTTCTCGCGATAGAGTTTGCGCGCAGCGCTCTTAAGAATCCGAAACTGACGAGTCAGGAATTCGATGAAGCAGAAAAGCTGACGGATGCGGAGTACATCGTGCACTTTCTTCCAGATCAGCATAAAGGCAAAAGCAAAGGAGGCACGCTTCGCCTCGGTGCGTATCTCTGCAAAGTGAAGAAGGGGACGAAGGCGTATGCCGCGTATAAGGAAGCGGGACAGCTGCTCAAAGGGGGCATGGTCTCCGAACGTCACAGACATCGATACGAGTTCAATAATGCATTCAAGAACCGTCTCGAAGATGCTGGCCTCACCTTCTCTGGGGAGTGGCCAGAAACGGGACTTATGGAGATCGTCGAAGTGAAAGATCATCCATTTATGGTTGGGTCGCAGTTTCATCCAGAGTTTAAAAGCAGGCCACACAGGCCGCAGGCGTTGTTCTCGGGATTTATGAAGGCAGCTGTGAGGGCCCAGTGATGACTATAGATTTGTATGCAGCATTGCGTATTTTGTATTGTGTAGACGCAATACAAAATACTAGATACGAAATACAATTCCACGTATAATCACTACGATGAATACTGCCACGCAGGTCGCCGGAGTCCAGCTCGGCTCCTACGTTTTTAACGCTGCGGGTCCGAAAGATGTCACATATGAGGAACTGCAGGTCATCGGACAGTCTGGCTCTTCGGCTATTACGATGAAGTCGTGCACTATCGAACCACGAGAGGGGAACGAAGAGCCGAGATACAAAGATGTTCCGCTCGGATCCATCAACAGTATGGGATTACCGAATTTGGGATACAAAGAGTACCTGCGGATTCTTCCACTACTCAAAAATAAATTCGATAAACCCATCGTCGCGAGTCTCGCTGGTATGAAACCAGAGGACATCCCTGTTCTTGTCGATGCATTCAACGAAAGCGACATTGATATCATCGAGCTGAATCTCTCGTGCCCGAACTTGAAAGGCAAACCGCAGATCGCGTATGACTTCGAGATGACGGATGCGATTCTGCGCGATGTCACAAAGAATCTCAAGAAACCATTTGGTATCAAGTTGCCTCCGTACTTCGACCCTGTGCACTGGGACATGGCGACAGAGATTTTCAAAAAATACCCCATCGACTTCCTCTGCTGCATCAACTCCGTTGGCAATACGCTGATCATCGACCCCGAAACCGAGCGTCCCTTGATCAAACCAAAAGGCGGCTTCGGCGGACTCGGCGGAGACTTCATCAAACCTGTTGCACTGGCAAACGTTCGCGCGTTTAGTGAGCGCCTTGGCGAGAAGATGGCGATCATCGGTGTTGGTGGCATCAAGTCTGGTACTGACGCGTTCGAGTTCCTGCTCGCAGGAGCAGATGCGGTGCAGATTGGTACACAGTTCATGAAAGAGGGGCCGGAGTGCTTTGGACACATCGATACTGAGCTGCAGGCGATACTGAAGAAAAAAGGATACAAAGACATCAAGGCTGCGAAAGGGAAACTGAAGTCACTCTAAGCTCTTGACATTAGTTTAGATCTAAACTAATATGAGGACGTTCTATTCGTTCCCACATTTTCTATGATTAGTGGTGGAAAAGGCGGCTGTGGCTGCTAACCCAAAAGAAAAAGCTCAGACAAAGTTCTGGGCTTTTTTTCTGTTCTTCGTTCTCCTAGAACACATCCAAGCGCAGTAGTTTCATCAGAAACTCACACGACTCGATAAATCGACTATCTCTCGAAAGCAATCTGACTATACTGATGAGTGCGATGCATTCGCCTTCAGCTGATCAGCTACTGGCTGCGTGTTCTCATCTTTCAGTAGGTGATCGAGCTGATATCGAGAAAGCGTTTGCATTTGCACTCACAAAACATGAAGGACAAAAGAGAGAAGATGGCTCACCATACGTTAGTCATGTTATTGCTGTCGCGACGATTGTGGCGCTCTGGAAAGCCGATCGCGACACAGTGATCGCAGCGCTTCTCCACGATACTGTGGAAGATACAGCGACGACTAAAGAGGAGATCGCAACTGCATTTGGTCGACACGTTGCATTACTTGTCGAAGGGATTACAAAATTTACACAAGTAGACCTGAATTCCGATCTTGCTCTTGAGAGAAAGACTGAGACACTGCGCAAACTCTTCGATGTTATGCGACTAGATCTTCGTAGTATTCTGATTAAGCTCGCAGATCGACTACATAATATTCAAACGATCGAATCACTCCCTCTAGCACGACGTAAGCGTTTCGCAGTTGAATCGATGTCGGTGTATTACAAAATCGCTTTTCATCTTGGTATGCGTCAGCTCAGACGCGAATTCGCAGAGGCATGTATTCCATATATTTTTGATACGGGAACGATCGATCTCAAACGGCGAGATGCTCTCTGCATCGCGTATCGAGATTTACCGATGACGATCGAACGCGCTCTTCACTCGCTCGCAGAATCGCGACCAGTCCCTTCCGTGCTGTTTCAGCCTCGTAACTTGCAGATTTTTCATGATCTTTGTCTTACTCGCAAAGGTGTTGCGCTCTCGCAAGACGCTTTTTCCATTGTCGTCCTCGTTCCGAACGAAGAAGAGTGCTATCACTTCCTCAAATCTATTCATACACTCTACAGGCCTATCGTTGGTCACTTCCGCGATTTTATCGCTTCCCCTAGCGATGCAGGATATCGCAGTCTGCATACGCATGTTGCATTGGAAGATTCTTCCATCATCGAAATTCGTATTTATACTCCTACAATGTACGACCAAGCGATGCTTGGAATCGCGTATACACTTTTTCATGATGTCGACAGCACACTCAACTTTTCTTGGCTCGAGCGCACTCAAGAGCTGGATATTAAAACGCGTCAAAGTAGTAGTGCATTTTGGGAAGCGCTGGAATCTGATATTTTACGTGAAACAATTTCCGTCACTGTTGATCGTAGTCGTGTTTCGCTCCCCCGTGGTGCAACGACATTAGACGCTGCATTTGCGCTTTACGATACAGATGCAGTGAAAACAAAACAGATAGCTCTCAATGGAGTTCCGTCGTCGTTTGCGCATGTTCTCAAAGAAGATGATAACCTGCACATTACATTGCACAGCGCAGTGCAAACAGAATTTGGATGGCTGGATGCTGTGCATACCAAACATGCCAGGCTTCTGATTTCTGAAGAGTTGAAACATCATTCACGAGCCGAAAAAGTAACGCTCGGAGCAACGCTTCTGCAAAAAGAACTCGATCATTATGGCAAAGGTCTTTTGCAACATCTTTCTCGAACGCAGTGCAATGCTGCGGCCAGACACTTTGCGCGCGAATCATTCGATCAAGTGCTTGCGATGATTGGTGAGGGCGTTCTTCGTTCGCGCGATGTCCTCTTTACACTTTTCCCAGATCACAAGCCATCACTGTTTCATCGAAAAGCAGTTGATCGATATTCTTTTCATCTTTCGATTTCTTTTAACGCAGCAGTGGAAGACCCACTCGTTATTGTGAGTGAAATCGCACGAAGCACCATGGTCTCTATCGATGCGGTGAAACTGCAGCAAGCAGGCGATACGATGTCGGTGCAGATCGCAGGGCATGCACTTTCGCGTACACATTTTGCCGATTTTGTAGAACAGCTCGATCGACATGAATCGTGTACACAATTACAGATGATGATTCCAACTCCCAAAAAAGCGATTCTTATTAGTTCTTTCGTACTCGCATTTCTTATTATTCTTTTTGATGTAATTGCGTATCCGTACTATGCAGATTCCTTAAACAATTTTGGCTTCCTCCCAAGGATGCTTCTGCAAGCATTACCACTCATTCCGATGCTGCTTGCGAACCTGTATCTGCTCCGATTATTGCATCGGCACATTGTGCGTATGCGGAATGATCGCTGGTTCTTGGTGATTGGATTTTTACTGAACGTCGTCGGGCTTTTGGTGCTCACATTACAAATAGCATCATCGAGTGGTGTAGGAAGTTTATTGCCACTCATTGCGCTCTTTACGCTTTCGCTGCTCTACATCGGCTATCGATTCTTAAAGACTGAAGCTCTACTTGCACCGTTCGATGAACAAACACTACAGCCCGTTCCAGAGGTACAGTGGAGAGTGATCAAAAAACGAAAAATGGCAGGCTATGCGATTCGTCTCGTTGCAGTCTTTATTTGGGGCTTAGAACCGATCGTTATTCGCTATTCACCAGTGAATGATGTATCGCCTTTTCTTCGTACGTTTCTCTTTGCGCTTGGCGTTCTCCTTCCTATGGGCACTGCGTACTTTCTTTTTTCCTTCTTGCGCCAGAGAAAGCTTCCTAAGCTTTCCTTGCCGTATGAACATACATTTTTCCTGATCGTGATCGGACAGGTTGGGTTCATGTACTTCATGAATGCGAGCTTGATCTACACAAGCGGAACAAACTTACTGCTCTTCAATAACTTCGCACCTCTGATTGCACTCATTATCGCAGCATTCTTTTGGCGCAAAGATATTCCGTACCTCAAGCAGCCACGTGTCATGATGTCGATTTTTCTTCTCGCGATTACAGCAGGTATCGGTAGCTCGCTTCTGATGCGAAACAGTTTTGCACTCGAATCATCATGGACAGTTGTTGGGGATATTCTGGCGATGTGTGCCACGTTTTTCGATGTCATGCTTGTCGTTGGTCAGATTCAATACATCAAGAGTTTCCAGAAAACGAATGGTATTTTGCTGAATCTTCACATCTTCTCATTTGTTCTACTCTTCCTCGCACCAATTATTATCGTAGGCTCCATTGTGTATCCAGACTTTCTGCGTGGACTGACATACACATCTATGCTGACGGCTCTCGGTATCGGCTTCATGATTGGTTGCGGACAACTCCTCAATTATGAAGCCTTTAAACGCATCGATGGGTACCTTGCGTTCATGATGTTCAATTTCGCTATCCTCATTACATTCGTCATTGAGGCCTTTGTGCTTAAATCAATACAGCCGACCTTCATTCTGGTCTTCAGTGGACTCATGATTATAGGAGCATCGATCTCAGCCGAAATACTAAACTCTCGTTGCGAGAAAAAAGGGATGTAGTAGACTGCCTCTCTATGACACCTGCGATTCTCTATACTTTTGTGAGCATTCTGCTGCTGAGCAGCGTGTCGTTCATCGGTGTCTTTTTGCTCGCATTTTCTGTTCAAGTATTGCAGCGGATTATCTTTTGGCTTGTGAGCTTTGCGACAGGTGCCATCCTTGGGAACGTTTTCTTTCATTTACTCCCAGAATCTCTGGAGGCGACAGAGCATTCCGAGAACGTTTTTTTACTGATCTTCCTTGGTATTCTCACGTCATTTGTCTTAGAGAAAATTATTCACTGGCATCACTGTCATCACCTAGGATGTAAGGAACACACACATCCTGTTGGAACATTGGTGTTGGTTGGTGACGGTGCGCACAATATGATCGATGGAATCCTTATCGCTTCGTCGTATCTCGTGAGTATCGAACTCGGTATGGCGACAACCTTTGCAGTTCTTCTTCACGAAATTCCACAAGAGATCGGCGACTTCGCAGTACTCGTTCATAGTGGATTTTCGCGAATGAAAGCACTACTGTGGAATTTCGTCTCTGCACTCACAGCGCTTGTCGGCGCGGGTCTTGTCTTTTTATTACAAGGTTCCTTCGAGCACATCGAGCTTCTGCTTCTTCCGCTGACTACAGGGAACTTCCTCTATATCGCGCTTGCAGATCTGGTTCCAGAGCTGCATAAAGAGTCTCGTCCTGGCAGAGCAGTCTTGCAACTTCTATGCATTGCGGCTGGCGCTTTCATGCTGTTTTCATTTTCGGGGCACGAGGAATATCCAGTCATGGATGAAGACACAACAGTATCAATCTTGGCCTCTTAGATCTTCGGTTTGAGCGTGCGATCGAAATGTTCTGTTACTGCCTTCATACACTGTGGCCACTTTTTGATGAACTCATGTTTTTCACCAGGTAGCTCCAGATACTCGATCTCTTTGCCAGCACTTTTCAGTTCTGACGCCAGTCTATCCGACCATTCTTTCGGTACATCTGCATCTTGGTCACCATGCACGAGTAGAATCGGTGCTTGGATTTTCGAGACAAATGATTGAGGTGAGAGATTGTTCCAGAACTCGGGATTCGTCTCTGGCGTACCGAAGCGAGCACGTGTGTTATCACCTTCTTCTCGGAGGTCACGCCATCGCATGAAGTTCTCGAAGACATTTGAACTGACAGGCGCGTAGAGGACTGCCACATCCACGAGATCTGGCTTGGCTGTCAGCACTGCCTGTGTCACACCACCACCAAGAGAGTGCCCCATCATGCCGATGTGTTCTGTATCGATTGTCGGGAACTTCGCTTCTCGCATCGCCAGAATGGCATTGGCACTATCCATCGCGTATTCCAAGTTCCCGTCGTACACGTCTTCCGTCATTGGGCTCAAGTCACTACCTGCGTGGCCACGATAGTCAGTGTGGAGAACTGCATATCCTTTCTTCGCCAAATAGTCTTGCTCACGCTTCAGGCCACGGCCGCGAGTATAGACAGATGGATCGATAAATCCGTGATTGAGAATAAGTAACGGAAATGGACCATCGCCTTTTGGGATCAAGAGTACGCCAGTGATTTTCAGGCCATTACTTCGGTAACTGATGGCATGACGAGTGTATGCTGAGTTTTCAGATTCTATTCCTTCGAGTGTGAGATCAGTTCCTTCCAGTCGCATCGTACTGAATGATGGGATACTGAGAGGATCTGGGATCTGCAAGAGAGTATCGGCTACTGCTGATGAACTACTTGTGGATACTTCTATTTTGTTGAGTTCTGTATTCGGTACTGGTGTGCACGCTGCGAGGATAAGAGTGACGACGAGTAGTTGTTTCATCGTGAGCACAGTACCATAGTGTCATGCCGTACGATCATGACCTCGCCGAGCGTATGCGACCTGCATTTCTGCCGAGAGCCGGAGCAGGAGAGAAGAATATGTTCGGCGGCATCGGTTTTTTCGTGTACGGCAATATGTGCTGTGGTATTTGGCAGGACTTGATGGTGATTCGCCTCTCTCTAGAAGAGGGAGCAAAAGCACTCAAAGAAAAGCATGTCCGAGTGATGGACATCACAGGCAAGCCGATGAAAGGGTGGCTTTTCATCGAGCCTGAGGGATGCAAAAAAGACAAAGACTTACTCATGTGGATTGAACGAGCATACGCATTTGCGAGCTCGCTTCCGAGGAAATAATTCTTCGTTATCCTGTCTCTACTATGAACCGTCGTCTTACAATCATTATCGCCATACTGATCCTTTCCATCATCGGAGTTGGGATCTGGCAGTCTCAGATGGATTTTTCTGTCATCGCAGACACTTTACGTAGTCATCCATACCTTGGAGCAGCGTTCTATATCGGTTTACTCATTGTCTCAGTTGTTTTCCTTCCACTTTCATCATTGCCGCTGCTTCCTCTGGCCGCAAGCGTCTATGGTGTGTGGATGACGGGATTCTTGAGTATCGTTGGATGGTGGATTGGTAGTCTGATTGCATTTCAAATTGCTCGATTTGGTCGAAAATATCTTGTAAAGATAGCATCTCTTGATGCGATTGATCGAGTAGAAAAAAAGATCCCCAAAGATGTTGGCTTTGTGAGCATCGTCATTCTTCGTATGATTTTTCCGGTTGATGTCACAAGCTTCGCTCTTGGACTTTTGAAGAATCTTTCTTTTACGTTGTATGCGACCGCTTCACTCATTGGCATCATTCCCTTTGCTTTTGTTTGGAGTTATGCGGGAGGAGAATTAGCAGAGGGAAAATTTTTGATTTCTGCAGGAGTGTTTGTATTGATGACAATATTGGTTTTTGTGATTCGTCGTGTTTGGAATATGCAAAGTCACTAATTTTTGGATGATGACAAGAAATAGCAATCCAGGATCCTATCATGTAGACCTATGCGTTTGCATCATCGCTTCCAAAAAACAGATTCGTACTCACACTTTTTGTTTATTATATTATCCGACTCATGAATACCGTGAGATGATAATAGAGAGGAATACCAATTAGAATATTGAATGGAAAGGTAATGCCGAGTGCTGCAGTCATTGAGAGTGTAGGATTCGATGTTGGCTCTGCAATGCGCATTGCAGCTGGCGCTGCGATGTAGGATGCACTCGCAGCCATCGTGGCAAAAAGAGCAGTACCGCCTACTGATAATCCCGCTGCAAGCCCTCCGATAACACCAAGGCATCCAGCAAATATTGGCATACCGATTCCAAAAAGTAGGAGCTTGATTCCGATAAAACGTAGATCTCCAAATCGCTTTGCTGTCATGACTCCCATTTCGAGCATGAAGAGTGCCAAAAATCCTTTAAAGAGATCGAGGAAGAAGAGGTGAATCTGCGTATTGCCTGAGAGTGTTGTAAATCGACCAATAAAGAGACCGCCGATTAAAAGCAGCACACCTTTACCGAGGAAGACTTCTTGCATGAGAACAAAGATCGATGTCCCTGATGCGCGCGAAGTGATGCGTGAGAGTGCGATACCAGCGACAATGCCCGATACCTCGAGCACGACCAGTAACACAGTGCTGAGTTCTTCAAACGATACTCCTGAACTCTCTAAGAACTGTTCTGCGACTGCAAAAGTAACAACGCTCACGGAGCCGTAGTGTGCTGCGATCGATACTGCATCTGCTCGTTCTAATTTTTTTCCCGATCGTAAGATGGCATACGAGAGAAGAGTGATGAAAATACTCAGAATGATGGCAACAATGCTTGGAAGAAGAAAATCTTGTAATTCTACGTGCCCAAGATCGACGCCACCTTTGATACCAATCGAGAGTAACAAGAAAATCCCAAGTGTTTCGTAAAAATCTTTTGGTACAGATAGTCCAGAGCGTGCAAGACTTGCGAGAATGCCGAGGAGAAAGAAGAGGACGACGGGGTCGATGGTTGTGATACTCATTTCGCGGAATGTACGCGAAGTTTGATTGTTTACAAAGACTTTCTTTGATTTTTTGTCTTTTCTACACACGTTCATCGTAGATTTACTTACCTAACACTGCTACTCTAGGACTATAGTAAAGAAGCCTCAGCCACTCGTCGGCGTCATTATGGGGTCTCGCTCGGACTGGGAAACGATGGAGCATGCGTCACGCATGTTAGACACACTCAAGATTCCACATGAGCACAAGGTTGTCTCTGCACATCGCACACCCGATGCGCTGTTTCAGTACGCGGAAACTGCCGAGAAGCGCGGACTCGCAGTCATCATCGCTGGTGCGGGAGGTGCTGCGCACTTGCCAGGCATGACTGCGTCCAAAACACACTTGCCTGTGCTGGGTGTCCCTGTGAAGTCGCGTATGTTAGACGGAGTCGATTCTTTACTCTCTATTGTGCAGATGCCATCAGGGATTCCTGTCGGCACACTCGCCATCGGCACTGCAGGAGCAGAGAATGCTGCGCTACTTGCTGCGAGCATCTTAAGCCTCAGTCATCCAGAGATTAAAAAAGCATTGCTTGCATTCCGCGCTAAACAGACAAAGGAAGTCTTATTGTATGCGGATTCTCTCCAGAAATCATGACCATTGGAGTTTTCGGCGGTGGGCAACTGGGGTTGATGCTCGCTCAGGCAGGAAAGAATCTTGGGTACACGTTTCGATTTCTTGATCCTTCGCCAGAAGCCTGTGCAGAGGCATGTGGCTCGCTTACTGTTGGATCGTACGATGACGAAGCGCTTGTACGCAATTTTCTTCAAGGAGTAGATGTTGTGACGTACGAATTTGAAAATGTTCCTGTCTCTACTGTGCTCTTCGCAGAATCGTTCATGACAGTGCATCCATCCAGCTCTGTCTTACGAGTAACGCAAGATCGACGAGAAGAGAAAACTCTCTGCACGAGACTTGGCATTCCTACAACCAAGTACATTGCAGTTGATACTGCTGATCAGCTTGAGCAATCGATTGAAATGATTGGTTACCCCTGTGTGCTGAAAACTCGTCGATCTGGTTACGATGGAAAAGGACAAGTTGTGCTTCTATCCGCTTCTGATCTTCCTGCAGCAAAAGAATTGTGTAGTTCAGCCCCGTGCCTCTTAGAGAATCGCATTGCATTCACACGTGAACTTTCGATGATTTCGGTACGCAGTACTGATGGTTCTGTCGCGTTCTATCCACTCGTCGAAAATATGCATAAAGAGGGGATTTTGCGTCTCTCTCTCGCACCAGCAGTTGTTGATACAGTGTTGACTGCGAAGGCTGAAAAGATCGCCTCGATGATTCTTACTGCTTTGGAATATGTCGGAACCATGACGATAGAGTTCTTCGAACAGGACGGAGAATTATTGGTGAATGAAATCGCGCCACGCGTGCATAACTCAGGTCACTGGACAATAGAAGGTGCGAAGACAAGTCAGTTTGAAAATCATCTTCGTGCTATTACTGGCATGCCACTTGGTTCTACAGAAGCAGTTGGCCTGAGTGCGATGGTGAATATTCTTGGTGCGTATCCAGATCGTACTGCACTGGACATGATACCCGGAGTACATGTGCATTTTTATGGGAAGAGTCCAAAACCGAAACGAAAGATTGGGCACGTCACTATTTGTCAGGGTCACGTAGCTGAACGAGAAAAAATGTTGGAACAAGTACAGAAGATTATTTCTCAGCCCTCATCGTCATCAGATGAAGAAAGCGTGAGCATCAAAAAACTATAGAAGAAACTACTGCACATTGTCTGGATTCCAAGTCCAATCAATAGTAGTGACCAAATTGCGTATCGGAGAGTCACTTCGATATTAAGTAGGCCAAAACCTGTCTTGTACCAAAACCAAAGTAGATATGCCCCTAGGCCAAAACCGATGACAAACTGACTCAGTCCGATAATCATGCCTCGCTCGAGTGTATAGAACTTTCGTAGCTTCATCATGAAGGGCGTATGCGGCACAATGCGCGTGTGACTTCCAAACATTTCAGCAAAGATCCAAAGTGCAGCTATTTGGTATCCAACCATGACACACATTGCACCGAAGATCATCATGTGTACGTCTAGACGTATGGCTCCAACGAATTGCGGACCAGCAGTGAGCCATAAGAGTAATGCTGAACCAATTCCGATGAGGAGGATTGCAGGCAGTGCCATAATCCATTGCAGAAGAGCATTATACTCTCATAGATGATGAAGCGACCTTCTGTAGCTGAATAGGGCTTAATGATTCTGTTGCTTGTATTCATCAATGCGAGCAGCCTCACTGCAGGTATTTTCTACGGTTCTTGGGATTCCTCTCTTTACGAGTCAACGACCAGTGAAGATGAATTACGCTATGTAAGTAAAATAAAAGAAGCCGAAGAGGGGAGATGGCTGATGGGGAATCCTTTTCTGATCGAGTATCGCGATCAAGGGTTTTCCCCAAGCGGATTTCTGGAATGGATTCCTGCAACGTTCTTACGGATCTTCCAAGGAGATTTGGGCATTGCTCTTCTGGTGACAGATCTTCTTTGGAGTGCCATTGCCATCCTACTCGTTTGGGCGTGGCTAAGAGCTCTTATTTCACAGTCCGGAATTCTGTGGGGAACAATTTTTTTGCTCTTTTCCACACACTTTGGAGGAGAACTCTTTGGGATTCTTCGCGATACAGCACCAAAATTCACGTTCCCGTTTTTTGGAACGTATCTCTTGCTTCTCACACTCCGGTCACGAAACTCACTGCGACAGATTTTTGTACGTGGAGTACTGATTGGAATCATGTTTTACAGTTATCCGTATCATTGGTCACTATGTCTCATCACTGAGGCGATCTTTCTTCTGTATCGTCTTCTCCCAGATTTGCAATATGCATTGCAGATGCAGACATGGAGTGCATTTCTTCGCTCTTTCTTGTCACAAGTTGCTGCAACACTCGTACCGTTTGTCGTTCTGGCAGCACCGCTCGCACTCTCGATGCGTTCGATGCTGAAGAGAGAAGAGTTTTACGATTTCTATGATCGCTATCACATCGTATACACACACATTCCTGCTGCTCCAAAATTACAACTGATCGTTCTTGCTGCAATCGGGTTCATTATGGTTGGCGGATGGATTGTGGCTAGGAAAAAGAATGTAGGAATTCGTGATGCGCTTGAAGCATCTATGCCACTCTTGCTTCCACTGCTTGGAATGATGGCACTGCTCAATGCTAATGTGATCACAGGAAAAGATCCAGAATTACTTGGCCATGGAGGACGCGTTATTTTTCCGATTGTTACTGCCTCGTATGCAATGGTGCTTGCGAGAATTCTCTCACAGCGATTCATCATGATTTTCGCACCTGTCTTCTGTATAGGTGTTATTGGTTTTTCTGGGATGCATGCCCTGAAACACGTAGAACAAGTGCAGAGTGGATACAGTGCATGGGAGCAATCTCCGGAACAACAGGTACTTTTATGGCTTCGTACTGAACTTCCAGCGGATCAGATCATTGCTGCGCCACGAGTGCTGAGTGAAAAAATCCCAGTCTTTACAGAGCACTCACTCTATTTTGCAGCTGGAGCGCACTTCTTCTTTGTTCCGATAGATGAATTGGTTGATCGATATTTGGGTTGGGTAGGCCTGTATCCGAATGAAAAGGAGCCTACAGAGACCGCAAGTGTGATTATTTTTGGCAATCACCCAGGAGCGCAATGGAGTAAAGAACGTACGTTGCACGAACTGCTTTCGGATACACCGTTTACAAAAACAATGGCTGATTACATTCCTCGTCAGGATTTGCGCAGGCAAATCGATGAAGAACATTTGCACCCCGATGATGTACTCACACGTTCACGCTTGGAAAACTATGGTGTGAGCGTTGTTATCGTTCGTAGAGACGCATTGCCTCATTCATCAATACTCAAAGGCTTTTCTCAAGAAGCTGAGATTGGTCCGTATACAATTTTAGTGGCAGCCTCACGGAGAATCGAACTCCGATTCCAGGAATGAAAATCCTGTGTCCTAACCGTTAGACGATGAGGCCGTATGATGTAAAGAACCGACGTATCTTTCCTTTTTTCCTGCGCTCCGCGCAGTGTTAGACCCTCCTTCGTTCCTCGCTTTGCTCGGAGCTTCGGGATGGGCAGGCGATGAGGCCGTATGATGTAAAGAACCGACGTATCTTTCCTTTTTTCCTGCGCTCCGCGCAGTGTTAGACCCTCCTTCGTTCCTCGCTTTGCTCGGAGCTTCGGGATGGGCAGGCGATGAGGCCGTTCATGAAGAAAGATCGAGTATATGTATTATACCCTATAGCGCGTGGCGCATTGTCAATTGTTCATTGTCAATTGTCAATTTTTCCTTGAAGCGAGACAATGATTTCCACATCAACCTTTTCCATCCTTTCTTATGTCTCTCGCAAGTTTCTCTCTTATCCTCGGAGTTTTTTGTTATGTGTTCGGTCTCCCTATGGTCATGGGTGATGACAAACATCTTCAGTGGAGAAGTAAGCTCCTTAAAGATGTGAATAGTATTCGTATGCTTTCCCTTCTCTTACTTGCCATTGCTGTGACAGCACTCAAGCGTCAATCTGATATTACTGCAGATGGCGAGGGCTTGATGGTTGCGTTTGTATGGCTTGCCCTTCTAGAAGGTGCTGTCATGGCCATATTCCCAGCGTGGTACGTGCGTCTCAAGTCACAGACATCTGATAGAATGATGTCCTCTGACGGTGCAACAATGTTCTTCGGAGTGGTTGCGATTCTCTTCGGTGCATTTTTCACGTACATGGGCGTCGTTTTGGCATAGACTGTCTGTATGCAGATACTGCTCGCACTCCTTCCCTTCCTGATACTTTTTGGTCTTGCGGTTGTTTGTACCGTTCTTCTCGCTGGTGCGCTTTTTCATCTGCGTGAACGTGTTGCATTTGTACCCACTGGCAATCGTGTTGTACGTGCAATGCTCGATTCTTCCTTTGTTCGTGATGGTGAGACGCTCATCGATCTGGGTGCTGGTGATGCCCGATTTTTGATCGAAGCGAAGAAGAAGTTTCCAGCATCCACTGTCACTGGATACGAGGGTGCGTGGTGGGTCTGTATGCTTGGTCGATTGCGGCTTTGGTGGACAGGGACCGATGCCACTCTGCATCATCGTGATTTTTTTACCATCGATCTACAACATGCCGATGTTGTCTTCACCTATCTTTCTACACATGCGATGGCGAGATTACTTCCAAAATTTCACTCCGAACTTCGCGATGGTGCTCGCGTTGTTTCGCATGCATTTCGACTTCCTGGCATCGTTCCGGCTCATATCATCAAAGTACAGATGCAGTTTGGTGAGGCCAAGGTCTATGTGTATGAAGCGCCGTTTACCACACAAACTGCGCCCAGGGAATAAGAGATGTGACATGCACTGCGAGTAAGATCCACTGTAAGAATGCCCAAGCACAGTACGCAACGAGCAGCCCCAAGGGGAAGGAGAGAAGACTGAGGAGTACAGCCAAAAAGCCCGATGCCATCGAGAGGGGAATCATCGGTGCGACGAGAAGATTCGTGATGGGAGCAATGAGTGAGAATTGCCTGAATGTGAGCGCAGAGACAGGGAGTGTTGCAATCTGTGCTGCGACTGTTGCGATCAGCGATTCTCGTACGCCAAGTGTCGTAGGAATTTTCTTGAATACTCGATTCAGGAATGGGGTCAGCTCGGTAATGCCGAGCACTGCGAGAAATGACAGCTGAAATCCTGGGTCGTACCACAGGTCAAGCGGGTCAATCAGCGTCATAAAAAACGCAGTCCAGAGGAGCGCAAGTCTCGGAGTCGATTGACGGTTGGACTGGAGTGCGATGAGCCCCAGAAAACCCATAATCGAAGCACGAACGACAGGAGCGCCCGCGCCAGTGAGTAACATATACACAACGATGCCGAGCCCAAGTGGAAGAAATCGTTTTTTGATCGGTAACCAAAAGAGCAGACTACTCAAGATTGCGAGTACGAGTGTCACGTTGTACCCACTCACTGCTACGATGTGCGATGTACCAGTCACACGAAATTCTGTGACGATGCGATCTGAAAGACCGCTTCTGGAACCCGTGATAAAGCCGATCAGCAATGACGAATGTGGCTCTGGAAGCAGAAGATTGATGCGTGACTCGAGTGCTGTGCGTACGCGGAAGAGTGCGCGAAAAAACTTCTCGGTTACCGAAAGTGCATGAGGAGGCTCTTTCTTTAGCGCTGCAAATCCCATCAGTGCATCGATGTGTTGTGTTTTTAAAAATGCGGGATAATCAAAATCACTTAAGACTTCTGGAGCGTTAATTTTTCCTTCGATCGATACCCTATCTCCGTAATGATATTCTGGAAATCCACTTCTATCGTATGTGAGTATGCGGCCAGAAGTTTTTTCTCCGTCGATACTTTTTACATGCACGATGTATCGCGTCTCTTTTGGTCGTCGGTCTGGTAGCGAATCGATGCTGCCGAGCAGAGTGTGTTTCTGATCATCTGCCCACGCGAGAAGTGCAGCAGGTTCTAGCGCAGTGCGTGCTCGTAGTCCTGTATGTAACCCGAGGAGCATGCCAAGAGTGATTGCGATGACGAGTGCGCTTTTTCCGCGAGAAAGGAACGCGAGCATTAGTGCACACACACCACCAATTCCTGTAAGAATTTCCCAGTACTCTACAAGCGATGGGATCCACCGTAGTGCGAGCGCGAAGCAGACCATACTTCCTGCAAAGCCGTAGCTGAGCGTAGAGGCTTTCATGCAAAAAAGAGAAACGCTTCGGCGAGACCCAACCATTCGTCGGCTGTTAGTGTCTGTGGGCGTCTCGTCTGTTCGATATTCGCTTTCGCCATCGCTGCCTTTCCACCTGGCAGATACGCCACAGTGTTCCTCAGCATTTTTCTTCGCTCTTTATTTGCGTGCTTTAAAAGCATCATCGCTTTTTCTCGTAGCTCTGGCGTGCCTTTTGGTTCTGGATAGAGTTCGATATGCAGCACTGCGGAGTCCACCTTCGGCGGAGGAACGAAACAAGTAGGTGGGACACGATAGACGAGTGAAGGTGTACCATAGAGTTGAACGAGTAGTGTGAGAATACTTGCAGTTCCTTCGCTACAGATATTTTCTGCGACTTCTTTTTGGATCAGTAGTGTCATGGAGGTTGGCCTCAGTGGTTCTTCCAACAGAAACCGATGGAGGAGAGGAGACGTGATGTGATACGGGATATTCGCAACTATTTTGTACGGTGCATCTGTTGGCATGTCTGTATGCAAAGCATTTCCTTCGATGACTGTTAAATTCTTTGGGTTTCCAGCAAATGCGTGTATATGAAGTACAAAATGAGCATCGATCTCTATTGCTATCACCTCTTTTGCACGACGCACCAACTCTTTTGTCAGTACACCGATGCCTGGCCCAATCTCAATCACTCGATCTTTGTCTTGAATATTTGCTGTTTCTATTATTGCGTGCAGTACCTCATCGCTGATCAAAAAGTGTTGCCCTTGGCTGGTGTCCAGGTGAATCTTGTGTGCCTGCATGTAAGTTTGTACTTCCGATTTCGTCATATAGAGACAGTATGCCCTATATCTGTTACTATTGAGACCTATGCGTATCTTCCTCTCATTGGCTGCTCTTGTTGCCCTTCTATCCTCACAGATTGTAATGGCAGCACCCCCGCGCGTTCCGTGCTTTACTGTCATCGAAACTGTTCGAGCTGAGCGGTTGATCAAGTATGACAAAGATGCAACATGTGACCCAACATTTATTCCAACTGCTGATGAGCTCACGCTTTGTCCGAACATTCTATCGCGTAGCATCGCACGTCGGGCACTTCGTCAGAACCTACTTCCACTATGTTTACCGAGTGCTTCCACAACACTTCCGACGAGTTCATCTTCCTCCTCGATGTCATCATCATCGTTCTCGTCTTCTTCCTCATCTTCCTCATCTGCTTTGAATGCGACTTTTGATACACGTGATACAACACTTCGATCGCAACTTGCACTGCTCGGAGAAGTGAGTCCCGTGATTGGAGCTGCGGCACTCTTTAGTAACGACGAGCCTCTTGATGTCAAAAAAATTACTGTCGCTCTGCAGTCAGAAGTCTTGAGTGTGCAAAGTATTTTGGTATACGACGATCAGAAACGATACCTCGGACGTGCCTCTCTCGATCCATCGATTTCGACAAAGCACTACAGTCTGCAACTTGCATCTGGAATGCTTACACTTGAGAAACGAGTAGAGAAAACGATCTACCTTCGTGCGGATCTTCGTTCGAAAGATACTGGCGGCGAGAGTAATGCGAATATGCAGATCGCACTTGTCACTATTCAGGCGAATGGCGTGTGGAGTAGTGCTGCATATACTCAAAATTCGACCAATACAAACTTTCCTATTTTCCGTACGGCGCGTTCCGTAATTACAAGTGTTACGAACCCTCTCGCTGCCTCTGCCCCACTCCTTTCAGGCACCAATCGTGTGCTTGGTTCGTTCGTTTTTACCGGTCGTGTAACGGACTCTTCTGCGAAGCTTGAAATTACGGATCTCGTGTTTCAAATTGGCGCAACCAATCAAGTCACACTCAGTAATGTGCAAATTGTGAGCGAAGGCTTTACAGATCGTTACCCATGCAGTGTTGGTGCTTCTACTGTGACCTGTGCTGCACTCCCTTCCATCGTTGGTTCACTGACTGATGCGCCACGGCGTCTGACGCTTTATGGAGATATTACAATTACAGGTGGCCAGAGTGCGTCGCTACAACTTTCACTCAATGAGCAGGGGACCGCGACGACTGCAGGGTCTGTGACATGGTTTGATGGGACGAATGCATTTACGTGGGTGCCGCTTTCAGGAGTTGGAGGCATAGCGAATGGGACGTATTATTCGTATTAGGCGCTGAATTTATTGATACGATTTTCTGCATTCTTTTCTTCAGATAATTTTCTCTTTCCACTTTTCTTAGAAAAAAGTGGAGAAAAAATCGTCGCATTGAAAAATTTTCTCTGATGTCCATCACTCGCTTCGCTACAAACGCGAACTCCCCAGCACCATACGCTTCGCTTCGGTGCTGGGACAAACAGCGCGTTTGTTACGCTTCTCTCGTGAGGAATCAAGACGAAAATTTTTCAATGCGACATATTTATGTTGTTTCACTTGCAGCGAGCTTTATCGGTGCGATCCCGAGGGCTAGCTTCTTCGTCGAACCTGCATCGAACTTTACTTCTACGACATCGCCACTGCGGTGCAGCACCGTGCCGAGGCCTATCGTCTTATGCTCGATGCGCGTGCCTTCATCTAGCACTTCTTCGAGATGACTCATCCAATCTTGGTTTTCATCTTCTGCTTCGAAGGCGTGTTGCATGGGTGGCCGTGCGGTCAGTGCGGGAGTACCAGACTTCTTACTGCTCGCGAGCCAAGCGTAGCTACTCATCATGCTGTCACTTTTCACTTCGATGACCTTCGTTGGAATATCATCGAGAAATCTACTGCGAGCGTTATGTTCAGTTCTCCCCCAGAGCGTTCGTTGCATTGCATGAAAAAGTGAGAGGTGCTCTTTTGCTCGTGTCATACCGACGTAGAGCAGCCGTCGCTCTTCTTCCATTTGTTCTCTATCAAACTGTGCAGAACTGTGTGGGAGCAGATTTTCCTCACAGCCAACGACACTGACTGCACGGAACTCGAGTCCTTTGCAGAGGTGGAGCGTCATGAGTGTCAGCGAGTCACTACTTCCGTCATCTAGCTTATCGACTTCGGAAACGAGTGCGACTTCTTCGAGGAAACTTTGTAGCGACTCTCGTGGTGGTAAATGGTCGTACTTGCTCGTGACTGAGAGTAGTTCTTGCACGTTTTCCCAACGCGTTTCCCCTTCGTCTGTATCGTCTCGTAAGTGCTTTTCGAAATGCGTATCATCGATGACTGCGCGGATGAGTAACCCTACCGTCATATTTTCAGACTTCGACTGGAAGAGTTCTATCAAGGACCGAAAATCGATCAGTCGTTTCTTCGTCCCATCATTGATTCCATCGACCATCTCGATGTGCCCGATGGTTTCCCAGAGCGAGAACTGACGTTCGTTTGCGAAGTGCTGTAACTTGAGGAGCGTCGTATTGCCGATTTTTCTACTTGGTGCATTGATAATACGAAGCAGTGAAATCGTATCTTGAGGATTTTGCGTAATCGACAAATACGCGAGGATATCTTTGACTTCTCTGCGTGCATAAAATTTCACACCACCGATGATACGGTAGGGGACATCGGCTCGCATGCACGCTTCTTCAAAAAGGCGTGACTGTGCATTCGTTCTGTATAAGATCACTTGATCCCGAAGCGGTATACCTTCTCGCGATCTTTGTACGGATTGCTCGACTACTGTTTCGGCCTCGCGCTTTTCGTCCAGCACTTCACTTAGCTTTATTGCCACTCCATCTTTTTTGTCCGTCCACATCTTCTTGGGTGGTCTACTTGGGTTCACACTGATGACACCATCTGCTGCGTCTAGGATCTGCTGTGTTGAACGATAGTTCTGTTCTAGCTTGATGGACTGAGCATCACTGTACTCACGTGTGAAATCCAAAATATTTCTGATGTCCGCTCCGCGAAATGCGTAGATAGACTGATCGGGGTCACCAATTACGCAGATGTTTCGATGCGCCTTCGCAAGCAGCTGCAAGAGCAAGTACTGCACATGGTTGGTGTCTTGGTACTCATCGACATGGATAAACTTCCACGTATTTTGGTATCTTGCGAGGATCTCTGGACACTCACGAAAAAGTTTCACAGTCACAAGGAGTAGATCATCGAAATCAAGCGCATTACACGCGAGCAAACTGTCATTATAGTTTTGATAGATCTCTGCCATTTTTGCCTCAGTACCTGTGGTCGCTTTGGCGCGTGCCTGATGTGGTTCTACCGCTTCGGACTTGTACCTACTCATGTGTCCCAGAGCTGCACGCGGTTTTAGTTCTTCGGGCGCGATCTTTCGCACACGCAATACTTCCTTCATCAGTTTTTCCTGATCATCAGAATCGTAGATCACGAAATCGCGATTGCGTCCGAGCGCACCGATATCTCTCCGAAGAATCCGCACACAGATAGAGTGAAATGTTCCTGAGATGGGTAGATGCTCGGTAGTCGAACCTTGTTCATTCGTCAATTTCACAATACGTCCGATACGTTCTTTGAGTTCCCTCGCTGCTTTATTCGTAAATGTTACTGCGAGAATCTGCCATGCTGGGACGCCTTGCTGGATCAGATACGCGATGCGATGTGTGATAGTGCGCGTCTTCCCGGAGCCAGCTCCAGCGAGGATGAGGACGGGACCACGAACAGTCTCCACAGCCTTTTTTTGCTCATCGTTTAGGCCAGTGAAGATTGGGTCGGGGGGAGTCATCTTTTTGCATACGAAGTGTAATGGACAATGAACAATTGACAATGAACAGAAACACAATTGTCCATTGTACATTGTCCATTCAGAGAAGTTTTTGGTTCATCGCAGCTTCTGCAGCGTCGAGCATTTTCTTACTCACTGCTGCCTTTGGAGAGGCGAGCGAACTGATCTCCGCATTCTGCTCAGTCAGACTATTCGCGATACGTTTGATATCCGTCGGGGTGATGGAACTCAGTTTCTTCTCACCTCGTTTTTGTTCGATCTCATTTGCTAGCTCTGGGTCAGCCTTTACGACACGCTCCAATGTTTCTGTCCCCATCTTGGTCAAGATCAGTTCATGTGCATTCCGATAACTGATGTGCATAGCCATATCGGCAAGCATATTGATGATGTTCTCGCGCTTCTGAGGATCCAGCATTTCTGCGAGTTCGTACGTTGAAATTCTTTTGAGTGAAGCGAGGATGGGTGCCAGCGCTTCCTGCGATACCACATAGAAGTAGTACTGATCTTGTGGATAAATTAACTTTTTCAGCTCGGAAATGGCCTCAGTCGGCACGACCAAGAACACATGAGGATAGATTTGATCATTCTTTTTGATTTTCGTCGCAGTCTTCTTTACCTGATCATCGATATAGACCTGTAGATTCTGCGCCTTACTGACCTTGGCATCGAAGATGACGTACTGACCAAGGAAGTCGATCAGAAAATCTGGCTTCAAACTTCCATCGAAATCCTCAGGAAGTTTATTATTAGAGTACGTTTGGAACTGTAGGTGCGGCTGCTTACAGAGGTCATTCAAAAGCGAGATAACCGTGTTTTCATGGTTGTTCCAGAGCCTATCGCGTTCTTCCTCTGCATGGATCTTATCTTCCTCCTCCTTTTTGATGACACGTGCACGCTCTCTCTCAAAAGCTTTTTCCGAGTTTTCAAGAATGTGCATTTTGTCACGCTCCTCTTTTTCAGCTCGATCCTTACTTGCTTCAAATTTACTTACATCTTTCTGTAGCTGTTCGCGCTCCTTCATTACTGACTTTAAATCAGCTTCCTTACTTATCACTTGTGCGTACATTGTTTTATTTTTTCCTGAAAGTTCATCGCGTTCTTTTCTAGCTTGGTCCAGATCTTTCTTCAGGCTCATCACTTCTACACTCTGATCTGGAGAGAGAGTAGGGGATTTCTTTAATTGAAGCATCACAGTTACTCCTAAACCAAGAAGGACGACGATGCCGAGGATGACTTCGAATATTGTCATGTGCGGAGTCTAGCACAGGGTGGACGGTTGTCCACTACACCCGATTTTTCTGTGAAACAACTGGTAGATTATCAAAAACCTTTTTACCTTCGATCGAGAGATCGACAATCGTCCCAATGTCCATTACTTTTCCACATACCACAGATTGATTTTTCTGAAGTGCCTCATGAATAAGCGCACTAATCTCACCTACTTTCCTTACACCTGCAATCTGAAGCTGACGCTCGATATCCCAGATGATAGGATCATCCACAGATATTATAGGACAATTTTAAATAAGCATGTCTGTTACTTTACAGAATTATATTATATTGTCAATAAAAGATTTTTATCGAGTTCTTGGCTTCCTCTAGATCAGTACTTGACTTTTTTAGTCCTATAAGTACACTATTTTGGCTGCCGCGCTTCTCTGGAGGAATACATCCCCAAGGAGGCCCGGACAATTTTTTTTCTAGCGTCCCCCACAACTTTATGGCTCTCAAAAAAGCATCCAAGACGAAGATTATCGGAAAATTCCAGACACATAAGAAAGATACAGGCTCGCCACAAGTGCAGGTTGGTATCACTACGAAGCGTATTGATCAGGTCACAAAGCACCTAAAAGAGCATAAGAAAGATAACTCCGCTCGTCGTGGCCTTCTTGCGATGGTTGCCAAGCGCCGAAAGCTCCTCACATACCTGAAGATGAATGACCCGAAGCAGTACGATAAGTTGATCAAGGGATTGAAGATGGATAAGTAAGGATGAGGAAAGAGAGGAAATCGAAGAATACGAAGAAATCGAGGTTCTTCCTATGCATTCATTCCCTAGATTTACCCTTCTTTCCTCGTTGTTTTCTTTACATGCAATTTGCTGTACACTAGTCGCACGCTCCTTCCACACCCTCGGATTCTTTGATTGGATTTATTGAGGAATGCCTCGGACTCGCACGAAGAATCGTGCTCTGTCTGATGGGGCATTGGTCACTACATCCAACCCAATCAACTAAAGACTCCAGCCGTGCGGAAGGAAGCGATCTATTCGTTTTCCTTTTATCGTTATGCAAAAAGAATATACCTTTACTCTCGGCGATGAGGTTATGACCGTTCGTACGGGCAAGATCGCCACACAGGCCAGCGCATCTGTGCTCTGTCAGATGGGTGACACCGTCTCGCTCGGAAACTGTACCATTTCTAGTCGAGCACGCGATGGTGTGGATTTTCTTCCACTCCAAGTTGTCTATCAGGAAAAGTACTACGCCGGCGGCAAGATCGCAGGATCTCGTTTCCGCAAACGTGAAGGCCGACCAGGAGATGAGTACGTGCTTCTCGCTCGTGTCATCGACCGTGGTCTTCGACCAATGTTCCCAAAGTACATTCGTAATGACATCCAAGTCTTTGCGACTGTTCTCAGTTACGACTTCGAGCACGGGCACGACATCACGTCTGCAAATGCAGCCAACCTCTCTGTGGCACTCTCAAACTGCCCTGCAGATGGTCCGCTCGGCACTGTGCGTGTTGGATTGATCGGAGGGGAGCTCGTTCTCAATCCTTCTATTGAAGCGAGTAAGAAATCAGAACTCACGTTGTACGTGACTGCTTCACTTGAGCGTATCGTCATGATCGAAGCTGGGGCGAATGAAGTCTCTGAAGAAGATATCCTCCGTGCCATCGAATTCGGAAAAAAATGGGCTCAGAAGGTAGCCAAGTTCTTCGAAGGCATCCAGAAAGAGATCGGCAAACCAAAGTTCGAGCTAGAGGCTCCATTCGCACCAAAAGATGAGCACAAGAAAATCCTGACGGATGCAGCACTAAAAACCATCACCAAAGCAATCAAAGATCCACTCCCAAAACTAGAACGTCGTGCGATCTTTAACGGACTCATGGACACTGCCGCAGAAACCCTGAAAGAAAAGTTGGGTGACGCAGGAGAAGATGAGTACCTCACCAAGCTTTATGCTGGTGCGAAAGGTTTGATGGACACCATTATTAAAGACGAAGTTCGTCGCCTGATTCTGGACGAAGGAATTCGTATGAGCAGCCGCAAAGTCGATGAAATCCGTTCACTCGAGGCCATCGTCGGTATCTTGCCAAAGCGCGTGCACGGTTCTGCACTCTTCCAGCGTGGAGAAACACAGGGCCTGACGACGTGTACGCTCGGTTCGCCTGGCAGTAAGCAGCTTACTGAAGGTATGGAAGGGGAGCGTCAAGATAGGTACATGCACCACTACAACTTCCCTCCGTTCTCCGTCGGTGAAACGAGCAATCGTCTCTTCGTTGGTAACCGCGAGATCGGACACGGAAACCTCGCACAGCGTGCGTTGGAGCCAGTGCTTCCGAAGGAAGAGGTCTTCCCATACACAATCCGTACTGTAACTGAGATTTTAGAATCCAATGGTTCTTCCTCTATGGCAGCGACCTGTGGTTCCACTCTCGCGCTCATGGATGCTGGTGTGCCGATCAGTGCGCCTGTTTCTGGTATTGCACTCGGACTCATCTCCGATGAAGAAAAGGGTAAGTACATCATCCTGTCTGACCTCCAAGATGAAGAAGACTTTGGTGGAGATATGGACTTCAAACTCGCAGGGACAGCCAAGGGTGTCACTGCCATTCAGATGGACATCAAGATCAAAGGCCTTCCTGATGCAGTCTTTAAAGAGGCTCTTGAGCGCAGCAAAACTGGTCGTGCGGAGATTCTGGATGTGATGCTTAAGTCCATCGCCGCGCCACGTGCAGAGCTCTCACCATTTGCACCACGTATCGAGACTATTATGATCAACCCAGAAGATATCCGCCTCGTTATTGGTAAGGGTGGCGAGACAATTCAGAAGATCACCAAAGAACTGGGTGTCGAGATCGATATCGAAGATAGCGGTATGGTCTTTGTCACCGCTCCAGATGGAGACGTGATGAAGAAGGCACGCGAGTGGATCCAAGGAATTGTCGAGAAGCCAGAAGTCGGCAAAGTCTACGACGCCAAAGTTGTTCGTATCATCGATGGTACAGGTGCCATCGTGGAATTCGCACGAGGGAAAGACGCGATGATCCATATCTCCGAGCTCGCATGGGGCCGCACAGAAAAAGTAGAAGATGTGCTGAATGTCGGAGACGAGATCCAGGCGAAGTGTGTCGAATACAGTGCAGATGATGGTAAGACGAGACTGTCACTGAAACAAATGACTGCGCCACCAGAAGGCTACACCGCGCCACCACCACGCACAGGTGGGTTCCGTAGCGGACCACCACGTCGTGGACCGCCAAGGAGATAAGTATTTATTGATTCGAATGTTGTAGAGACGCTCGTTCCTGTCCGCCGAAGTCCGCCAAAGGGGACCTAGGTGGAGGGCGTCTCTTTTTGTTTCTGCCAATAGCCCCCTCACCCTAACCCTCTCCTCCGTTCGCGGGGGAGAGGGAATTCTTTCTATAGTAGATCTTTACCCGTGCAATATCTTCTCCAACCTCTCTACCGATGTCTTCATGCTTGAGATTTTGGATGTTGCAGCTGCAGACGTTCCCACTTCCCACTTTGGGATGACTTTCTTTGCAACCATGAGCAATTCATCGAGCGCCTGCACGACTTCTCTCTTTCCACGCCACTCGAGCGAATGCTGATCAAGTGTCTCGAGAGTTGCGATGAGCCTTATGAATGTTCGATCTACCGATTCTGCGAGCAAGAGCTCACGGCGCTCATCTAACCCAGAGATACTGCGATCAACATCGTAAAACGTCGGGATATCTTCCATCAGGATCTGCCCTTGTTCGAGTGCTACTGCGAGATTCGCCATTGTGTTTTCACTGAGAGTATTGCTATTCGCTTCCTTCATCATGTCATCGAAATCTTTCCGCATAATAAAAAAACCTTCACGGATCGTTGTCAGCATTCCATCGAGTGTCAGCTTGTGTGTACGAGAAAGCGTGCGCTCCTGACGCTCCGAAATTGGCTTACTTACAAGAATTGCAAAGAGCGAGAGACCAAGTACCGCTTCCAGTGCGGCAAAAATCTTTGAAATACCTTGTGGGATAATATCGCCGTACCCAACTGATGTCGCTGTGATCACGCTAAAGTACAACGCTTCGAAAAACTCCGCTACTTTCGTTCCACCTGTTAGTGTTGGTGCATGCTCTGGCGCGATGTTGAACAGAAGTGTGTAGAGCGCGGAACACCCGAGAATCATGATAGCGTACCAGAAGGCTAGTTCTACGTAACTCAATCGAATGATTCGTTCCACATAGTGGCGCGCTTGGCGGGCGAGGAATGAATTATGTTTCATCATGGAGCAGGTGAGGAAGGAGGTGACTTCTTTTGCGTATCAGTTGTACCAGATTTTTCTGCTGCTGGCTTTGGCTTTGCATCATTTTTATAGAATCCGTCACCTTTAAAATGTACGTGCGGTGCAACGATGAATTTCTTCATCGGTGCCTTGCACGCCTCACACTTCGGTACCTCAGTCGACCCAAAAGACATCTTCTGATCGATCTGCTTCTCGCATCCGTCACATCGAAAATGATAGGTGGGCATACAATGAGTATACCGAGTTACGCAGCAAGTTGTAGATCAGATGCTGTTCTTGCCACGCGATTTTGCACTGTCTTTTGCGTGACAGAGACGCGTTTCGACGAAGCACCGTCTAGTCCTGTGACGGCTTCGATGGTATCCATCGGAATGTCTGTAAACACAAGACGTGAGGCATCGGCAAGAGAGCGTAAGGGACGCAGAGTGACGACATCTTTCAGTAGTACTCCAATATCTCTTCGCGTGCGACCGAGTGTACCGCTTGGAGGTTCTAGCTTTTGATCGATGATCCCGGAAACAATGTAGTCAGGAAACTCGAGAACAGCACTTGCTGCTGCTGCCCCTACTCCCATCGCAGCTTTAGGATAGTTGGACATTTTGATCGGATCGACGATATATTTGTTCTTTCCATCAACCCACCATGTCTTCGCATTACTTCCTATTTCTTTGAAGAGGTGGATCATTCGTGCTTCACGTGCCGACGATGAGAAGGTGAAATGCATTGTGTTCATAGTGTAGCATAGATTAAGACGGAATAGAAGAGAGATCGTTACAGCCTCACCCCGCCCAGCATCTTCTGAGGAAGGATGCTGGGCACCCCTCTCCAAGCGAAGCTTGGAGAGGGGGAGTCTCACCGTAGGTGAGACGGGGGGTGAGGCGTACTGATACAATCAACACAATGCTTGATAAGGCTTACAATCCGGCGGATACCGAAGACGCCATCTATAAACGATGGGAAGAGAGTGGCGCCTTCACGCCTGAGGCGTGCGATCCTAAAGGCGAACCATTCACCATCAGCATGCCGCCGCCGAATGCAACAGGGCAGCTGCATCTTGGTCATGCGGTGATGTTGGCGCTTGAGGACATCTTCATCCGCTTTCAGCGCATGCGTGGCAAACGTGCGCTCTGGGTACCAGGGACTGACCACGCTGCTATCGCCACAGAAAGTGTCGTCATCAAAAAGCTACAGAAAGAAGGCATGAAAAATCCGCGAAAAGAACTGGGTCGAGAAAAGTTGATAGAAACGATCGCCGAGTTTGTGGAACAGAGTAAGAGTACGATTCGTTCGCAGATCAGAAAAATGGGTGCGAGCTGCGATTGGTCGCGTGAACGTTATACGTTTGAACCGACGCTGAACCGAGTCGTGAATGAAGTATTCAAAAAAATGTACGATGATGGTTTGATTTACCGCGGACATCGCATTGTGAACTGGGATCCGAAGCTGCAGACGACTGTGTCCGATGATGAGCTGGTCTATAAAGAAGAAAAAGCAGTCTTCTATACCTTCAAGTACGGGCCATTCGAAATAGCAACTGCACGGCCGGAAACCAAGTTCGGAGACAAGTATGTGGTGATGCACCCGAAGGACAAGCGTTACAGTCAGTACAAGCACGGCGAGACATTCGACGCTGAATGGATTAACGGCAGTGTTCGCGCAACCGTCATCAAAGACGAAGCCATCGATATGGAATTTGGCACAGGGGTCATGACCATCACGCCATGGCATGACCATACAGATTTCGAGATTGCGGAGAGACACGGACTAGAAAAAGAACAGATCATCGGTTTCGATGGAAAGCTTTTGGATGCAGCAGGGGAGTTTGCAGGCATGAAAATAGAAGAAGCGCGTCCGCTGATCGCAAAAAAGCTGGAAGAGAAGGGGCTCCTCGTGAAGACTGATGAGAACTACGTGCATAACAAGGCAGTCTCACAACGTGGTGGGGGAGGTATCGAACCACAGATCAAGCTGCAATGGTTTATCGATGTACAGAAACCTGTTGTTGCTTGGAAGAAAAAAAAGATGAGCCTGAAAGAAATCTTGCATGACACAGTGCATCATGGAGATATCGAGATCATTCCAGAGAGATTCACTAAAACATATTTTCACTGGATCGATAACTTGCGTGACTGGTGTATCAGTCGGCAGATCTGGTGGGGACACCGCGTGCCTGTGTGGTACAAGGGCGATGAAACAATCGCGAGTGCCGAGTCTCCTGGGGCGGGGTTCGAGCAGGATCCCGACACCCTCGATACGTGGTTCAGTTCTGCGTTTTGGACATGGTCAACACTCATCGATAAGAAACTTGCGGAAGATCCATCACTTTCACTAGAAGATCTACTGAAGCGGAGTGCCGACATGCAGTTTCATCCGACGAGTGTCATGGAAACTGGCTACGACATCTTGTTCTTCTGGGTTGCACGTATGATCTTGATGACGACGTACGCAGTTGGCGAGATTCCATTTAAAACTGTGTATTTGCATGGACTTATCAGAACGCGTGATGGAAGAAAGATGAGCAAGTCGGACCCCGATACGATGATCGATCCCTTGGATATGATCCGCACATACGGAGCGGATGCACTGCGTCTTAGTATGATCGTTGGACAAAGCCCAGGTAATGACTCTCGGCTGTATGAAGAGAAGATCGCGGGGTATAGGAACTTTATCAATAAACTTTGGAATGCATCGAGATTTGTTCTTATGCAATGTGAAGAAGCGAAGATCGATCCATCATCTATTAGTGATGTAGAAGATCCAAAAATTTTAGACTTGAAAGATAAGTGGCTTGTGGAAGAACTAAGATTATTGCATCAGGAAGTTACTGAAGGCTTGAGTAAATATCGTTTGAGCGAAGTAGGCGATAAATTGTATAGTTTTGTTTGGGACTACTTCTGTGATTGGTATCTTGAGTTTTCTAAAACTGATCCTAACCCCGAGCTTCTTGTGTATGCAATAAGACAAATACTTGTAATGCTTCATCCTTTTTGTCCGTTTGTCACAGAAGAGCTATGGCAACACTTTAAGCACAAAGAATCGAGTGCTTTGATTTCATACAAATGGAAAGAAAAACTTTATTCAGATAAAGCATCCGAAAAAGTTGCAAGGCAGATGAGATCGGTTCAAGAGTTTATTACAGCTGTGCGCAGAATACGTTCCGATAATGATATTCCTGCATCGACAAAAATCAACGTTGTTGGAATTGTTGAATCAAAAGACCATTTTCTTGATTTGAATATTTTTAAAGAGCAAATCACTAGAATGTGTGCCATTGCTAATTTAGATCTCAAACAAAAGAAAGAAAAAGTTGAAAACTCAGCTCAAGCAATCACGACTGATGCTATTATTTTTGTAGCACTTGAAGGCCTCTTCGACCCTGCAAAGCTGAAGGCAGGTTTAGAGAAAGAACGAGATAATCTTGCCTCGTACGTTTCATCGATTTCTGGAAAGATGAAGAACAAGAAATTCGTCGACTCCGCACCGAAAGAGATTGTTGAGGCTGAAAAACAGAAACTTGCTGAAGCAGAGGAGAAACTGAAGAAGATCGAAGAGAGAGTACAATCGATGTAGCTATTCCTCAGAGTCGCACGAAGCATCGTGCTCTCATTTTTCATAGAATAATGAGAGCGGCATTCTTGCCGCGATGTACATGTATTACGAACCCCGCTCGTGCTACTCTGTCTTCCGTTATGCAGATCCCGCCACGCATCCTCGTTCCTATTGTTCTTGCGGTTGTTCTTTCTACGGGTATTGGCGGTATCTTTTTTTGGCAGATCAAACACTCAGTGACAGTCATCGAATCGGCTTTCCAAGGAAATACCAAAGAAAAAACATTTCTTCGTTCGTTGCTTGGTGGACGCAAAGCATTGCCAACCCTTGGTGAGGGCAATCAATCTGAAGCGCTACTTCTCCTTAAACAAGGCGAGCTCTTCGAGTTTCGTGGTGAGTGGAAAAAGGCAGAAGAGAAGTATCGACTCAGTACAGAAGCAGGTGGGGGCATTCTAGCACTTAAAAAATTAGCTGCGATACAGTTGCAGCGTCGGCAGTACGATACGGTTTCAGGCACCATCGATCACCTACGCAACGGTGGCGCTTCCAATGAAGATATTCAATTTCTTCTCGGCATCTTGGCACTGCGCCAAGGCAAGATGCAAGATGCGCTTTCAGCATTTCGCCGTATTGGAGATGAGCCAAAAGGTATCTATGGTCAGTCGCTTGTTTCGCTCGCAAAAGGAGATCACGAAGAAGCGAGAGCACTCCTCATACAAGCGCAGGCAAGTACCGATCCAACAATTCGCAGTTACGCGACGGTGATCCTGGAAGCATTGAGTGAATACGCACTCTTTCCGCAGAGCGATCAGTCGCATCTTCTCGCACTTCTTTCCCGCGCACTCGCCGAGACGAATGAGTGCGAAGTGGGACTTTCGCTTGTAAAGCCTGTGACTGAAGAGCGTTCGCAGTACCGAGATGCCTGGATTGTTCGTGGCTTCTGCGAGTTTACAACAGAGCGCACGGCCGAAGCACTGACATCGCTAGAGCATGCGTACAAATTGGATCCTGAAAAACCTGAAATTCAGTACTTTCTCGCACGCACGTACGCCGCACTTGGCGACCCGCAGAATGCGGTGACATTCTTGCAGTATGCGATCCTGAATGGCTTCGAACCACAGCGTGATGCACGCGAACTCCTTGCTGAGTACGCTCGTGAACTTGGGCAGACAGAATTGGCTCTCGAGCAATACACGATCATTGCCGAGAAGAATGATGGCGGAATCGCCGAGTACAGACGCGCCATCGAGCTTGGAGCCAGTTCGCAAACACATGCGCTAGAAGCGCTCTCTCTTGCCAAGCAAGCAGAGAAGAAATGGCCCGATGACGCACTGGTTCTCGCACTTCTTGCCAAAGCATCCGCTGCTGCAGGACTTCCTGAAGATGCACGTAAGTATGCAGAACGTTCACTTGCAATTGATCCGACCAATGAGATGGCGAGGGGAGTGTTGGATTCATTGCGCGCAGGTCAGTAGATCAACGCTTCGTGACAAGGTACCGACCCACGCTTCATTCAACATCTAGCGCAGGTCTACCGACCTGCGCGAAGGTTCGTCATATGATTACCGACCTGCGCGAATCTTTTCATATAGTTAGCCAGTCATATAGCGGGGTGACATCCCATTTCTGACTTGCCGATGACCATGCATATTTTCCTTCCTCATCTACCAAGTTATCTTGAACGGATTCTGATGAATGTATCGAAGTGTATTCCAAGGTTTTTCTGGAATCAGAATATGAAACCTTGGCTGCCAAAGTTTTCCGATGCCGATGGCATATGTTACTCCTTCTTTATAGCTTTTCATGATCGAAGAAACCTTTTCTGGGCTTGGCACGCGGATGAGAAAGTGACAATGATCTGGCAGGATGACAAATCCGTAGAGAAAGAATGGCCGTATAGATTGAACGCGATACAAACATTCGATTGCCTCTCGTGCATAGACATCGCTTTCAAAGAAACGTGTACGATCTCTTGTAACGGTCGTTACCATCATGATGATATCATTTTGAATTGGGGTGACGTTGCGTCATACCTATATTCTATTTTTTCTGATGCCACCTTTGTCATCCCATTAATATAGATACTACAATCGCGGGTCAGTAGACCCGCGCTTGTAGCGAAGAAAATTGTTCTTTGACTACGTAGAACGTATGTCATCAACGCGATGATATCCAATAGTTCGAGCTATTTCTGATAGGATAGCCATTTTCTATTCAGCGCAGGTCTACCGACCTGCGCGAACGTTGTTACAAGCATTCCTCTCCATAACAAAAAAGCCACGCGAGTGGCCTTTTTGTATGTGTGTTCGCCTCCTTGGCTATCAACGAATGTGGTTTGTGGGTACTTTCGCTGAGCCTGCGAACGGAGGGTGCACGTGGGGGAGGAGCCCCGATTCTCTGCCTTGCTTTGGTCCTTATTTCTCCTCGCGACCTCACGAAGTCCCCGTACCGGTTCGTCACGCGGTGCATAAAGCTCCGGGAGAACACTGGGGAGAAAGAATGCGCTCTCGTCACGGGCTACCTCTTCCGTACATGAGCGACGTTGCAGAGCAGAGAGGGTGGCGACCACGTCTGTGGTTGGTCGATGGGCGTTACCCTCTTTACTTTGTGTATCTTGTATTCTGTATTTTGTATCTTGCGGTGCAAGATACGCGATACAATTCGATCCCGTTGTTGTAAATGATCTTGTATTTCCTTTGTTTCTTTTTGTTCCTTTCTTTCTTGTTTGTATTGGTGGCTCCGGAGCCGGGTGTCCTGATCTCGGTGATCAGAACGTTCTTGTGTGTATGTGTGTCTTTCTTATGGAGATTTCTTCTGAGAAGTTTTTGTCCCTGAAGAAATCTTGTCAGTATATTCATCCCAAGAATTAACACAAGCATCTTGACTGGTGAGATCGTAGGAATATGTTATTGATCAATTTCTGTGTTCAGCTCTTTTTTGCACAGAAAAGCACCAGTGTATGTATGCACTGTTTCCTCTACACTATTTGCGATGCTTCATCCTCCACGCATTTCGTGGCCACTGGCACTTTCGCTTGCCGTTATCGCAGGCATCTTGGCGCTGTTACCCTTTTTCCTTTCGACGGTAGAGGATGTACAGCAGTCACTAGATGGGGGGGGACTCGCTGCGCAAACGAATGGCGAGAGTGCGGTGCTCTTCATGCGCACGGGTTCTTCTGAACTCTTTGCATCTGTCCTTTCTGTCCTCACGATCGAATCTGCACTTTCTCCTCTCGTAGGAAACGATGTGTACGAACTCGTTGGTGCGCGAAACGGAACTGGCGCTCTTGCATGGACACTCGCACGGACGAATATTCATGGCCATGTGCAGGAATCTTTTTCCTCTCTGCTAGAAACTGGTTCACTTCTTGCATTAGAACGCTCTCTCGAACACACGAAGGAGTTTCGTCGTCTTGTCTCATCGAAAGAAAGAGAAGTGCTGTGGGTACAGCCGAGCGTATTCAAAGATGCTTCTTCCTTACTCTATGCACTACTTGCACCCGCACATCTTTCGCTCCTTCGACTCGAAGGTGATGGGAGTTACGGAAATGCACAGTTTTTCGGTGCTTCTCCTACGTTGCACGATGCCCGGGCACTCTGGCCCTTTCCGAACCCAAATAACGAGAAACTGCGTGGATTCTTTTCACTCGATTCTTGGGTACAGAAAAGTTGGATGGCACTCAGTGAGCACGATCCAGCACTTGCAGAGGGGATGGAGGGGATCGTACTTTCGCTTCTTGAGCGTGTGACGGGCAGCACAGATCTTACAGGGCTTCTCAAAGATATTGGCTCAGAACCATTCTTTCTTTCACTAAAAAAAGAGCGCGATGGATCTATTCCTTTTGTGTCTGGGAAGATGCGATCGGCCGCGGCTCTCGAAGAATGGAAAAAACGTGTGAGTGCATCGAATGCTATAGGCGTTACCAGATCCATCGATCTTTATGGCGAGAACGTCCGCACAGATATCCGCCTGAATGAGAGCGAAGAAGTGACGCTTGGAGATTGGACGCTGACACCGATGAATACAGCAGGAACGTATCTTTTGGCTGTGCGCGATCGTCAGTTTCTGATCGGAGAGACGGAACTCCTTACTCGAGTGATGACAGAAGATACACGTGGAGCCATGGATCAATCGATCGATATCGAGTGGATGCTTTCGTTTCTTGGCCTTCCCACAGCACTTCAAGAAACGTTTCTTCAGTCGGAACATGGCAGTATGCAGTGGGAAATCGACCCCAAAGAGTATCCACCAATTCTGCGCTTTAGCTTCCAATAATGGGTAGCGCAGTCCTTCTTCCTTCGCTACCCTTCCTCTAACTATGGACTTCCTTCGCCCCGCCAAATTCTTCTTCACACTCTCTGCAATCCTGACACTCATCAGTATTGTGCTTTTCTTCGCTCCTGGGCCTGTTCTCTCCATCGAATTTACAGGAGGAACACGTATGGAGATCGTCGTTGCTGATGCGAGTAAGACGCGTAGCGATGTACAGAGTGCCTTTGCAGGTTTTAAAGACCTTGAGCTTTCTCCTACAGTGAATAGTGGAGAACCGCAGCACTTCCTCGTTCGTATGCGTGGTATCGATAATGATCAGCACCTTGCGCTGCTCGCGTATTTGCCTTCAGTCCTGGGAGAAGTGGAGGAACTGCAGTACACCACGATTGGACCGACGGTTGGAGCTTCACTCAAAGTTCGCGCAATCTACGCACTTATCGTTGCGTCTCTCGGTATCATCTTCTACATCGCGTTTGTGTTCCGCAAGATTCCGCGAAGATACAGCCCATGGAAATTCGGTGTCGTTGCTGTTGCGACGCTTCTACACGACATCATGATTACGGTTGGTGTGTTTACCATTCTGAGTCACTACACAGGCTTCGAAGTCGATACACTCTTCGTGACAGCACTTCTCACCATCCTCGGATACTCGGTGAATGACACAATCATCGTTTTCGACCGTATTCGCGACAACTTGATGGACGATATGCATCGCGAGACATTTGCGTCTCTTTCCAATACTGCGGTGAATCAGACATGGAAGCGTTCGTTCTACACGAGTTTCTCGACACTGATCATGCTGTTTGCTCTCTTCTTCTTGGGTAGCTCTGCTATTCAATGGTTTGTGCTGACACTGATCGTTGGTATTTCGCTTGGAACGTACTCATCGATTTTCGTCGCGATGCCACTTCTTGTGATGTGGAGTGGGAAGAAGGACTAATGTTTGATTTTTGCACACTGATTCTGTTTCCATCTTTCTGTCATGCAATCGCAACTCGAGAAACTTCCACAGGCTCGTACAAAAGTGACTGTCATACTCGATAGTACGGAACGTACGACTGCAGAAGAGAAGGCGCTACAGACACTTTCGCAGTCCATGAAGCTCCCAGGCTTTCGCCCAGGCAAGGCACCACTTGCGGTACTTCGCGAGAAAGTAACGGAGACGCAGCTGCTCGAAGAAACCGTACGAGCAGCATTGCCAGATGTGATGAAAACAGCGATGGCAACGGGTGAGCTACGTCCTATCATGCAGCCCTCTGTATCGCTCGAAGCCAAGGAACCGCTCACACTCAGCGTGATGTTCGTCGAGCGACCTGAGGTGAAAGTGAAAGGTGCAAAAAAACTATCGATTCAAAAGAATCCGATTACTGACCCGACTGCCAAAGAAGTCGACGAGTGTATCACGCAACTGCTCGATCGAGATCGAAAAGAAACATCTGTCGATCGTGCTGCAAAAACAGGTGATGTGGTAGAAGTAGCCATGGACAGCAAAGATGAGAAAGGAGAACCGCTCAAAGAACTAACGGTCTCCAAATATTCTGTTGTTCTTGGAAAAGAGGAGCTCCTTCCAGAACTGGAGAAGCATATGCACGACGTCAAGAAAGGTGAGAGCAAGACGACTGAGATTGCATTTGCGAAAGATCACGATATTCCTGCACTTCAAGGCAAGAAAGCGACTGTGACGCTGACTGTGAATGATGTGCGAGAAGTTACATTGCCAGAGCTAACCCCCGAGTACATCAAAACACGACTCGGTGCCGAAAAATCAGTCGAAGAGTTTCGTAAGGATGTGAGCGTGATGCTGAGAAGCCAGCGAGGTCAGCAGGAAATGCAAAGGCGAGAACAGGAACTCCTGAAAACCGTTCGCGAATCGACAACTGTCGATCTCGCTCCAGAGCTCCTCAACGCCGAGGCGAGACTGGTACTCGATGAGTTTCAGGCTCGTTTACAGAAACAGGGGATTACCTTCGATGATTGGATTCAATCAACTGGGAAAGAGCAGAAAGAAGTAGAAAAGGAAGTGCTGCAGTCTGCACGCGATCGCCTCCTCCTTCGTTTTGGGATGCACAAAGTGGTGGAAGAGCGCGAGATTCCAGCGAGTGATACTGATGTCGTGGCATTCTTACAAGAAGTCTCTGGACCGGATGCTGCAAAAGAACATGTGCCAGGAAGTCCTGCATTCGAGGAAGCGAAGGCAGAGGTGAAGGTACGAACGTTTATCGAAGAGATGGTGAAGGAGTAGGCATTTTTGTGAACGCATCAAGTAGAGACGCCCCACTGGGGCGTCCCTACATATTCAAGCATCTGCTACACTTTCGGTATGACAGTGCTTTGGAGTGACGATACATGGCAAGTGATCGATGAGAGTGTGGCTCTCCCCGATGGGAGAATAAAAACATCCATTCGAGTAAAACGGCCAGACTCTGTACATATTCTTGCATTTCCTGCGCCAGGAAAAATTTTGATACTGCGAGAATATCGACCGTATTATCAGCAGTATTTATGGATGATCCCAAGTGGGAAAGTGGATAAAGAAAATGACATAACAATAGCCGCGCAGCGTGAACTGCAAGAAGAGACTGGGTATAAAGCACAATCATTACAGCACTACTGCACAGTCCAAAATACTGAAAGCATTGTCTATGAAAATCATGTTTTCATTGCGTCGAAACTTGTAGAATCTCGTCTTCCACAAGATGCAGACGAAGAGATTGAGGTGCACGAACTTTCATTAGAAGAAGCATTAAATAATGTTCTCACATCTCCTGTTGTACATACGGTCAGTGCATTTGCACTGCTTCGGTATATGAAGGAGCAAGTGCAGTAAGAGACATCTTCGCGGCGTATTCCAAGTTTTTAGTAGAGACGCAAAATTTTTCGTCTCTACGAAAACATTTCCTTCAGAACGTACGGGTAACGAACCCGAGCTACGGTTTAATCCACTCCATCGGTAGCCTCCTCGCTGGTGTCACATTTTTAATCATGCCACAGCTCGAGCCATGCACCATGATACGACCGTTCCTGGTCACAATTCCGTAGATCTCTGGTTGCGCTTTTACTTTTTCCGGTGCACAGCACTTTGCGAAACGATAGGGGAGCATCATGGTCTCTCCGATGACTTTTACGAGTCCCTGGATGATCGTCTTTGATTGTGTCGAAACTTTCTTTGTTGCTCTTACCTTCTGTGATTTGCCACGCTTCTCTTGCGGTACACCACGAAGAGCTGACGTTGGGCGTAGCGCATTCATTCCGACTTTTACGAGGATATCTTCTCGTTCGCGTACGGAGAGATTGCGTCGATCAACGATACTGAGTAGTGACAAATCACTATCGAGTGGCGGGAGCCCGCGTTCACTGAGCTCTCGATTGATTGACGCCTTTCCTTTGGCGATGAACTCTGCACGATTGTGCGAGAAAAAGTACGCCTTAAGTTTGGTACGAGCGGAGGAAGTGCCAAGAATTTTTAGCCACTGCAATGTCGGTTGCGGATATTTATGCGTCAGGATTTCGACGACATCGCCATTTTCAAGCCTGGTATCGATCGGCACGATGCGACCGTTCACTTTTGCAGATTTGAATTTGATTCCGAGATCCGAGTGCACCATGAACGCGAAGTCGAGTGGTGTACCTCCTTCAGGTAGCTCAATGATGTCGCCATGCGGAGTGAGCGCATAGATATGATTCACGAGTGTTGGACCTTCCGTTTGTAACTTTGTCTTCTTTCCTTCCGTATCCAACGATTGCTGCATCAGAAGCATATCCGAAAATTCTAACTTTCCAGCTGATTCCAGCACTTTTCCTTTCTTTCCTGTTTCTTTATACAGCCAGTGCGCTACGATTCCGTATTCAGCTTCGCGATGCATCTCGATTGTACGAATTTGTATTTCTATCATCACATTTCGTGGCGCTTTCGGTAGCCCGATGATGCAGGTATGCAAACTTTTATAGCCGTTTGGCTTCGGAAACGAGATGTAATCCTTAAATCGACTCGAAATCGGTGTACCCATTCTGTGGAGGAGGCCGAGTGTTTGGTAACAATCTTCCACTGTAGGCACGACGACACGAATCGCGAAGAGATCAGAAATTTTTTCCAGCGCATTCACACTCTTGCTATTCATCTTTCTGAATATGCTATAGGGCTGCTTCTCTCTCGCCATGACTTCGGCATGCACGCCTTCGCTTCTCAAAAAATCTAAAACCGCATGTGCAGAACGAGGCAGAAAACCGCCGCTTTCTTCGTGTGTAAATGTCAGCTGCTGCGCGATTCTGTCAGCATCAGTCGGGTAGCATTCGGGAAAGGCGTAGCGTTCCAATCTGTACTTGAGTGCGTAGATACCAAGCCTCGCAGCGACAGGTGCGAAGAGTTGTAACGATTGTCTGCAGATACGCGTTCGGTACTCAGGGTGAATGCTTTCCACTCGCTCGAGTAGCATGCAGATCACCGAAAGTGTAATCAGTAGTACACGTACATCATCAGAAACGGAAACAAGCATCAGCTTCATATCATCGACAGACTTTCTCCAGTCAGTGGTGTAGAGGTGCGAGAGTAGGTGCACTCGGCTCACGATATCGCGAACCGATCGACCAAATGTTTTGCCGATGTCATCGAGCGACCCTTCGGGGAACCTGAGTGTGTACTGCAAGAGTGATGCAATGATGGCATCTTCATCGCGGCAGAACTCCGCCAGAAAAAGTGTCGACTGTATCGCGTGCTGCAGCATCGGTACATCTGGCATCATGGGCAGTGTCTTTTCTCCATATTGTTCTTTTGCAAAAGCGAAGGCTTTTTCTAGACGTTTGGCACTGAGTTGAGGCAATGCAGCGAGCAGTGCTTTCACATCAAGCCGAGGGGGGGCGACACTCTCAGTCGTCATAAGAATCGCTATTATACGCTATCTCTCCTTTTTTTATGCGAGAAATTACTCGATACAATGAAGAATGTTAGTCTCTGAGTGTTACGTTGACGCTTTCTTTGCACGGAGACCCTTGACATCGGCACTTTCTTCGCGTATCCTCCCGTACGTCCGAAGACCGGAGGTCGTAGGCCCCAGGCCTATATTAATCCCTCCCGAGGAATACAGCAGCGCTCATCCGGCCCCGGCTTGGTGAATCGTGCCGTGTTCCTCGCTGGTCTCCCGGACAACGGAGACCATTTTTTTTATCTGGTCGTTTTTCTCCCCACGTTTTTCCCATGGCATTAACCCGTCAGCAAAAAGAGGCACAGGTCACTGTGCTCACTGAGAAGATGAAGAATGCATCATCTGTGATCTTCGCACACTATTTGGGACTCACCGTCTCCGATATTTCTTCACTTCGTGCGAATTTGCGCAAAGAAGATGCAGAGATGAAAGTAGCAAAGAAGACACTGATTCAATTGGCTGCGAAAAATGCGAGCGCTCCAGATGTGAGTGATGAGATGCTTCCTGGCGATATCGCATGTATCTTTAGTTATAGCGAGCCTACGAGTGGTGCAGGAGTTGCACACAAATTTGCAAAAGATCATCCTTCCATTCAGCTCGTGGGTGGTATTTTCTCTGGAAAGATTCTCTCGAAAGATGAAGCACTTTCTCTCGCGACAATCCCAGGTCGTTTGCAACTGTTTGGCATATTCATTGGCATGATCCAATCTCCACTCAGCTCTTTCGTTCGTGGTATTGGTAGTCCGCTCACCATGTTCGCACGTGCCATGAGTGAGTACGCAAAGACGAAATCTGTGGAAGTAGCCCCCCCGACCCCAGCATCGGAAGCACCAGCTGAGACACCTTCGAATCCAGCACCAGAAGCGCCTGCAAGTGATGCGCCTCCTGCATAACTTTTTCCTCCGACTCCGCGCCAAGAATGGCGCTCTTACGATCTCATTATTTCTCCCCCTTATTTTCCCCCTTATTCCCATGTCCGAAGCAACACTTACAAAAGAAGAACAGGCAGTGATCGATGCCCTCGAGAAGCTGAATGTGATTCAAGTCAATAACGTCGTCAAATTTATGGAAGAGAAGTACGGCATCTCAGCCGCTGCTCCTGTTGCCATGGCCGCTGCTCCTGCAGCAGGCGCTGCTCCAGATGAAGAAGCGAAGTCTTCATACACTGTTGAACTCTCTGATAGCGGTGCACAGAAAATCGCTGTGATCAAAGTTGTTCGCGAGATCACGCAGCTCGGCCTCGGTGAGGCAAAGGCTCTTGTTGATAGCGCTCCAAAGCCGCTGAAGGAAGGTGTACCAAAAGCTGAAGCCGAAGAGATGAAGAAGAAGCTAGAAGCTGCTGGTGCAAAAGTAACGCTGAAATAGCACGAAAGGAAACCTTGACGGTTTCCTTTCGTGGGCTCTCCTTCCCTTCAAGGAGGCGCTCCACCCAGCACCTTCGCGAAGGTGCTGGGTTCGCGCACTCATTACGAAATAAAGCCGAGGACAAAGCGTTCTCGGTTTTTTTGTATACCTCACCAGACTTCTTCTTACGACCTTTGCCCCCTCACCCTAACCCTCTCCCCCCTGCGGGAGGGAGAGGGAATAACTTGTTTCAATGAGGGCATAGCTTTTCCTGTATCTTGAAGTGTGTTCTCTGTATTCTGTACTTATGCGCGATCTGATCTCCACCTACATCTTTCTGATTCCAGTCATCGTTGGCCTTCTGACTGAGGCGACAAAAGTAGTGAGTGAAGGAATTACGCGTGGCGCGTGGCACGATGGATTTTTCCGTTCGGGCGGCATGCCGAGCACCCACTCCGCGTTCGTCACGTCACTGCTGATCGTTGTTGGCGAAAGGACTGGCATCGAGTCCGTGGAGTTTGCGATTGCCTTCGTCATTGCGTCGCTCTTCTGGTACGACGCGATGGTGAGTAGACGCGAAATGGGCGAGCAGGCGAAGGTGCTGAATCAGCTTCAGAAATTAAAAGTATTGCAGGAGCGGTTGGGGCATTCGTTTCTGCAAGTGGTTGGCGGCATCGTGTTTGGAGCAGTGGTAACGGTGGGGGTGGTAGAAGCCCTGAAAATCGGTACTTGACACAGACAAAAACATATGGTAAAATATAGATAAATTCCCCATTCAAGTTCTATGGCTACTACTCCCGAGAAATCCGAAAATATCGATCAGATCAGTGTTCTCCGTTCCTTACACAAACAACTGGAAAAAGCGGGAGTAGTGCAGGAAAAGGTTTTGCAGACGCTCGTCAGTTTGCAGGCGAAGATCGGTGATGCTCTCCGCTCCGGAAGCATTGACGTAGCCGAGGGTCTCGACTGGAAGAAGCAGTACGATGAAGCCTTCGCCACACTCGAGCAATTCGGATTGATGACAGACTCTCTTCCGACAATGAAACAAGTGCAAGATGCTTTCTCTTCGGAAAAAATGGTTGCGATTGCCTCGCTCAAAAATCCAACACTGCTTTTGGTTCCGAATGTCAGTTTCGATGCCTTAGTCGGCGCCATCGACCAAAGTGGACTCGTAGCGATAAAGACATACGTGAATGAAGAAAAAGATGTCTTTGGATCCATTGATCGCAGGACGAATAAGAAGCCAACAGCTTTTCAGCCGGCCTTTGTAGAGGGCTCAAGGGAGATGGATAAGCCTGATGACATGCGCCAGACGCTCGGAGAGCGTATCAAGAACCTCAAGCGTGAAAAACATATAGGTGGCATGGACAGAGATCTGTATGCCATGCTTCAGATGACCGCGCTTCGAAACAAAAGTCCTGTTGACTGCGAAACATGGACGATGCTTGATGGAGATAAAGCATGCAAAGATGATGTTGTTCCGGGCGGCGGCTGGTACGGTGGGGACGGTCAGGTCTACTTCGACGGGCGTTATGCTGGCAACTCGTTCGACCGTGCCCGTTTCCGTTCCTCGGTGGGGGGAGATGTGCCACAGTCTTAGCACTTGGTCTTTGATTTTTTTTGTTCTTCGTTCTTTTCCTCCATAGGTTTTTTGCGGCGATAAGCCACCTCGCTTTGGTCGCGGGGCTGCCGCGTGTTGCACGTTCTTTGTTCCGCCTTGCATGCTCAAAAGAGGCGGTGAACGCGCATCCCATAAGCACATCTCCCCTCACGTTTGAGCGGGGCGTTTCAGTAACGAGACGGCCTCTTGGTTGCGACCAAGGGTTCGAGACTTCTTGCTCCGTCAATACAATGTTCCGAACGGCGACTGGAACGATGAGAACGGTCAGGTCAACTTCGACAGGAATTATGCTGACAACTCGAACGACAATGCCCGTTTCCGTTCCTCGGTGAAAGGAGGTGTGCACTATTGAACCGACTTCAGCCACCCCCCGAGCATCCGTCCCGTTTCTTCCAACGCACTTTGTGTCTGGAAGATTTTGGTTTCATTCGCCAGTTTCAGTTCCAGGCATAGCCGCAGTTTGAGCATGCATATCTCCTGATGTGCGCTTGCACGCAGTAAGTATGCGGCTTTCATCGGTTTCGGTGCGTTCTTCGCCATGACGAGTTCCCCGAGGCAGTCGAGGACGCTTTTTTCCAGTTGTTTGTGTGCAGCGTCCGAAAGATGTCATCCGGCATGTGGCGGCCAGCCATGCACGATTCGAGCAGATTCATCCGTTCTTGGACGGCAATGGGCGCATCGGACGACTGCTCATGCATGCGATGTTTTTGCAGAATAACCTTCCACCCGTGGTGGTGAGACCCGAGACAAAGCGGCTGTACTATTCCTCTCTGAGTACGGCACAAAAAAAGGGCGATACCACGCCGCTCCAAGACTTTCTCTGCGATGGGGTGCTGGAAGGATGGGATATCTTGGAGAGGCGATGGTAGTAGGATGAATGAGGTCGTGTTTGGAGCAGTGGTGACGGTGGGGGTGATAGAAGTATTGAAAATCGGTACTTGACACAGACAAAAACATAGGGTAAAATATAGACAAATTCCCCCTCATATTTATGACAAAGGCAGTAAGAGAAGACGTTCAAACTCCCGCTCAAGAAGCCCTACGATTGATGGAGCAGCAATTGGATGCTATCCAAAAAGGAATGAATGTTTTACGAGCGCAAATTAGGGCAGTTCTTACTTCGCAAGATCATGGACCAGGAGACCTTCCCGACTCTGATGCAACCGAAACGGAACAGGAAAAGCGTGAACTCTTACCAAAAGATCAGCAGAAGCTGCTTATGATTTTAAAAACTCGCTTCGCCACAGAGTCCAAGTCTCGCCCAAAGGATATCAACTTTTCTAACGTACAAAAAGCACTGGAAGCAAAGCCGGAACTTTTCTGGAGCTTGTATCAGATGGAGACGACGGGAGGTGAACCCGATATTGTTTCCGTAGAAGGTAATGAATACATTTTCGAGGACCGTTCTGCCGAGTCTCCCTCCGGTCGTCGAAGACAAAATGCATACGAAGCAGAGAAACATTCGGAGGATTTCGGCGCTCCTATAATGTCCGAAGCAGAGTATAGAGCGATGCAGAAAACAGGAAATTATGATCGGGGTACGTGGAGTTGGGTGAAGTCGCCTAAAAAAATGCTTGATTCCGGTCGCGCGCTCCGCGGCAACCGCTGCGCCGGTGGCGTCGACGTGCTTCAGGGCGATGCGGGGTTCCGCATTAACTCCGGGGGTTGGCGTGGCGTGCTAAGGGTTCCGAAGGCTTGAACTTTGAGCCTTTCTTTTTCTTGTTTTTTTTCTTAGACCGCCTCGGGCGGTCTTTTTTGTGCTATATTTTGCAAGACGGCGAAAAGTCACCTCGTTTTGGTCGCGGGGCTGCCGTGAACTGCTCATTCACAAAAAAAGCTTTGAATGCAACAAGAAGCTTCGGATGAGCATTCAAAAAACTTTTGAACCCTTAGTTTGAGTGGGATAAGCTTATGGCAACACCGTGGTTACGACTGCGGCCTGAGAAACGACATCTCATCAACATCCGGTAACGCGCTCAACGGCAACCGCAACGACAATGGCGTCAACGTGAATCAGAACGATGCGAAGTACCGCAATAACAACAGGAGTTGGCGTGGCGTGCTAAGGGTTTATTTGTTTTGCACGGACTTCAGCCACCCCCCGAGCATCCGTCCCGTTTCTTCCAACGCACTTTGTGTCTGGAAGATTTTGGTTTCATTCGCCAGTTTCAGTTCCAGGCATAGCCGCAGTTTGAGCATGCATATCTCCTGAT
>Ga0163150_10001029_pt1 | contig 49357 bp, 71 predicted proteins | sample OliLakLV19P2IB_FD_148628 | JGI IMG/M metagenome (GOLD analysis project Ga0163150, IMG submission 148628) | Freshwater microbial mat bacterial communities from Lake Vanda, McMurdo Dry Valleys, Antarctica - Oligotrophic Lake LV.19.P2.IB | ecosystem: Environmental > Aquatic > Freshwater > Lake >... | reverse complement strand
AACTAGCGTTTCCAGCAGTTTGTAATGTACTTGTAGCATTGTTGGTTAACTTTGTATCTATTGAAACTAAACTAGCGTTTCCAGCAGTTTGTAATGTACTTGTAGCATTGTTGGTTAACTTTGTATCAATAGAATTTAGAGCAGTAGTTTGAATCACCTGATTTGCAGATGACGAGGCTCCCGTAGGCAGTACAATTGTGCCCACAATAGAATCCACACTAACTCTGCCAGCTGCGGTTATGTCTAAGGTGTCAGTTCCGTCTGTTATTTTAACTGTAGAAGGAAAATTGCCTTGAATAAGGGCAGTTCCGTCAGCAATGCTTAAATTAGTGGCGCCGTCGGAGACAATTACGTTTCCGGACCCGATTTGGGTAATAATGTCAGAACTTGCCGCCCAAAGTAAGAAATCCGTTGGGGGAATAGTGTAAGTAGCCGGAGACGCTGCAAGGCTAACTCCTGTATCCGGTATAGATATAGGGGACCCGGTTTGGTTTTTTAATACTTTACTCATTAATTAGTCCCTTTTACAATAAGTTGTACTGTTAGGTTTTTGCCAGATCCTGCTGATAAAAATGCAGCTAATCTTCGCCCAGAGGTCATGGTTACAGAAATTACACCAGAATCTGCAGACCTAACCGCAACACTGGATATAGAAGTCAATAAAGTTAAGTTAATTTCGTTACCTTCGTGTTCGTAGATTTGGAGCGTATAGGTATCTAGATCCTCAGTTCCAGCTGTAATTCGAACAATTTTAGGTAAAGTAATATTTACGGGTATATTAGATTTATTTGATGGAACGCCGGCAATTGTTTGTAAATACGTTCCGGAAGTTGTAGTTCCAGACCGACCAAAGCTAAATCCGGGAGAAACGCCGTTACCGCCGTCAAGTAGTTGCCGCAATGTAGTTTCTGTGGTAACATCTGAATCTTTAAATTTCATTACGCCCGCATCGCCGCGGATGGTTGTATTGTCTAAGCCCTCTAAGGCTAGTCCTTTAGAAGCAACAAAATCTTGCGCCGGGTTTAGCTCAGTTGGAAACATGTCCAACGAACTGCCTGTTCCGGTGTCTTCTAATTTTAAGGGGCGAACTTTGTCAACCATAATTTCACTCTATAAAAAAAGACGCGGAGCCCTAAAGCCCCGCATCCGAATTTAGCTACTAATTAAAGAGCTTTTTTACCAATAAATTGAAATCTAATGTGCAAGTTAGTAGCATTTTTAGCTACTCCGGCTTGTATAACTAAATTTCCAGCGCCCGAAGGAGCAGTTGCAGTAATCAATCCAGCAGTTGCAGCAGACATGTAGTATCTACTTCCGGCAGTTAAGCCCGTAAAGCCAGACAACAGTCCTTCTGAAACAACGTCAACGCTAGCCGCTGCAGCCTGGGTAGTGCGAGCAAAACCGATGTACGAAAGACTTGTCGCGTCTGCGTTTGACCGACCTTTAAGGACCGTATCAGCAGCAGATATGTAAAGAATGTCGTTAGCTGTAACGCCGCCGACGCCTGCAGTATAGACGTTTGACAAACGGTTAGCATCAGACACGGAGCTCAAGTCATCCCAAACAGATCCGGTCCAAGCAAACATTCTGTCGCCTGTGCTATCCCATACCAAAAAGCCTTCGCCTGAAACGGTAGGAGTTGCGGTAGGAACGCCTGCAATTTGAGGCAATCGGAATGAGTCCACTTCCCCAGCAACGTCAGTAATTACGGGAAAAAGCACAGACCCGGTTGTTTCCATTGTATTATCAACAGAATCAAACATAAGGTCATCTGGTTTTCGAGTTCCGCTAGTAACTACAATAGATCCTGCTGTAGGATCGTTAAACGAAAGAAGCTTAATATCAGATACATCTTGATTGTTAAGATCAAGCCCTGTTCCGGCTAAAACAGGTCCGCCACCAGTAACAACATACGAAAGTAGCGTAATGTCGTCAGCAGCCGAGTCCATTTCTTCAGGTAAGCCAAGAGCGCCAATTTTCAGTAATTTAATTTGAGCCATAAAATAATTCTCCAAAAAAGTTATAAATTAAAAACATTTTTGGTCTTGTAAACCTAACTTCTTATAACTTTTTAACTTCAAACAATTCATTAATAGCGCAATCTTTCAAACTCATTCCAATTTCTGCTTCGATACGCTTAACCATATCCAGATAAGAAGTTTCAGATGTCTGAAATACTTTGTCTGCAGCGGTAACGTGATCTTTAAACAAATCTAGCTTAAGTTTGTGATTCTCTATATGTTTTGCAAGTAGCTCTTTTTCTAAATTAACAATACGTTTTTTCAATTTGGCTATTTCCATTTCTTCAATGGTTGTCCGCCATTCCCAATAAAGCTCCGGTCGAATTCTAGCAGCAGATTCCAGCTCTAGAGGAGTTTCCTGCTCTAATTCCGGAAGCAAAACTACTTTTTCTTCTAAATCCATTTTCTTTAGTTCAATTTCTTTTTTCATTCTAGCCATACTCTGCCCCTTTACTTATCTTATTTTGTTATGCACTAAGTCTATGTTGCTATAATCATTACGCCGCTCTAATTATCGGTGTCGTAAGCTGTACAAAAAATCTTGTTGAGCTTCGCGGTTGTCCTATATTTATAACCACAGAACTGGCAGCTGTTGGGACTACCGTAGTAATCAACCCTGCGGTGGCATCAGACAGAAAATAGTACGATCCTATAGACAAACCGGCTAGCACGGCTGTAGTCACACCGCACATCTGTATATCACAGGTAGTTGCGGTTGGCTTAGCTATAACAATCCCAATAACCCTAGCGTTAGCAATTGCATTAGCTTGTGCATTAACAACTGTGGAGCCGCTCATACGAACTGCGGCGCCAACATAAACTGTTGCATTGCACAAAGCATTTTCTAAAACGTTGTCTGCTGTACCGCCGCCGCCCGAATAACTAGCTACTGTATCTGGATACGCAGTAGTGTTCTGATAATTATCCGGTCCTCTTTGCAGTACTGCGTTTGGATCGCACTTACTCATAAGCCCTCATTATTGCAAAGATTAACCTACGTCACTTTCGCCCATTTCCATACGCAGCTCGCGTTGCTTTTTTTCTTCTAAAAGCTGCTCTGGCGATCTAAAACCACCAATAGTGTCGCGAGCAACTTCGCCAACTTCTTGAACTCCCGGAGGCAGTGCCGCTGAAGCCGCCCATTGTAGCATATCAGATGCAGATGCCTCGTTGCCGCCGCTGAGAGCCGAAGCCACTCCTGCCATAAATGCGCCTGCGCCGGCTAATTTGCCTCTAACTGCAGACTTGGCTCTACCTGCCAAAAACTCTGCGCCTTTTTTAGCTGTGGTGGCTATAGCCCCCGCTGCTTTTTTTCCCGCAGTTCCCCATATATCTTTAGCGCCAACTTTTAACATATCTTCGTTTAATTTTGGGGTAGTTCCAGTTATAGTTTTTATAGGAGTATTGGTACTAATAACTTCCGGCTTTCCTACATTAACCTTAAACGTTTGATCTTCGGAACTAGCTAGCTTAAATGCTTCTTTGCCGCCCGCGCCCGTAACGCCCGTAGATTTAACTAAATTATCGCCGTCTTGCTGCTTTTTTATATTTAATACAATCTGGTTTGCCCTATCCATTTGAGTGGTAGTGCCAGTTTTAGCAATTGTTTCTTTAAGCCTTAATGCCTCATCTAAACTCGGAATTTTTTTTGGTTCAGCCATAAAGATATCCTTATTGTAACAATTTAATTATAATCTGAATTGCGCCCGTAGTCGATGCAACCGCAACTAGGAATTTTAACACCCCAGATACTTGCGCAACGTGGGTTTTTATCGGAGCCAAATCGGTTTCAAGCAGTTCTGTTCGGCGCATATGCTCTTCTAATGAAGACGTATTTTTAATTAACGTCTTATCAACCGAATCTATTCGTTCATCCAATTTATCTAATTTTGTAATAACGTCTACGTGAAACTTTTCCATTTTTAGCGATTCCCTCTGCGATTACGTCTTTCTGGCTGACCTCGGTCTATTTGTTCATAAAACTGAAGTTGGCGTTCTCTTTTTTCAGCTTCAGTCCGGGTGTCAAATTCCCCAACTCTCCGCCCACTAGTTCTCGAAAACAGCACGTATTCGTCATCTATTTTTTTAATGATATACTTATCTGCTATTTTGTTGCTCACAGTTACACGCCCTTAGCATTTATTATAACACTGGCGCTGTCTATAGTTCCTGATGCCCGAGTTACTCGAATCCGTAAATGCTTATAAAACACATCCGCAGTGTTAACCATTATAGTATTTGTGTCAGAGTTAATTGCTTGGCTAGACAAATTGACAAAAGTCAGACCGTCGTTAGATATGTCTACTCTAATTGTGCCTACTCCCGTACCAACTACTGCATCCCAAGAAATTTGAAGTGCGTAGCCGTAGAGAGAATCTAAATGCACAATTTCACCATTAGTTGAAGCGGCAACAATGCTAGTTCCGCTAAATACGGTATCCTGCATAATTCTCATTAGAAACTCCCTAGCGTGACGGTATCTGCTTCATTGCCTAAAGCAACCCACTTTAGGTACTCTTTATACTGAGCATTGTCTAAAGTTACGGGAAAAAATTGGAAAGTTTCGTTGTCTTTAATTACTACAATTTCTAAATCTCGAACTAATTTTGTATATTTCATATTTGAACTCCTTTTTTACGGTATTTCTGAATCAGCAGCATAGTGATAAACAACCATTGCTCTGTCTGTAGATGTAAGTCCTGTTCCGATAACTCTAAAAGATTTTTCAGCAATAAAGTCTGCGACTACTGCAATAAAATCATTTCCTACGCGAATATTTCCCAATACTCCGTTAGCATCATATGTAGTAATTGTAGGCGCTGCTCTCATGCTAACCGAAAACCTAGAAGTCCAGATCATACTTCTATAATCAACGATTGGGTGCCCGTCTGAATAAAAACTTTCAATGCCTACGTTTGTAGCAGTTCCAAGATTTGTATCAAGATTGTAACTTTTAGTATAATATCTTTGACAAAGAACTAACTCTGCTGCTAATGTAGGAGCAGATCTCTGAAACGCTTGCTGATTATTATTGCCTTTAACTAAACTAATATTTGATAATCTAAATGTATTGCCCGCGGTAGCCATAGCGTTTGCTTGTCCTGTTACGGCAAATACGGCTGCAGGATCTCCCCATACAGTATTTGCGGCGCCTTGCTGAGAAGCTCCGGCAGCAACCATAAAGTTTAGCACAAGCCCTCTGCCAGTAGTAAAATTCCAAGCAGTTGCTCCAGATGTAAATGGGTCAGCCGGGATTGTAATATGCTTACGTTCCCAAGTGTTAGATGCATTTACGGTATAAGAAGTGCGATATCCCCAGTCATTTCCTGTCTTGCCTATAAATATTGAATAAGTTCCAGTTACTGTAGCCGTAACATTAAATGATATTGTCATTGGCTGGCTAACTAGTCCTCGAATGTTGAAGCCTTCGATCAACTGTCGTATTTGATAAAAATCTGTTGCCGCCATTGCGCCGCCAGTATCGCAAGTTACTTGCAAAGAATAATTAGTCGCAACGTCTGGAGTTGTGGTAGTCCGGCTTAAAGTTTGTTGCGTGTTAGTTGTGTTGTCATCTACTCGAAAACGGTCTGCAGTGTAGACTCCGCTAACGTTAGAAAATGAAGTCCCGCGTTGCCAAAAGTCAAACCCGCCGTTAATAATTAGATTCGGCTCTCTATTGTCTAATCTGACAAAAGCCGCGCCATTGTATTTATAAGTTCCAGCTTCTAAAGAGCCAGTTCCATCATTAATATAAAGATCTCCAGATATTGAATTTGCTGGAGCTGTGGACTGAGGCACTAAAGCCGCTGTGGTAAATGAAGGTCGTTTTCCGGTATATGACATATGTTTCTCCTGTTAAGCTCTAAACCAATTAGTTCCATTAGACACAAAAATTGCAGCATCGAGATCCGAGTTCATAATATAGCTAGCGGCTACGGTTTCAATCTGTTCTCCCGCATTTCTCGCTATAGTAATGTTATTTAGCCGGGCGTTACCAGTGCGGTCCTTTACAATGACATATCGATCTGCAGCTGGAGCAGGTAAGGTGACAGTTATAGCCGTAGCAGAAGTGTCAACTAAATACGTTGTATTAGCTACAGCATTAGTGTTACCAGATATTGAGCTAACTAAAAACACGCTTGAAGATAGACTTGACCAGTTAGTGCTCAAACCCGCGTCTGTTTTTTTGTAAATTTCGGAAGTGCCCGAGCGTATGTAGACAGAGCCTATAGGCGCAGATTTGGCTGTGGATGTAGGATTGTCTGTATCTCCGGTAATGATTTCAACGGAAGATTTAAAGCGCAAGATATTTTTAAGTATCTTAACCGCAGTGTTATTAAAAATCGAGGCTGGCATTAAAGCTCCTGTAAGTAATTCTTATTTAGTGGGTAGTCCTTTACCCAGTTACATTAATATAAAGCTATTATCCAAGAAAATTGATCGAAATAAAGCCCAAGGTTAAAGCCGTGTTTTTCATGTTTCTTAAGCTAATTCGGGTACTTGCGGGTATGCTAACTTCCATTTCTCCGCCACCTAGTGGTAAAATGCAATGCAGTACTTCGGCGGCAGCCGCTCCAGTGTACAGACCAATAAACTCCCCAATATCGTCAACAACTATGATCTTTCTAACTGCAGCAGCGGTAGAAGCTACGAACTGAGTGGGGCTAGAGGCAGAAGCCGGTATGTTAGTACTTGATATATCAACTAAGGGAGTATCAAGTTGGTCAACTGGACCAAGTCGGTTAGTATTGGTTAAAACTGTAGCTAAACTAGTTTCGGTTGCTGCGCCAGAAGGTAAAGGAACTGCAGCCAAAGATACGGGCACAGCGACGGCACGTAATTGCGTATCGGTCAGTGGTCCAGATACAGGTACGGCGGTAGCTCGCAATTCCGTATTGGTTAGCGGTCCAGATACTGGTTGCGTTCCCTGAAAAAAGGTCCCAGACACAGGTTGAGTGGCTTGAAAAAATGTTCCAGATACTGGTTGGGTAGCTTGAAAAAAGGTCCCAGACACAGGTTGCGTTACTCCGGACCCATCGGTTAATAGCCTTGTAGCTGTTACGGTCAAGTTTGCCGGCACTTTTCCATTTAGCGTACTAAGTGTAGCTTCGGTTGATGCGCCTGCAGGCAATGGCAAAGAGGCAGCTGAAACTGGCTGCGTTACTCCGGACCCATCGGTTAATAGCCTTGTAGCTGTTACGGTCAAGTTTGCTGGGACTTTGCCGTCAAGGGAGCTTAGAGAACTGTTGCCTGTAGTCTGCAATGCTGAAGTACTGGCGCCCGTAGGTAAACTAACAGTTCCAGATACGTTTGTAATATTCCAAGTTCCCGACTGCACAGCGGACACGGAGTCAGAAACAGAAGTTAAATCTCTTATGTCTAAATTTGTAGCGGTAACAGTTACTGATGGCATAGTTAGCACATCAACTTGAATTTCTGTTCCGGCTACGGTCCCGGCTAAAGTAGCTAAATGACCAATTTCAGTAGTTTGATTTGCACTAGTTGCGGCTCCACTAGGTAATGCAGAGGTAATTACGTCTACTTGTACCTTACTTGCCGTAACTGCAGACGCCAGAGTGCCCGTGTCTGTTTTTACAGTTAATAGCGTAGCTTCGGTTGAAAAATCTTTAGCAACTAAAAGCCCCGTATCTGTTTTTACCGTTAATAGCGTAGTTTGGGTTGCAAAATCTTTAGCAACTAAAAGCCCCGTATCTGTTTTTACAGTTAATAGCGTAGCTTGGGTTGCAAAATCTTTAGCATTTAAGGTTGTGGCTAAAGTAATCTGAGTATCTTGTTTAATTTCAGTAGCTAACCCAGAACCCGTTGCGGTAATAGGTTGTGCGGGATATACGAATAATGCCATATTATGCTCCGATGCTTTTCATAGTTAAAGTTGCAGTTAAGTTACCAACGCCAGATGTGTAAATATATTTTAATCTCATATCTGTAAAAGGCATTTCCTTAAACAAAATTTGATGATCGCCAGAGGCTCCAGTTATGTCAATGGTTGCAGACCCAAAACTAAGGTTAAACCAAGGGTCAAATTCGCCATTTCGGGCTTGAACGGCAATAGCGCCTACGGGCGCGGTCCCGGTCCAAGAAATATGAATAGTGGCGTTGTCTAATTGGAGGACATTTGTGGCTGCAGATGTCTGATCAGCGGCTAAACTGACTGCATCTAGCATTTTAAATGATTTTACGACGTGTTTTCGGCTCATATGGTAACCTTCTTATGGATGCGACTTTATAGGTCTAGGTAGAAACTATTAATCTACCGGTGTTATTTACGGGTAAGTATGGCTTCGGTCCCTGATTGGCTATTTCCTATAGCGGCTAAAGGCTTACTTGCGGCTTGGCTCCGTCCTGACCCGCCTGTAGGTCCTTCCTGCTGCAGAAAAGTAGTCTGCAAAGCTTTAATGGAACTGCTTTTAAAACTATAATCAACGGGAGCATCAAATAGCAAACTTAGCTGAGCTTTTTGTTTATAGCTCATTTTATCTGCCATTGCTGGGGCTTTTTCCATTACTTTGGCTTTAATTTGCATATATAAATTTGGATACACATTTCTCAATACCTCTACGGTTTCTGGCGCTAGGGCATTAGCCTTTAAATCTTCTAATGCTTGTAACGGGTTATCCAATGCGTGCATATAACGTTCAAATTTTGCCGTTTCTAGACTGGAAGGCTGCCATGGCTTTTTCCCTAAGATTTGTAAAGCCCCAATATCCGCAGATTGTTTTGGTATTTTAGTATTAAGAAAATTCAGAGCCCGCATAAACACTTGGTCTACGTTGTCTGCCGTATTAGGGATAGTGTCTTTTAAATGCGAAGTTGCCCGAATTAAAATTTCGCCTAATTTTTCCGGATCAGTGCGCAATAAATCTATATTTTTCTGTAAATTCTGCAAAGCTCCCACCTTAGTTTCGGCGCCAGAAGGTTTTTGCTGAGATAAATCTTTAGTTAAAAAAGAATCATTTAGTATGGACAAAGATCTGGGAGCAAACTTACCGCCCGTGCCAGACATAAAATCGTTAACTGAATTTCCAATTCTTTTAGCTACATCAACCGTATTTTTTTCAACATTAGTTAGTATATTTAACTTTCGTCTAAAATCAGATTCGGCGTAGTTTTTTACCCCTATGCCTGCTGCGGCAATGCCGGTAAAATCAGATGCAACACCAACACCCGCAAGTAAAGTGTCTTTTAAACTGATAAAGCCCTTTTCTGCATCTTTTGAAGCTTTCTTTTGCAGTCCGGAACTAAGTTCAGTTGCGGTCCCGTAGTCTAAATTTAACTGGCGTAACTTGGATCCCAGCTGTGACTCGGGCGCAGCGATTGAAACGTTGTCGGCAAGGTTTAGCAACTGGTCTCTTAACGCTCTAGACCCTTCTCGGGCTATGTTCTCGGCTACGGGCAGTTGTCCAGTTTTATCCCACCGGGCTTGCTGCTGAAACTGTATTTTTAAATTCTGCAATTCCTGTCCTGTAATTGGGTCTAAACTATTGTATGCAGATTTTAGGTTCTTAATGTCTTTATCTATACGCTTAACGTTCTTTTTAGCTTCCTCAAGAGGCAAGCCCTTAAACGTATTTTTTAGCTCCTCAAGGCGGTCCGTAATTGCGTTACCTACTTGCCGCTTGTTTAGCATTAAATCAGGTCGACTAGTTAATATACTATCTGTCTGCACTAAAGTATCGCCAATTTCAGATCCAATACGACCAATATCAGCGTGTACTTTTTCAAAAAACGTAGCAGCAGAGTCGGTCAAGCCCAAGGTTCCCGATCTTTGGAGATAGCTTTGAGCATTGTTAAATACGACTTTATTCTTTTCAAGTAATTTTGTTACTTCAGTTGGTGTTTTTCCAGCTAATTTCCATGCTTGATAATTAGGATCAGATACGCTGACTGTTTTTAATGCAATATCTTTAACTGTTCCGCCTGATCCAACTATTGGGACCAGTGCTTGTTTTTTTCCAAATAGAGCGCCAATTGTTCCGCCAGTTGCGCCTCCGGTTATGGCGCCTAGACCCGCTGAAGCAACTAAATTTTCGGCATTAAAGTCTGCCTTGCCCAAAGCGTCTTCGGACACTAACTGACCTAATCCATATGCGGCGCCTTCTACGGCAGACCCAGCTATTTTAGGCACAGTTTTTTGTACAATTGATTTGGCTAAAACTTTTGATCCGGTACCCAAAAGCGCCGAAGCAATAAACTTTTCTGAAATTAAACCTGCCTTGGCTACGGCGCCAACAGCTGTAGCTTGCCCGCCAGGAATTAACGCCGGAGCCACAGCGCCAGCAATTTCTCCAGCAATTGAAGCTTTAGGATTTCGTTCCTGTAGTTCTTTTAAGGTATTGGCATCTACCAGTCCAGATTTAACCATTGCTTGGTCTGATAATCCAAAAGTTGCTCCGCGAGCAGCGCCAGCAAGTGCGGATTTTACCGGGCTAGCGCCGAATGCTTTTTCATTATCGATTTCTAATTGCGCAGCAGCAATTGCGGTTGCGTCAACGGGTGTGACTAAATCCGGCGTTTCTATTCCATCAAAATTAAGTTTATTTAAATCTATAGCCATAGTTTTACTCGATTTGTTAGCGGTTTAGCTCTTATTTTACCAGATAACCGGCTTTTTTTAAAGCACCAAGTGCTTGATCTCGGGTTAATCCGGGATTATTTTTCATAAGTTGATCAACCTTGCCTGTATTTGCATCAACTGGTTTGCCGTATTCTTGTACAACTAATTTAGCAGGAACTAGACTATCTTGACTAAGTTTAGTATACTTGGCATTAACTATTTTTTGTTTCTCTATTTTATTATCTGCTAATTTATCAGCTTGTAACATAAAGTCCGTTCGCTGCTTATCGTTTAGTCGAGTACCTTGCATAGCTTTGTTATAAGCATTTCTTATTTGGTCAGGAACGCCAGCCGCATTTTGAGCAGTAGAAAACTCGCCCTCACGAACTGTAGATCCGGGATCAAGAATTTTCATGTATGAATAAACTAATCCTATGTCCGCAGCGGGCGAATCTTGGACAGCAAATTTCTTTATCTGACCATGACTAGACAATACTTCTTCAGTGCCTAGTTCTTTTGTTTGTTTATTATACTCTTGTCGCAAACTTTGAGCTCGGTCCATAGTTTCTTTAGACAGACTTGCTGTATCAACATCAGCGCCAGACTGTATGTTCTTATTCATCAGACTTTGTTGCTGAAATGCTTTGGCTTTTTCAATTTTATCTTGAGTTGCCACATTGAAAGCAAGCATATATTTCTGCTTTCCTTGTTCTAAGTCGGCAATAGCAGTGGCAGCTCTTTCTTTAATTTCGGGGGCAGCGTATTGAGACGCCTTTTTTTCAATTTGTACTTTTAAAATGTCTACCGCCGCCATTTGTGCGGCTGCATCTGCTTGGGCGCCGTCACCAAATTTCTGCCTCATCATTTGATATAATTGGTACTGATTTTGAACGCCTTCTTTTTTAGTAGCTATATCATTTCTTTGAGAATCGATATCGCGCTCAATCAAAAGATTTAGCCCATCTAACATTGGGTTTGAGCCTTTTTTACCGCCTCCGGTACTAAATCCTCCTAATAAAATTCCTATACTAGTAGCAATTTTGTTACCGGTGCTCATATTGTTCCAAAGTCTACCTGGATCAATTGTACTTTCAGATAACGTTTTAGTCAGGGTAACAAAATCATCTTGGGCTTTTGCAAAACTGGCTGCATCTTGAGCATTTCTTTTTCGAGTAGCCTCTGCGCGCTCTTGTTGGGTATTTTCCATTTTATCGAACATGGCGGTTTGCTCAGTGGCTTTTTTAATGCCCGAGGCAGCGCCTGCGACTTCAGCTTGCTTTTTTAATTCATATCCAGCTTCAATGCCGGCAAGATTTTGTTTTATCTGCTCATTATTTAATTCGCCGGCTTCAGCTAAGGTGCTTGGCATTTTTGGACTTACAGGCGCCACACTCGGCATTGGCATAGAAGGCGCAACCGGTGCAGGAACTGTAGCCATAGGAGCTGTAGCCGGTGCAGCCATAGGAGCTTCAACCGGTCTAGCCATAGGTCCAGAATAAGGGGCAGGCGATTCAGGAAGTCCGGTCATAGGCACTTGTTCAAATAATTGTTCGTCAGTTAATCCTGTAGCCATGGTTATTTCCCCTTCTTTTTTGATTCTAATTCGTTTAGTCGTTTATTTAACTCTGCCTGCGCAGCTAGAATTGCCCCAAAGCCTTTACCATAGTGGACTACTTTACCCGTGGGAGTATCTGAAACCATTTGTTTACCTATTTTGGTTTTCTCTAATTCTTGAGCCATGACCGTTACATACTCTCCATGTCCGCGCAAAGGCATGTCAGGTTCTTGATACTTATACTTATGTGCAGATAAGGCATCTAAGAATTCTTTAATATCGCCAGATCCCGGTTCAATATCTTTTTTAATTCTTTTATCTGAAAAATCATTCGCAATGTCACCCGCGCCATCGGCGGCAAGAGCCATAGCCGGAGCGGCTAAGGTGCCTCCCGAAAAATACGCTGCGGCAGCTCCCCCAATAACTTTTAGACCCCCCACTACGGTATTTAAGCCTGGACCTGCTTTACGCGTAGGTTTAGATTGGTCTAATGCCTGTTGGTTCAGACGTAACTGCTGGGAAAATTGGCTTTCTCCAGTCTTTACAGCCTGTTTTTGCAGACCAAAATTTAGCATAAACTTACTCAAATCTGCATCAGTCGCTACTGCTGCTTGTTCTAAACTAAGTCCGGAGGATAGGTATTTATCCATCCTAGAGTCTTTAAAACTCTTTTCTTTTAGTGCAAGTTCTTCAGCTACAAACTTATTTTGTTGATTTTTTTCTTGCGCAGATATATCAGCAGCAAACTCGCTTTGTGCAATATTCGAATCAATTCCCGCTTGAGTTCCAACTTCGGTAGCACTAGATTGAACGTTAATTGCATTCGCGTTTTGCTTTGCCGTAGCATTAGTTATGCTTACAGTTAGATTTTTTGCTTGATTAGCTAAATTCGCAGCTTGACGCCAATTGCCATTTTGTTGCGCAATTTCCAAATCTTTTTTTACGTTAGTTAATTCAACTTGTTGATTAAGTTTAGATTGTTCGATTTTAGCATTATTTATTGCAGCAGTATTAGCCAACATTGTTTGCGCGTCTATTCCGCCTTGAGTTAAATTTCTTGCACTGTCTTGGGCAGAAGTTTGACTAAACGCCGCCTGTTCTAATCCAGCTTGACTAGTGGCTAGATTGGTGTCCTGACCTCTAGTAGTTTGTAGAACGTTAGCCAACTGCTCACGTGCAGATAGTTGTTCTTGCATCCGGGCTTGCGCCGATTGATTTGCAAGTTCCTGACCAGATACCGCCATGTTTTGTTGCAATTGTCTTTGTTGAAGCGCCGCATTTCCGCCCCGGGATTGACCGGCGATAGCTAACTGTTGCGCTAAGTTTCGGTTTTGGGCAGTTTTTAACTGAGCCCCAGCTAATGACGGACCTTCGCCAGCAGATTGTGCTTGCAATTGCCCAATTAAAGTCTGTTGCTGAGCTCTAACTTGTTGTTCTTGAGCCCTTTCTATCTTAGCCGCACGTACTGGATCTGTTTTAGCAATTTGGGCAATTTCAGATTGAGACATTGGTGCAATTTGAGCCGCAGTTGCGTCCCGAACTGTGCCCATGGTAGCAGCTTCCGCATCCGCAACTGGGTCTAACTTAGCGGCTTCCATGGTTTTAATCTTGCCCACTATAGTTCTGTTAACTTTTCCAGCCGTAATTTTATCAGGAGCCGTTAATAAAGACTTTTCTTCTCCAATAGTTTTGCCCATTTGGCGCATTTCTGCACCTTGTTTTTCAAACGTGCCTTTAATTTCTGCAGTTGAGTCAGTTAAATCCGCTTTTAGCGCCGCTGGCTCATTTACTGCCTCGTATTTGGCTGTTTCTTCCGCATCCCAGCCGCCAGATTTGACGTACTGAATGTCCCGGGCGATGGCGGCTATCGTGTCGTCAGACGTCTTTATAGCGTTATTGGCTGCATCTTGGTTTTTATCAAATCTGCCTGCTGGCTTTAGCGCCCCGCGGGCTACTCGAGCCTCATGTGCTTTTCTTTCTAAATCTTCTAATAAACGATTTTTTGTATCGGTTAATCGAATCCCCAGATCTGCTTTAGCTATTTTTATTTTTTCAACTGCCATAAATTTTATTTCCTATTGGCTACAGCCTATTAAATGTATATATATTATGAACTAGTGCCGTATTTCTTATTACTACTTGGTTTAAACTCTGTGCCCTTAGTTCCAACAACAAAAGACATGTTGGACCACTCAGCGCCGCGCCCAAGTTCGGTACCAGATTGTATGTCTTCAATCTTTATCTTTATAGATTCGCATTTTTGTTTATTAAAGTCAAGCCTAAATTGATATACGCTACCTAGGCTGCCGTAAGGAGTGCCGGTGCCATAGGGGCTATCTTCCCCATAAGTACTAATATCAATAAAATCCGCTGTATCTATAGTTTTAGAATGTTCAGTGCCTTCTTCAAAGTCATAGGTAGCCGTTACTTTAATTTTATGCGGAGAGTAAAAAGATCCCAACATTTCCATTCTATAAACTCGTTTAAAATTCTGCATATCGGCAAAACTCATCCACCCAGTAGTAAGACTCATTTTTACAGATGTACCATTGTCGTGAAATATGTCATTGTTTTTTTTAAACAAAGTTTTGTCAGTTCTTAGATAGTAATAATCAGAATTTAAAACTAACGAGGCTTGCCCGCCATGATTCGTAAAGGTTGTCCATTGTTGCATAATGTAGTCGTAAACTAAAGCAATGCGATTATCCGTTATAAACACTACTTGGTTATTTTCAGCAATAATGTCCGCATCGCGTATACGATATGAGTTAAATCCCTCAACTGGAGCTCCAATATAGGTTAACTGCAAACCGCGGTCTAGAAGATACAGCCCTTTTACAGACTTAAACATGACGCCCATGGGAGTTAGCACAACACTATTTCTGTCTACGCAGCCAACATCAGCAGACACGAGTTCGGGCTCTGTAAAGCTGTCTTGTTGACCGAGGTTATTTGGACCATCACCAGAGATAAAGTATATAGCACTCTTTTTAAATATAAGTAATTTATCATTAAAGGCAAAAAGCGACTCAATTGCTCCGCCTAAAGTGTTTACGTTGATTACTAAAGCATCATTAAATTCTACAGGCTGGTTTTCAAATCGAATTTTAGAATACTGAACTTGATTTGGGTTTTCAAGTCCGGCTAAAACTAGTCGATTAGTAAAGATTTCAACTATAGAACTAGCTGGAGAAGCAAAGTTATCTAAAATTCCGCCAGTAGTGTATAAAATTTCTCTGCTAATTAGACTTGTGTCGGATTCATAATCCGTTATAGTCATAGAATTAAGCAAAGGAAGGTTGTAATCAAATATTGTAGAGGAAGATACTTTATAAAATACCGATCCTAAGTCTTCAGTGCGGTATAGTTCAACCACAACGTCAGTTTTTTCTGTAATTCTAAGGGTAGGGATCTCAATGTCTTGAGCTTGGACTGCCCCGCCAGCAGATAAGGTAACAGTAATAGGTATAGAGGGAGCAGAACGATGCACCTGCCCAAATTTATCAGTCCACATGTACACAGCAACATACTGATATGTGCCATTTGACATATTTCCGCCAAGTGCGTAAGGGGTTCCGGCGGTCAAATTCTCTGGATACAAATGAAAACCGTGTTCAACTACTTGCAGTCCGTCGTACATAGCCAAAAATCCTGAAGATATATGTAAATTATCCCCAAGTTCTTTAGATTGTAGGTTATCTTCTAAGTCAAAGTCAAATATTGTTTGATTAACGCCTAAAAGAGAGTAAAATTCCCCCTCGTCGGTGATAGTTCTACCCTTAATCTGGTTTCCTACAAGGTATTTTTTGTCTCCTAGGGGGGAAACGCGGCAAGGACCGTTGTCTTCAATTAAATTTCCAGCAAGTCCAACGCTAGTTCGGGCTACTACCCGCCCATAAACGCTTGGTTGGCAAAGAAAATATGTGGATTGCAGAGTTGACGCGTGCAACCCCAAAAAATACACCTCGGTTTCTTCCATAAATAGCTTTGACGCTATGCCCATGCCCAGGTACCTGTTAATCGCTGGACCTAAAAATGAGCCCACACTGTCAACACTTCGCCCTCGAATGCGGTGATTGTATGTAGAGGCAGCAGTTATTTCATAATATATGTCATAAAAGCCTTGGCTTGAGTCTGATTCAAGGCATACCGTATTAGTTGCATTAACTACGGTTTCGACGTTTACTGGATTTAAAAAAAAAGAGCTTAAAGGCTGCTCTCGAATTAAAAACTTTACTGTTGTTCCGTCGTAATAAGCGCAGTTTACTCTATCATTGCTGTCTGCCATTACGTTTACAGACACAGATGCGGAGTTTCCTGGCACTGCAAAGGTAGAAGATGTGGCGTTAACTGAATTAAGATTAAAAAATGTTAACTCTCCGCCAGCATTGGAAGACTGATAGGCGTAGATTATTTTATCGTTTAAAGACAGGGTATCATATTTATAAACGGCGTCTACGTTAGATACCAGCGTAGCTTCGGCGGATAGTAGAGTAGGAAATAAAATATTAACGCGCTTATACTTTAGCTTAGAATCTACCGTATCAATATAATTTATATAAATCGTGTTCTGAATATTACCTAGTTTCGGGTTAACTCCGGTTGCAGACACTACCCGGTGGTTTAGTAAAATAACGCCAGAAGTTTGATCAAAGATAGTTACCATTACGCCGTAGCCGCTATCTTGATATGCGTATGCAGTTACTCCATTAACGGTAAGAGTATCGATATTTTTTTGCTGCCTAGTATCTCTGTGTATTATTTTTGATTGGGGAAATACGTTATACAACGATCCCTTTTCAATAAAACGTTCAATATTTGGCGCATAAGAATACAGAGTAGTATCCGAATGTAGAATCAATTCATCTTTAAATTTAGATATAGAACTAGCAGTCGTAACTATGTTTGTAGTAATTTCTGTTAAATCTATTTTATTGTAGCCGGATCTTTTTTTAAATGATTTCATAGACCCAAAAACAACATTTTCTAGTGCCGAAAAAGAGCCTAAGGTTTGTTGTTTGTCATCTATTTTAGTGCTTAAACCATTTTGAAATGATATAGGCAGTTCTGATCTTCGTAAAGTCATCGCAGCACTCCTATTAACTTAAGAAATATGACGTGGATCCGTTGCCAATTATCATCCAAGTTCCGTAATCAGAATTTAAAACAACGCTACCACCGCCGTCAATTGTATCTGCGCCTGAAGGAACAACAGTAATTGGGTTAGTTCGAGCTGATCCAGATTTATCTTTAATTATATAAATTCTTCCTTCGGCTACTGATGCTACAAGCGGCAGTGTAATAGTTCTTGCCGCGGCTGTGTCTACAGTTAAATAAACAAACGAATCTCCGGAGCCCACAACTAAACTTGTAGTAACATCTTGAACGTCAAAGGCTTGAGCTGCGCTAGGGGTAGAAACTATAGCGCCACCGGCGGTAATTTGAACGCCTAAGCCCGAGCCGTTAACAAAATATAGGTTATCGTTGTTAACATAAACACTATTTGCATTTAAAGCCCCAGACAATGCCAAAACTTGAGATGTAAATTGAGTTGCAAATAAAGCGTAAGGTTTATACCCGCCAAAGTTTAGATTAGCGTTAATGTTCAAACCTGAGGTCGGCACTAAAACGCCTTTTCCAGAGGTGTGATCATGGGAGTCTATCAGCGTTAAAGCCGTATTTAGCTGACTAGCCCACGCCGGACCCAAGGTTACAGTAGGGATAGGCAGTATCAAGTTAAGAAATGGAGTAGCCATTATTTATTTCCTTTAATTAAAATACCCAGATATCGATCTGACATTCGTGAGAACAAGCTATGGACAGTGTCTTACTCGGTGTCGAATTGGTGTCTTGCAGGTCCCAGATTCGGCTATCTTTTCTTTTTCTTACTACCATCCATCCTAATGGAATTCGCCCTAATCCGTGAGTTACTTCGTTTGACACCAAAGGCAATAAACAAATGTTCTTTACCAAGTTACCGTCAAGCGTAGGGTTAATGACTAGCGGCTCTACAAATGTCTGTATATTATCTTGGACCTTATTTAGATCCGAATTAACCGTGTCTAGTTTTTTAAAATTCTTTATAATGCTCATTTAATTACTGCGCCCATGGGCAAAGTCGCCGTTTTCCCCATAAACGTCCTGAATTGAGTCGCCTTCGCCTGCGTCCCTATTAGAAGATGCTTCGGAAATTCGTTTCTTTAATTCGGCTTTTTGGGCTATAAAAACTGAGGCATCAGACTCTTCTTTAGTAAGCATTTTAATTGCCGCGTCGACCACAACGTATTCAGTATACAGATTTATGTCATTGTAGGTATCGGCGTCTAAAACTAGTTTCGGCGCCTTAGGTATATACCATAACTTGACCGTAACAGCTGTATCCGGCTTTGGGGTAAATATTAAATTGTCCCCTACAAGCCTGTAACGGACAGCAGTAATGCCTAAATAGCTCCACACGCCATCATGTTTAAACTTATTTCTTTCATTAAAGTTAAATCGTTTTAATGTATAGAAATCGTTTGTATCAAGTTTAGCGTCTACGCCACGCATTTTGTACAAATCGTTATCAGGCACTGAAGTAAGCAGACTATAGGAATCTGTACCCGGCACTGTAACAAAAGTAGCAGTTTTAATAAAATAATCCTCGCCATAGGCTTGGACTAGTATATCATGAAGCTCCGCAACGGAAGCATTTATATAACTATTTAGTTCAGAATCAGTAACAAATGTGGACTGCTCCATATCTGATCTCTGTCTGGCTTGTGTTCTAAGTTCTAAGAGGGTTACACTCATATTTTACACCCATTCAAGAAAAGAGCGGGACCTTTCAGCCCCGCCGCATTTTTTAATACTTTTCGTCTGAAGATTTCTCTTCCTCGGTACCGTTAGAACGCTCCGTGTCCTCTTCTTCGTCGCCGCACATAGCAACAAAAGACTTCAATGCTTCTTTTAGCATCTTTACGTCTTTTTTCTCGATTGCTTGCATCACTTCTTCTGTTGCGCTATCGTATCCCATTTCGTGATCTGTTTCATCGCCAGCTTCATTCATTGGAGCTTTTGACATTTCAGACGGCTTGCCTTTTAATCCGGCTAGGATAATTGCAATGCCTTTTTTTCCTTTATCGCCCATCATCATAAATACTCCTTAAACGCTAGAGTTTTTAAGTTTAAGAGTTATTAAAAGTCTGTCGCCACTGGCTGGATCCGTTGCAAGGGCGCCCGCAAGTGTAAAGATTTCTATTAACTTAGTTGATTCCACAGTTTCCAATTTAACTTGGCTTGTAAGATCTTCCGCTGCTACAGCTAAATGGGTAACGTGAACATCCATTAGTCTAACATATTTGTCTTGTAAAGTAATTCGATAAAGACCTGCAGATACGCGTGAAATTGACGTAATGCCAACGCCGCGTGTAAGTGTAGCAACGCCAGCGGCGCCAATAGCGACATCTAAGTGCAATTGTTTAATTTCTTTTTCTAATGCTTGTTGTCTGTTGTAATTTCTATTAGCCATTTGATTCTCCGTTTAGTCTCGCGGTTTCCCGGGAGCTAGTGTTAAAAAAAGGGAGAGAAGACACAATGCTACTCTCCCGAAGTTAGTTAATTAAAACTTAATTACGCCGTTGTAACCAGGAGCGCGACATCCCATTTGCGCGTAGTAACCAACGCGTACTTCTACGGCGTCAGCTGAACTTTCTCTAAGCATTTTCATTCCGTCAGTATCTAGAATCTTAGGACATTTACCTAAGCTGTAGATTTTCCAGAACTCTAAAGAAAGCATATAAGCTCGGTTAGCAGGACAGTTTTGATCAGGTATTACTTTGATAAGTCCACGAGGACCGTTAATCATGATTCCGCGGAACCCGATATCAACAGATACTTTTTGATCAACATACTGAACTTTAGAGCCTAGAGCTTTTTCAAGATCAGCGAATTTGCTATAAGACATAAAGCACACATCTGGCTTTCCGCCTTCTCGAGCAATTCTAGCAGCAGCATCAATAACGGCTTCTTCTATAGGAAGAGCTGTTCCGTCGATACGTAAGCCAGCTAAACGAGTAGCATCAGCTGAACGGTCAACACCAAAAAAGTTATCTCCAGGAGCAGGAGCAGTATCAGGAATCCAAGCAGCAAGACCTTTAATCTTAAGATCGTAGTCACCTTGCTGAAACATAAAGTCAGATTGAGCTATTGCAGCAATACCGGCAGAAAGGTTGCCAGACATTGTTACAGTCCCTAGATCGCGATCAACACCAACAACAGTCAAAGACCCGGCTCGCACTGTTCCGCCGCCATCAGTTGAAGAAGCTACAAGTACCATTCCAACTTCAAAGTTTACAACATCCTCAGTTTGCCCAAGTGTAAGAATAGTAGTTGCAAAACCAGAGTTGCCGACGCTACCGATAGATCCAGATCCTTTACGGAATAGAGCTATTGCAAGCGAACGAGTAGCAGATTCAATTGCACCGTCGATTTCTGTAGTAGCAGCTTCCATAAATGCGTTGCTGTTACCTTTAGAAGCTTCGATAGTCTCATTGTCGATAGAAGCGAGTGAATAATCTCGTGACCTAGTTAAAAGGAACGCCTTTAACTGTGTATTAGTCTTGTTAGCTTGAGCAGTTGCGAAAGTTGCAGAACGCCCTTGTGGTATACCAAATTTAATAGGGAGTTTAAGATTCTCTCCACCAAATTGCTCATACTTAGAAAGCATAGCGAATAGTGGGTTATCCTTGTAAACCATGTTTTCAATACGATCACTAGTATAGTGTTGTTTAAGTGCTGCTGAGAAAGTTGTTAAATTTAAAGCCATAAATAAGTCCTCTTTTTAAAGTTTTTAGCCGGTAGATCTGCTCCTACGGAACTAGATTCTGCCTTGCCTTGTTAGTTAATCTTCCCACTTTATTAATGATGCCGCTAATTTCTTAGATTCATCATCGCTCAAAAACTGTTTCGGTTGCTTAGTCTGGCTAATCGCCGATAAAGCATTTGATAAAGTCGGCTTTGAAACCGCCTGGCTCCTTGATTCTACTGGCTTAGATGACGCTTGTGGCGTATTGAACAGTGACTGTAGCTTTTTCATGTTTAGTAGTTTCTTGCTTTCTTCAAACAAGTAATTTTCCACATGTTCAGCTGCCTCGTCAATAGGCAATACGTTTTTAGTATCATTATAATGAGCTTCGATCACGTCATAAACTAGTTGAACTGCAGAATTGGCTTGAATCAGTTCGTATTTCTCGTTACTGTTGACGGTATCGGTTATCTCTCGCATAAATCCATTGATTGTCTGATTGAATTTTTCTTGTTCTCGGGATTTTTTATCCTCTAATAATTCAGACTTCAATGCTTGTAATTCCTTGGAATGCTTTTCGTCCAAGTCTCTTCTCATAAGCTCTAGTTGCATTTCCATTGGCAACTTACCATCATTTAAAGCTATGTCCGTAAGCTTATTAAATGGGATTCCTAATTCTTCCAAAGTTTTCATCGGATTCTGCTTTAAGCGGTATTCCAATGGCAACTCGGCGGGCTTAGGGGCTTCTACTGGCTTAGATCTTTCATCAAACTGCCTTAATCTAAGGTCCATTTCTGACATCTTGTTCTTAAGTTCCCGTTCTTGGTCCCTTAATTGCTTTTCTTTCCTTGATAATGCTGCAAATTTCAGAGCAAACTTGTCTTCTTTCGGCTCTTCAATGACCGCAGCAACTTCTGGAGCTACTTCTGCATCATCGCTAAAAAGTTCCGGAGCTGCCTGCTCTACGGACTCTAAACTGGTTTCAGTATCTGCGCTAACTTCGCCACCATTGTCTACTAAATTTCCAGTAAATAGATCTTGCATGCTTTTTTCCCTTGTTTTCTACCATTTTAAGGCAGATATTTATAACTTTGTGGGGTTTCCCCCGGGCTTATGCCCTATGATTCATTAATCTCTATACGTTATTTTACGCGATCGGGAGCTCGGGATTTTCAAGAGCTACGGTTTCTCCAGGTGCCGGATTTTCCATAGTTTGCGATGCTTGCTGCATAAGCTCTTCTTTTTGTTGAGATTTGGAAATTAACCCGTTCGCATCTTCAATCCAACGACGAAGCAACTCTAATCTGCCTTCTGGAGCATTTTGAGACTTATACATAAGATAAGCTTGCTGACACTTAACAACGCCCATAGCCAAGTTCTGATAAGGCTCTGGCGGCTCGTAGCTTCCTTTATCTATCATAGTTTCAATCATATGCTCAATGTCTTCACTAGGAGCATTATATAGTCTTGTTGTTGCTTCTAGATCCGGGAAGTCAAGTAATTTCATTGCATCTTCTTTCTGCAAGAAGCCCAAATTCATTAAATCTTGAACGTCTTGTAATCGCCCGGCTGGAGTAGAACTTAAGGCAGACGTAGGAAACACTTCCATCATGTACTTATCTTCTTCTAAATCTACATCTTTCCAGTCAATAGTTTCAATAAATTTACGACCTTTAACTTTAATCTTGTAGCTACCCAGCTCTTCATAAAGGTCTTTAGCCATATCTATCATAATTTCTGCAGCTTTAACGAAACACTGCTCGTACCGTTGACCGGTAGCCATAAATCGTTCAGATTCTATGTCGTTAAATTCTCGTAGCGCCTTGCCAGAGTCTAAGCCGCTTGGCTTTTTACTTTGAGCAGACAATTGACTAACGCCGGAAATTTCATATGCCTTGTTGTAAAGCCTATCTAAATGGCTAAACAACTCCGGAGGAATGCCTCCTAAAGCTGCATATTGTGGCGGAGTTCCAGAGTACTTTATAATCCCGCCGATTTTATTGTTCAAATGCGCTGTAACAATTTTACTTGATGCCTCAACCAGTAACTTAGGGACCGAAACTAGGTGCATAGCAATTTGAATAGTTCGCAATATTTTGTTTATTTCTAGCTGGGTGCCTTGCAACTGTTCTGACAATCCTTGCCCAAAAAACCCTACGGGGCGCTCTGTCCAACGAAAGAAAACAAAAGGAAGATAGTCTTTGTCGTACTGCTCGTCAAATAAAGTACAATTGCTTATTGACAGACAATGGCGTCCATCGGTAGAGTGCAGACTTGACCTAACTCTCCACGATTCGATTACTCGAACCATTGCGCCAGCTTCTTGGTTATAAGACCCAGAGCTAAAGGCGGCTTCGTGCGATCCAGCCGATTCTATCTTGCCAGCAAAGTCTGGAAACATTTCTTTTAACACGTCACGGTGAATATACTTAACTTGGTGAATCTGCCTAATTTCGGAATAATAAGACTCAACGTCGTCAATCTTAATTTCTTCAATAAATACCCGCTCTGCTTTAATTTCGCCATCGCGTTTAAAAATTTTAATACATCCGGTGCCAAATATGCAAGCATCGGTAAAGGCTTTAGTAGCTTGGGCATAAAATTCAGTGTCGTAAAAGATACCTTCTACGTACTTGGTAAGCTTTTTAGCCTTCTGCTGCAGAGACCAGTCGCCCCCGTCAGTTAAAAAGCTCGGCTTTGGCTTGTTTTTAGCGATTTTAGCCACTACGGTATCGACCATAGATTGAATAACGTTTAGCGTAACCCTATGATTTGTTTGGGCAGCCGTTTCTAAACGAAAGTAGTTGTAGGGGTCAATTCCCATGATTTCGTAGTTACTATAAAGTCGGGCAAAGCGCAGATTGTCCGTAGACCGGTATGCCTGCTTATTGTCTAAGTAATTAACATAAGAAAAAACATCGTTATGAACTTCTTCAGACGGGTCTTTGTACCAATTGTAACCAGTATTTTGTAAATATTCAGCCATGTTTAATCCTTTATGTAAATAAATTTAATTAACGGGCACTCCAGTATAGAGCTTCGTTCTCATCTGCTGGGTCCACTGGCTCGGTGTCGATTAGATCTTTTTGCTCGAAGTCTGTCACTTCTTTAAGGCTGTCGGAAGCCGATAGTAGAGCTAGATCGCTGAATTCAAACTCAACTTGATCTAACTTAAATTTCTTTAGTTTTGTTTCTTTTGCCCAGGTAATAAATTCTTTTAGCTCGCTTACGGTCTTAAACATTGCTTACTCCTTTTATGTTCTGATGTTATAGTGCTTTTACCATATATCTTCAATTTCTTCCAAATCTTGCTCATATTGCTCCATAGCATCTGACATTTCAGGGTCGTCGTGCCTAGATTGGATCTTAGCCGCCTCGTCGCGTTCCATCTTATCCATATATTCGTTACTGTTTTTGGCATAAGTAGGCTCAATTAGGGCATCGATATAGTGCTTACATTCCCGCCAAGCATATAGGACCGCGTCGGTTATATCGCTGTGGTAGCTGGAATCTATTTTCGGATTAACTGGGTTATCGTAGTTCCACTGGACTAGCTTACTATCTTCGGCAAAGGCAGATGTGGACTTAGCCATAAGCCGACCAGAGCGCAGATCGTCGTTCATAAGTTTAATGAACTCCAGCTTCCGTTCCTTGGTTGCGGCTTCCAAGTTTAGGGAGTGACGGTGTCTGATCTCTTCTTGGATCTTTTTACCCAAAGCGCCTGCATCCATGACCATCTTTATTGGCTCATACCGGGCTTGAAGCCGCTTTATTTCGGCAACTAGATCAGAAATAGTTTGCTTGCTTTTGACAAATTCTTCGACCAAAAAGACTTTACCAGTTACTTGACTAAAAGCCAATACAGCTATGGCATCTGAATCTTCGTAGCCAATGTCCACCCCAAAGATGTAGTCATACTTATCAACTGGCAGTTTGTCATAATCATTAAAATGAGGATTGTACTTAAAGACTAGTGCATCAGAATCTTCAACCCACTCACCTAGACTCTCCCGTCTATAAGTTGCGTCGTTTTCAGTAATACCGCGACGATCACGTTCAGATCGCAAAATTTCATTTACGGTTTTTCCAGACTTTAATTCAATGTGGGGATTGTCTAATATGTTCCATTTGTGGTTAGACCATTTGCCGCTAGTCGATGCTTCATAAAACGGACCGGCGCATACAGGACCAGGTGTCCCAATTAGTATTAAACTACCGTCATAGTCAAACAAAGCCGGCACTAGCACGTCATCAATCAATTCTCGAATATAGCCTCGAAAAGATTGCGCCTCATCTATGTAGACTTTCTTTAGAGCCATGCCTCGGAACTTTTCAATCTCGCTTTTATCTTTAGCCCCAGAAACGTAGATCTGACTTCCATTGGCAAAAGAAATAGTTAGTTCAGATTCGTTTACTCTCCCATTGAGGTTAAACGTTTTATTAATGTCTAACAACTCTTTCCAGATAATTCGTTTAGCAGCTAGCCTGTTTAGAGTTATGTACAGCACGTTAATTTTAGCAAAATGGAGGGCGGTATCAATAAGATCTGCGGCACAGGATATGGTCTTACCTGAACGCCTAGAACATACGGCAGTTTTAAACTTATGAGTGTCGCGTATAAACGCTATCTGCTTATCAAAGCAATACTGCTCAATAACAAAAGTCGGCGCTTCGGTGTTTTTACGCACCTCCGCCCGACGTCGTTCTAGCTCTGCAAGTATTTGAAGTTTAGATATGTTTTTAGCCACGGGAAATTATCGAGGTCTTTTAATGTCTTGAATCGATATGCCCGATTTGCGCCCTAATTTTTCTGCCTCAGTAGCAGCGACCTCATCTAGGGCTTGTTGAGTAACTATGTGGATAGCACTAATGTTTGTAAACGGCACAAGAACGTGGTCAGTTTCAGACCTGATCTCGACGCACATAAGCTTTTCTAGAAGCTTTAATTCTACTATTTTCTTATTGCCCGCTGTTAGTGTGCTGAAAAATGTTTCTGATCGTTTGTCAAATGAGATTGCTTGATAAGTACGGATTGCCTTGATGTTCATAAATGTCCCTTGTTTACTATTGCCGTCTAACTCTGGCAGTTTTTTAACTCGATTACATTAATTTAAGGGTGTTATGCCATCCTTAGCTCGATTAATTATGCCATCCTTGAGTCAATTAATTATGCCATCCTTGGCTTATTAAAGTTTAAAAATGGATTGAGTTTAGAAATTCTTTAACATCCTCATACGGTACCAATATACTCATGTGGGCAGACTCGGGATCACCAGCAAACAATACCCCAACTAAGTAACCATAAAAGTCAACTACGGGGCTACCAGAGCTTCCAGGTTGTCCAGGAGCAGTGCTAATTCGGGCTGATAAAGTTTTAAAACATACGTTAAATACGCCAAACATTTTAAACAGTGGAGGCGCGTCAATTAAGTCTCCCCAACACTCATCGGCATTAAACATGTTTATTCCATAGGCTATAGTAACTTCATCAAACCCAATAGCCATACCAGTGCTAAGTGTCTGTGGACGACCTTTTGGGTGCCCTACAACAAAAAGATGTTCTTGATGCCCAATGTCCCAAGGTCGTAGCTTTAGCCCTGGAGCTTCTTGGCTATCTGCGGCTATAGCGCAAAGGTCAGCTTTGTCTGACTTAACTAAAATAGGTCGATCAACCTTAATTCCATCAGGAGAGATAATTCGCATTAGCTCACCTTTCTTAGCTATGTCGCATACGTGACGGTTAGTTAAAATGATCTTAACGCCCGAAGGCAAAGTAACCCTAGAGCCGGATCCGGATCCTTGCTCAAGTTGGTTAGTGATCTTAAACCCTTTAGATCCCATATAGCTCATTAGCAATTCTTGATGCAAATAAAAGCCTTTAAAAGAAAACAAAGTCGTTGTAACCATTGAAAACACAATCAAGCCTATTGATACGATTTTTTTAAACATGAGATTCCCCTTTTAATTTGATATTTTCTTCGTGCAATTGCTTAGCGATATTTTGTAGATTGTTAAACTGCCAAGCTTGGTTGCCAACAAGTTCAATCAGTTTCTTTTTACTGTGGTCTTTTAGCTTGCGCTTAAGGTCGCCAATGTACTTAGCATACTCAGCTCGCATAATCTTTTGTTGCGCTAGCTCTGCTGCTTTAGCCTTAAGTTCTGCTTCCAGTTCTTCGGGCGTTAGTAGTACAGCTTCTGGCGCTACAGCTTCTGGCGCTACAGCTTCTGGCGCTACAGCTTTAAGTTCTTCTTCATTCAATACTAGATCGTGTTCAGACATGGGGTCTCCTTGGATAAAATCTATAGTATAATATTATACCTAAAGATATCGAGTTTAGCAAGTAATTTATTATTAAAGGTAGTTTTGGCACGTGAAGCACAACATAAGTTATTGTAAACATATTGCCCAAAAGCCAAGCAAGTATGTACAGATCTAACATGTGGGCAGTGTTTCCGCGTTTAATTGTCTGATAGGTTTGAATTAATGAGCAGAACATGTATAAACAAGTTCCCACGAGTCCTAGTATCATCTAAAACAACTCGTCTACTACCCCATGCTCCAAACACTCATCGGCATTGAGGTAAAAGTCTTTAGATACTGCTCTATTGTACCAGTATTCTGCATCTTTGGTAGAGAATTCTGCCATCCATTTAGCCCAAAGTAGTTCTTCGCGCTCTTGTTGCTCAACAACGTTTTTTATATCTAAATGTTTACCGTCTAGTCCATAAGAACTTTGGTGCCACATAAAGGTAGCGTATTTACTAAAGCGGCGTTTGTTACCAGAAGCAAGTATAAGGGTAGCGGCAGACATGACTTGACCATAGCCTTCAGTAATTATCTGGCACTTAGCGCCCCTAATACGACCAACAATAGCTAAAGAGTCGTAGGCACTGCCTCCACCAGAGTTAATACGGATAGTTATGGACTTGCGATTAATTGATTCAAGTTCTGATAGGGCTGCATCTACGAAATCGTAGGTATATGCATCAATGTCTGACGTGATTCGAACAACTCGATTCTTAAAGTCGACGTTATGTTCAAAGTTATACTGAAGTCTTAATGCTTCTTTATCAATTTCGGCATTTTTAATTTGATCCATGGCATTACTCCTATTACTCTTTAATTCTATTACTCTCTAAAGCATACAGTACGTACGGATGGTAGACAAAGTTGTATTTGCTTGCAATCTTGTCTGCTATTTTTGTGTGGTGGGTATATATGCCTGCCGTGGCTAAATCGTGTTCAAAAGCATTAAGCAGAACTTTGCCTATGCCTAAATTCCTAAAGTTATGTTTAACATACAGATAATGGAGAGTAAAAATGCCCTCTGTTTGCCCGGCGCAGATGTAGCCATAGATTTGACTAGGATCAGAGTCATTAACGGCTAGAATTACCGAGTTATTTTTAACTATACGCTCAATTAATTTATGATGCTCGGCAAAATATACGGTGTTAGATACGGTTTTGGCGCCCGCAGAATCTCGATAGCTCTTAAGCCACGAGTTAAATATGAAGGGGACGTCGGTTTGGTTGGCTGGTCGAAGCCTGACTTGCGGTTTTAGAGTTCCCATTATTCTACAACCTTACGTTCCAGCTCTTGCCGTATTTTAACGATGACTGGTTGAAAGTAGTTTAGGGACTCAAGCTTGGATTCAAGGTCTAAAAGGGCAGCTGATGTCTGCTTTTGACGCAGGACTAGCTCGCCATATTGGGCAAGCAGATCTTTATAGACGTCTGAGATGATTTTGTTTTCTGGATTCATTGTTATTGCTCCATAGAATTTATTACTTAAAAGACCCAATGTTATTGGACATTTATAGACATGCGTTATGTTATTAGCACTATGGGCTGTATTGTTTTAGCACTATGGGCTGTATTGTTTTAGCACTATGGGCTGTATTGTTTTAGCACTATGGGCTGTATTGTTTTAGCACTATGGGCTGTATTGTTTTAGCACTATGGGCTGTGTCGTTTTAGCACTATGGGCTGTGTCGTTTTAACACTATAAGTACTTGAAACCATAGGAAATTTGATTAACTTATTGTGCCAACTGTGCCCAGAAGAAGGTAGTGGGTACATGAATCTTTTTTATTTACAAGAGCTAAAGTGGCGAATCTTTTTTATTTACAAGCTCAGTAGCTAATTGCAACAGTTCTTCGTTAGTTAAATTGGCTAAATCTTGAGACCGGGTCTGCTCCCTTGCTTCCTTAGACAATTTGACCAAGGTGTCCACATACCCCTGAACGGCTTTAGCTTCTCGAACGTCTAACGGCTTACCTGTCTGAGTCTTGGCACGATATACCGCCAACTCGGCGCCAATAATGTTCATTGCATCTGCAAGCAATCGCTCTAACGGAGCTACGGTTATAACCTCAGAAACCCCGTCTCTTTTAATAATTATCTTCTTAGATCCAAATTGGTCCGTAAACTTTTGAGGCGCTGGAGCTAATTCTATTGGTTTGTGAGTCATTCTTCTTCTCCATTTACTTGGTCGTCAAACTCTTCATAATCCGTAAGAACATCTACGCAGTCAACTGCTCTAAGCCCGTTAGGATCAGATAGATTGAACTTAATCATAGACATCCTAAGGTGCTTAATTCTATAAGACACCCAGAACACAGAATACGCCTTGACCTTTTTATAAGTAATTCTTAACTCTTGAGACATTTTTCGGTACGTTGCCCCGGATGCATAAAGATCCCACAACGTTCGGTCTACTTCGTGTTCAAAAACGCCGTTTGCATTAAAATGGTCAATAGCCCTTTGGTGCCGAAACTGAGAACTATTAGCTAAAGTTTCTTGATCGGTAAGCCTATCTCCCAAATAGCTTTGGGCAAAATGCGACTTAAGGTAGGGACTATTTTCCCCATCGCTAGTAATTGCGTCGTGCCACTCAATGTCCTCAAACTTATCTTTTTTTAGTTTTTGATACCATGTATTTTTAAGTTTTTTAAACTCTGCGCTTTTATAAAATTTATTTTCGTCTGCCATATTATTAACCCCTTGCCCCTATTTATACCTCCTTCTAAACAAAAAGTCAAGTCAATTTTACAAAAAAGCCAAAGTGTGCTATAATAGATAAATGAAAACAATTTTACTTGCAATTTTAGCTACTACTACTACTAACGTAAAAGCATTTAGCCCCGAGCAAAAGCTAATGGCGGCTTATAAGGCAGACCGGACTGAGGCACAATTAGTTTACAATCAAATTTTAGTTAACCGACCAAAAATTAAAGTGCTTTATGCTCAAGCTTTGGCTAATGAAATTCACAAGCAGTCTAAAAATTATAAGATTAGTCCTAAAATTATTTCGGCTATATTAGCTGTCGAGTCTATGTACGACCACACTAAAGTAAATAAACATTCTGGAGACTATGGGTTGAGTCAGATTAATTATAAAACTATTAAGGCATATAAACTAGACAAAGCTAGATTAAGTAACGATATAGCCTATTCAATAAAATCTGGTGCATTAGTATTAAGTTACTTTCACAAACGTTATGCACACAAGGAAAAGCATTGGTACGCTAGGTACAACGTAGGAACTAGAGAGGGCGCTATTAAATCAAAAACAGCTAAAAACTACATAAAACTTGTGTCTAAGTATTTATAAACTTGTGTATAAACAGATACTTATCCTACTTGTGCAGTTAATTTTTTTGTGCTATAATAGTATTACCACTGACCAACAAGGAGTAGTTATGGGATACATCTCAAAAAACTTAATTTTGTTACTAGTTATGATTATTGTTGCTACAAATATTAAATAAAAAAGGAGACTGATTATGAAAAAAACAATTTTATTTCTAATATGTTTTAGTTTAGTCTCATGCGCCAAACCACCCAAAGGAGAAAAAGGTGAAACAGGTACTCAAGGTAGTAGAGGGCAACAAGGATTTACTGGCAATACTGGATCTACTGGTGCACAAGGGAGTTCTGGCGATAAAGGACCTGCAGGCGGATCCGGTCACGATGGAGCTGCGGGTAGTGCTGGAAGTGTTGGAGCCACAGGCGTATCAGGCGCGCAAGGCGATCAAGGCAGCCAAGGGCAAACTGGCGCCCAAGGTGTCCAAGGTGTCCAAGGGCAGACTGGCGATCAAGGGCAAGCTGGTGTCCAAGGGCAAACCGGCGCTCAAGGGCAAACCGGCGCTCAAGGGCAAACCGGCGCTCAAGGGCAGACTGGTGCTCAAGGGCAAACCGGCGATCAAGGCATCCAAGGGACGCAGGGCATTCACGGCGTAGCCGGAACTCCTGGTAGTCACGGTGTTGATGGTGCTGATGGTACTGATGGTGCTAACGGTGCTAATGGTACTAATGGCACTAACTCCAAGGCTAGCTCCATATCTTTAATAGTAGACAGATCTGTGCTTCCGTGGGTCAATAACAACTACCATACTCTGGACCACAGCGCAGTAGTAATGTTGCCACAGATTTTAACCATAACCGCTATGTTAAGTAATGACAATGGCGGATGGTTGGAAATCAAAGCTGGGACTAAGGTCTTATGTTACCGGGGAAAAAACAATACTAAAAGCTTTTACATTACGTATATTAAGACCCCGGCTGCGGTTTTAGGCTGTGATTCAAACAGTGAAAAAAGTAACGAGGCTTTAATAACTTTTGTAAACGTAAACAAAAACGCACAAGTGCAAGTTATACCTAGAGCGCCAAAGCTAGCAGGATCAGTATTTGAACTAATAATACCAATTGTTGAAGTTGAGGATTAAATATGAAAGAAATCAAAATTGCTATATTGTTACTAGAATTAGAACTATTAGAGGGCGGAGAAGAATATAAAAAACATTTAATGAAACTTTGCAAAGAAAAAGAATTAGCAAGAAGAGTTAAAGAAATAAACGATATGCCCGATTACCTATGGATGTAAATATGAGAATTTATTTAGTGGTGCTAACTGTATTTATTTTAGGATTGTACGCCGGACACATAACTATAGGCAGACCTCTAGCCGAAGCAGTTACTGAGGCTTTTAGACAGCATAAACAGAAAATAGATGAGCTATTGGAGGAAAAATGATCGCATGTAACCCGGGCACTACAGTTTATTGGGATGTGGACGATACGTTAGTAATGTGGACACAGCCTACAGATACAGAAGGATTAGAGCTAGTTGAATTTGATTGCAACGGGCACAAATCAGTTGGGTGGGTGCACATTTATCACCGAAATCTGCTTAGGCAGTACGCTCTTCGAGGCGCTACAAACATTGTTTGGTCCCACGGGGGCAGTGTTTGGGCTAAGGCAGTAGTTCAAGCTTTAGGTCTGGAAGATTACGTTTTTGCCTGTTTAAACAAGCCAACTATGTACTATGACGATTTAAGTGCCCAAACCTTTATGAAGAAACGTCGATTTATTGACCGCAAAACTGGAAAAGAAAAGGAGGCATCTTAATATGTTAAGAGCTATTATTCTAGGTTTAGTGTTTACAATTGCTTACAGCATTACAACTGAAGGCATTCTGCATTACAGGTGCTATCAAGTTATTACTCAATGGAAAAGTCTACGGGAGCACCCAATTAAAAATACAATAGAATGTGTTAAGATTGCAAAACAACTAGGAGCAGACAAATGATAAACAAAATAAAATTTAGTGTGTACGTAGCAATAATGATGGTGATTTTAATTATAATTGCAAATCTCTAACATCTGTGGTACAATAGTACTACCTCCTCCAAGATAAAGAAAAAGCCCTGCGAATGTGGGGCTTTTTTATTTAAGTGCCTACGGGCGCTTTTCTGCTAAGTACCCCAGGTGACCGCTGCCCCCACAAGGTTATGTCCCTGGGGTTTTTTTATTTAAGTTGACAAAAAGGCTAACCAGTTATATAATAAATTCAGAGGTGTAAAATGAAAAAAACTATGACGTATACAGACTTTGAGCACGATATGGAATTTACTTACGGAGTGTATGGGTCTGCAACTGAATCCGAAGAAACAAACTATGAGTCGGACTCAAACTTTGATGCAGATGATTATACAGTACTCGATTCGGAATCGGTAGATGAAATATTCCGCATGATGAACGAAGGCGGAGTTACAGGGTTTTCAGATGACGAATCCGACTATGAAGACGAATACGAAATTGAACACAATGGGTACGGAAAAGGAAAGCCTTGGGGCTACGATCCAACAATGGATTGGGACTATGATGATGAAACTGAAGCTCCGAGTAAAGAAAAATCAGCTAAATGGAAAAAAGAAGCAGACGATAAAAAGAATTGCGAGCACGTATTTATAAAAACTCAAGGGTTGTCTAGATTTTACGAAGATTGTAAACATTGCGGTATCAAAAAAGAAGATATCGACGGGAACAAAAAATGATTGGATTAATGTGTTTTATTATGTTACATAGTACTAATGTTAGCGTACCTAGCCGAGAGCTGATTATAAATGTAAATCAGATTGTTTCGGTAGAGGTAGTTCGGGAGCGAAACGTGTTGACGTACGCATCTGGGGACTACATACTTATTCAAGAAAGTCCCGAAGAAGTTTTAGGGATTGTAAAAAAACAATGCCAAAGATAATGTTACTGTGCTTAGTATTCCTAACTTCGTGTGTGGAAAACCCTAAGCCAGATGACAAAACTTGGTGCCAACTTCATCCAGGAGTAATTAAATGTCAAAAGTAATGTTAGTATATTTATTACTCCTAACTTCATGCACAATACAGCTTAAACTTGACGATAGCCAATACCGCTGGTGCCAGTCGAATCCGGAGGACAGGGAATGTCCCCGATGGTAGCCACAATAATAATAGCTTTAATCGTAATAACAATTGTCTCAATTCCCTTTTAAACAAGGAAACTTTATGCCTAAATTTGGAAAAAAAAGCTTAGACCAGTTACGAACCTGTGATCCCAGATTAATTGAAATTATGATGGAATTGATTAAAGTTATGGACGTATCTGTAACTGAAGGGCATCGCAATCAAGTTGACCAAGATGCGGCGTTTGCTAAAGGCAACTCTAAATTAAAATACCCTAAAGGCAATCATAATGCAATTCCCAGTAAAGCCGTGGACGTATGCCCATTTCCGATTGATTATAACGATCGTGAGCGGTTTGTCCTCATGGCTGGAATAGTCCTAGGCATTGCAGCAATGAAGGGCATAAAGCTGCGCTGGGGCGGTAATTGGAAGGGAGATTTTGACCTTAAAGGAAACACGTTTAATGATCTGCCTCATTTTGAAATAAAGGAGTAAATATATGGTAGTATTCATGATTTTATTCGATATTGTTTTACTAATAGGCGCAACAGTTTTAATAGTATACTCATTTAGTTCCGGTCAGGGCTAAATAAACAAAGGAAGTTTAAAAATGGCTTTACTTTTTTTTGTTCTTATGGTATTATATATTCTAGACATTAACTGGAGGTAAGTTATGAGAATTAATACACAAAAAAAGTTTAAAATTTTAATGGACACATTTTCACATAAAGAAATACTAGAAGAAATTTATTTAGACAGTTGCGTAGTTAATAAGGATAATTTTGATATTGACGCAACTATTGATGATCTGTTTGAAGAATGGGTTATTAAAGCAAAATTAGGAGATCTTCAATGAGAAAAATCACTTCACTGGACATAATAATAGAACTAGTAATTCTGACCATAAGCGTGGCATTGCTGTATGAAGTGCACATAAATTTAGTTTATGCGGTTTTGTTGCAGATAGGGCATAAAGCGTATATACTTATAGACACCCGGCTAGCCATGATTAAAAGGGCTAAAGATATTGCAGACATGTTGAAACAGTTGGATATGCGAGATTTAGGAAACGGAATGTATTTATCAAAAAAGGAAGAGGACGATGTACAATCCGATGATGGTAGTGACAAAAAGTGACGGCTACTATACCGTCATGTGCAGAACTAAGATCTACTTGATCAAGCGCGTAAATGAAAACCATTTAATCCTTTATTTTGATCTTAAAGAAATTAAACTAACTTCTTTTATTAATGCTTTTCTAGCTCTAGATATTTTATTGACAGATAGATCAAAGAAAAACGTCTACCTAAACTAAAATCTGTTTACCTTTTAATTAAAATTTGCTCACTTTTAGCCAAAATCTGTTTACATAAACTAAACTAAAATCTGTTACCTTTAGCTAAAATCTGTTTACCTTTAGATAAAATCTGTTTACCCACAACCACTTCCCTTAAATAAAAATTGTTTACTGCTGCCTTGCTTTTACAAAATAAAATCTATTCACTTAAATCAATTTCTCCAAATAAAATCTATTTACTAAACAAATCTTAATTGCGGGTGACTTTTGCCTCGTCTAGTAAAATTAGGGGGTTACCACTTAGGGAGATTTTAATTATACGGGAAAGGGGTACCTATTGCTGTAGAATAAACACAAAAAAAAAAAAAAAAGTTTATTATTAATAATTATATAATATATATTGATATTTATTTTTTTTTTTAGAGTGCGTAATATATACAGCAATACCCTTGCCTAAACAGTAGAAGTCATATATAATATCTGTAAGTCCAAAGTCCACTAACTAAATTTTATTGAACGGAGATACTAACATGGAGACTTACCGCGTTTCTGAACTAACAGGACAACGAGATGACGAAGGGAATATTCTAGATCTGGGAAAAGTTAACGAAATTGAAGTAGATTTTGATAAATTAAAAAGCCACATTATCACCGCTTCCTGGTCGCCGGCAACCTTTACGGGAAATAGGCGCCTGGCAGTCGATTTTAAGGCGGCTAGCATGATCGGGCTGGACATTGACGGGGGTATGAGTTTAAACGCCGCAAAAGCCATTGCAGAGCCTTATAAGCATATCATAGCCCCGACCCGAAATAACCAAAAAGCAAAGAACGGAATTACGTGCGATAGATTTCGAGTAATCTTGTTTACTTCGCAGCCCATTACAGAAAACGTAACTTTTAAAAATACTTGGTTTTATTTACAGGAATTGTTTAAAAACGCCGTAGACCCCGCGACTAAGGATTCCTCTAGGTATTTTTTTCCTTCTACCTCTATTTTTTCCTCTAATCAAGAAGGGTTATTGATTACCCCCATTACATCAAAAGTAGAATTTAAAGATAAAGCAAAGTTGCTAAAGCCCCCGACCGAGCCTGTACTTGACGATAAGTTAAAACGAGTTAACCCCGCCGCCCTAATACAGTTAGCTTCCGAGCCACCTGCAGATGGCTCTTGGCACGTACAAATGCGCAGACTATGGGGCTGGTTACGAGATGCCAGTTTAAGTGAGAAAGAAATAGTGCAGATAAGTGAAGATTATTTATCGAAATACGGCATGAGCCTTGACCCGACAGATCTTATCCAAATATCTGATACCTGCAATAGGTGGCAAATCAAAGGCGGACCTGGAAAAAAGATGACCGCCAAAGACTTTTTCAACAAAGCCAAAGAAGATGTGATTGCCGTATTGAAAGATAAGTTTGTCGTAGTAACCGAAATTAGGGATAAACAAGCGGGTAAAGTTGAAGCAGCGATAACTGGAGAAAACGAAGTAAAGCTGGTATCCGCCGACGCGGTGCAAGACTACTATGCTGAACAGGCAGTAGGAACAGATTACGAACACAGTTCCGTAGAATATAAGAAGCTGTGTGATACATGGAGAAGTCAGACCTCGTCCTTGGGCGAGCCCGTTATTGTATCGCTTAACGATCGAAAAACTTTAGCCTATAAACATTTAACAATCGATATAAACGACGGACCTACGCCTTTATTTGATAAAATTATGAGTGCTACCGCAAACGCTCTGCCATTGCAAGCTTTTTTGTGGTCTGTGCTAGAAAAGAAAAGTTACAATCAGCAGTTATTAATTTGGCACGGAGCAGGGGGCGATGGAAAGTCTAGTGTAATGAGATTAATGCAAATACTACTAGATTCATCATATGCAGGCGCATCAAGTAAAGATCTTGAGAGCTCGCACTTTACAGCAACTCTTATTGGTAAACGGTTTTTAGTGTTTAGTGACGAAAATAACCCGAAGTTGCTTATGTCAGGCGCAATTAAAAAGTTTACTGGGGAAGATAGCCATTTTATTAACCCTAAAGGCAAACCAGGATACTCTGCTAAACTTCCGCTCAAAGTTGCTATTCTTACTAACCACGAGCCCGAGTTTGACTCTATGAAAGCCAATTTAAGGCGTATTATCTACTGCCCCATAGTCCAAGAGATAGATAGAGTTAAAGATGCCAATTACGCGGAAAAACTCGAGGCAGAGCTTCCACATGTTTTATTTAAATGTCGAGAAGCGTACAATACTTTGTGCCCTGAGCACGAAATGATTCCTTGTGATTATGGGATGGCAGAATCAATAGTCGATCAGTATTCGAAAACAGAAAGAAAATTTATTGCCAAATACCTAGAGATAGACAAAGACAGTTGTATTACTAATCAAGAATTTATTGAACTATGCGACAAGATTGACCCGACGTCTGGCAACGATAAGATGAAGAAAATTAAAGTATATTTAACTAATAGGCATAAAGTGTTTGCTAGATCAAATGAGCAAGGCGTAGTGTGTTTATACGGAATTAGATTAAAAACGCGATAACATTTGTAAAAGCATTGGTAATAACGTATAATAGATCTAACAAAAGGAGCCCATATGTGTATTATTTGTACAGATCCCATGTTTAGTAAATTAACTCAATTGGAACGCCTTACAGCTTATCAGGAACTGCTTATGACCGAGTTTGGCGGCGACGTATCTGATTCGACTAAAGGCATGCATATACTTGACAAACTGCTAGAACTTAAGTTAGAATTGGACAGGACTATATGAACAAGCAAGAAATAAGGGCTTTGGAAAAGCGAGTAAACCTTATGTGCGAGGAGCTAGGCATTGAACGACAAAATACTAAGAAGAAAACCAAGGAGTCAGCCAATGGAGCCAAAAAGATCTCTCGAAGAAATTTTAAAAGAGCTGTACGAAATTTTAGCTCGGACTCCAAACGGAAGCGATTACAAAAAAAGCCTTGAGGAAACTATCAAGCAATTAGTTGAAAGCGATAAGTTAAAAAATGGGAGGTTGTAATGATGTACATACTACATTCGCTACTACTTATTGGTGCAGTAATGGCTATGACTCAAGGGTGCGCAACACGCCCGGTAGCAGAAACATGCACATACGAACTAGAGCCGGACCCTTCAGGCAAATCAGAGTGGAAAATACGTTGCCGACCCAAAGTTGCCCATGACATTCATCTTAATGACGGAGAACAACTAAATGAAAATTAATATTAAAAAACTAGACGAACGAGCAACTCTGCCTACCTACGCAACCGAGGGCAGTTCGGGTTTTGACTTTGCAGCAATTGAGCGTGTAGAAATTAGACCCGGTGTTCCTAGGCTAATTAGAACTGGAATAGCTATGGAAATACCTTTAGGCTACGAACTTCAGATTAGATCGCGAAGTTCCTTAGCTCTTAAGACTAAGCTTCGCATCGCCCCCGGCATCGGCACCGTAGATTCTGATTACCGTGAAGAAATATTTATTATGCTAGAAAACACGGACCCCGACGGCAAAGCGTTTGTTATAGCCAAAGGCGATCGTATTGCTCAAGGCGTAATTGTTCCTGTGCTTAAGGTTGAATTAACTGAAGTAACTGAATTAACCGAAACTAGCCGAACTGGTGGGTTTGGCTCAACAGGGAGATAAAATGCATTTACAAACAATTTCCGTTGTAATTAAAAACAATAGCGACGATGGGGAAACTTGCGAACATTGCGGCAAAGTGGCTAAACTTCGAGATTATGAAGGAACGCTAATGACTTCATATCTTGAGCGATTATGTAGGATGTGTTATGATAAAAAAGTTAAACAAGTTAATAGTAAATCTAATATGCCAGGTGGTCGGACATAAGTGGCTGGTATTTAATGCCAGCATAAAAATAGCATACTGTGTTAGATGCAAAAGGATAGAGCGGTGAGAAAAAAAAACCTGGACCCATCAATGACACAGAAACAATTTTTAGAACTTGACAGCCTTAGTCCTTATGATAAAATGTTAGTAGTGCTTATGATTTCAAAAATGTCAGAAGGTGAACGAATAATTCTAGCCCGAATGCTTAGCATTGAAAGCGATCGTCTAGACATTCGACACTGGTTAAGGGGATAATATGCTAGTTACCGGACTAAATTCCATTTCCAACAAAGATTACCATGCAAACAAAACGCATTTAAGTTCATCTAATTTAAAAATGCTGCTAAAAGACCGGGAACAGTTTCATAAAGAGAAAATTCTTGGCATTAAAGTTGAGCAGCCCGATAACCCCGCGTTTGACGAAGGCACACTCACACACGCTCTGATATTAGAGCCTGAAATAATTAACACAGAAATAATTGTGTGGGAAGGCTGGACTAAGCGCGGCAAAGAGTGGGAAGAGTTTAAAAACCGCCCTGAGAATCTAGGTAAACTAATTGTCTCTAAGCCGCAAAAAGTCAGATGCGATCGATACTATAAATCGTTTTTGGCAAACAAAACCGCGGTGTCCATGATTCAAGGCGGGGCTTCGGAGTTTACCCTGTGCCAAGAGTTAAGCGACGTTCCTATAAAAGTTCGTTACGACTATGTAAATGTGGACAAAGGCTATATTGCAGATGTAAAAACCTCTGGTTACGGGGTGGACCTTGACACGTTTAAACAAACAGTGGAGCAATTTGGCTACAACCTATCTGCAACTCTATACCTAATGGTTGCGGAAAAGTTTTATGGCAAAAAGTTTGATTTCTATTTTGTGGCTATATCTAAATCATCAAATCAATGTGAAGTATTTAGACTTAGTGAAGAGAATCTAAACAAAGGTAAGATGATGATTGCCGAAGCTCTAGCCATATACAAGTCTTGTTTAAAGTCTGGTGACTGGTCTAATCCTAAAAGCGCCGAAATTCCTAAAATCGAAGAATTAGACGATTACGAAATACTTTCGGTGTAGCCAAATCTGTGATACAATATTATAAAAAAGGACGGTGCATATGAGTAAAGCAGACGGCGGCGGAAAACGACTAAATACTGGCAAAGTTCCTTTATCTATGGTCCCCTCAAGCACGCTATACGCCATTGCGCGCGTTTTTGAAGCCGGCGCTAAGAAGTATGAAAAAAACAATTGGAGACGCGGAATGAAGCACAGCATCCCCTATGAGTGTGCCATGCGTCATCTGCTTAAATACGCCGAAGGAGAAGACCGAGATGCTGAAACAGGCGAGCTGCATTTATCCCATTGTTTGACAAATTTGGCAATGTTAGTCGAATATCAGACAACTTGTCCAGAATTAGATGATAGATATACCGGAGCAAAATCCACATACAAAGAATTTGAAAAAAAAGACATTTAAGGAGTATTTATGAGAATGCATACCGAAGATGAGCTTCAAGCTATAATTAAAGAAGGAAATTCGCATGACATGGAAACTATAGCTAAGTACGTGTTTTCCGATAAGTTTTACGTTAATTTTGCAAGTAGTTTAAGGCAGTTTATTAACCGTGCTGAGTTTGTCCCTTTAGCAGACCTAATCCAGTACTCATTTTCTCGTTCCCATTCTGCTAATTGGTATTTTGAGTTAACTAAACTAACTAACCGAATTAAGCGGGATCCTGATTTGTTCTTACTAAACAAACTTATTATTGCTTTTGTCCTAAACAAACCGCATAGTGTTAATTTCAGTTGCGACATAATTAAAACTATGATAGGCTACAATAATACGGAGTTAGACCGGGATTTAGTGCTTAAAGTATTTAGCCAGCCGCATAGTGCCAAATGGCAAAAATACTTAAAACCAGTTATAGCCCGAGCTAATCCGGAGTTATTAGACTTAATACAAAGGAGTTCAAATGTTTCCGATATCAAATAGTGATTTATTAATTGTTCTTACGGCTTTAGTTACTGGGCAGCTAATAGTACTGTCTTTATACCTAGCCGGGGCATATGTAGTGCTAAAATTAGGCAAATTTATTGTTGACAAAGTGTTTAAAAAGTAATATACTCACAATGTACTCGGCGGAGTACGGTAAAATAAATTTCCGGCAATAATGCTGGACCTAACCAAAGGAATACGCATGTCATTAAGCAGAGAATTTAAGCCAGTAAATGAAGCAAAATCAAATCTTAGATTCATTCGACCAGCAGAACTGGCAAAAAATGAAGTACTAGGAGTAATTTTAGAAGGAACTTTTGAAGGAACTCTAGCTTCAAAATTTGATGAAGGAAAAAACGATTACAAATTTATGACAGAATCAGGCGAAACAGTTATTGTTAATCATTCAGGATCTTTAGCTTACCAGATTGAAAAAATCAATATTGGGGACTATGTTCAACTAAGTTACGAAGGTAAGAAAGAAATAACCAAGGGTAAATTAAAGGGCAAATCGGCTCATCAATTTAAACTTGCTGTAGCATAAAAGCTACATGGTGATCTCGCGATTAAAAAGCCTCCTACTCAGGGGGCTTTTTTTATTCCCCAAAATGTGATACAATAACTTAGTCATACAATAGCTTAGTTTCTAAAATAGGTGGACAAATGATAGTTAACACATACCTTGCCTTTCAAGATCTTATGAACGCCCTAGATTCGGCAGACAAAGTTACTTACGATATTGAGACCAATGGATTAAACGTACGTAAGGTAGCAATTATTGGCTTTGGCATTGCCACATCCCCCTCAACTAGCTTTTACGTGCCCATCCACGAGTTCAGATCTGGAGAGCTGCAAGAATACCGAAATAAAATTGACTACTCCATGATTAGAAAAATTCTAGAAAAGCTTAAAAGTAAAAAAATAATTTGCCACAATGCATGGTTTGACTTAGAAACTACGCGTAACTACTTTGGCGTAGACTTGGTTCCGGCTTTATACTGCGATACAGTACTGCTAAAGCACACAGTGGCAGAAGAGCGCCCCTTTGGTTTAAAGCCTATTGCTAAAATGCTTTTTGGCGCCCACATCGCTGATGAGCAAAAAGACATGGCAGACTCGGTTAAAGTTAATGGCGGGTCTAAGGGGCAAGTATGGTTTGCAGAAATGAGTTTAGTTGCCAAATACTGTGAACAGGATTGTAAACTAACTTACCGCGTGTACCAACACTATCTGCAAATCCTCGAGCGCGAAGAATTGACTGATTTCTTTTTTAACAAAGAGGTGATGCCGTTGTACACCAACGTAGTATTCCCTATGCAAAGACGCGGCATTCCATTAGATCTTAAGCGAGTAAAGCAAGTAAGAGTAGATTTAGTTATGGATATAGCCGTACTTAAAAATAATGTGCAGCAAGCTATTAAGCCGAATTTAGCTTTGTTTGAGGCTTGGTTTCTTAATAAAGATTACCCGGCAAAGCGAACAGGCTCCTTTGCCCAAGGTGTGGCAGAAATGTTTCGCCTAGAGCTGCCGCGCACCAAATCCGGTAAATACAGCATTACTCCAAAATTAATAGAAAAATTAGCCCCCTCTCCGTATAAAAATTATCTCCTTGGAGGCGAGTACTTATCCGCGTCTGATGTGCGGCAAGTGCAGCTAAAACTTTGGGAAGCGGACCGACAAGGCAACGAGCCCATGTTTAATCTTCAAAGCAAACACCATTTAAAAAAACTCTTCTTCGACACTCTGCACGAGGAGCCCGTGTCTAGGACCAAAAAAGGCGCGCCGCAAGTAGATGATAAATTTCTCAACCTAATGGCGACTAAATACAATTGGGCAGATTTGCTTCGGCAGTATAATAAACTTGCTAAACTTTTAGGCACGTACGTTGATCGATTTTTAGACACTCAAGAAGATGGTATTTTTTACCCTTCATTTTTAATGCACGGCACCACGTCTGGGCGTTTTAGCGGAGATATGCAGCAATTACCTAGGCTCAAAGAAGCTGGAGAACTGCCTCCAATGGTGCTAGCCTATAGTAATCAGATCCGGGGTCTATTTATCTCCGGACCGGGGTATAAATTTGTTGACGCCGATTACAATTCCCTAGAAGTTGTTGTTTTTGCTGACGATGCCGGCGATGAAAGTCTGCTTAACATGATTAAAAAAGACGAGGATTTCTATTCCCGCGTGGCAATAGACATATTCCCTGAGCTAGCCGACTACTCTGCCGATAAAAGGTCCCCAATGTTCCTAAAAAAGCATAAACCAGAAGTAAGACAAGCAGCTAAAGTTTATGGACTTGGCATCCGTTACGGCATGCAGGCGTTTAAGCTATCCAAAACAATTAATGTTGATACAGACGATGCCGCCCTGATAATCGACTCTTATTTTCGAAAATACCCTAAACTGAAAATAAGGATGGACGCTATTATCGCATCGGCTAAGTTTAACGGGTTTGTGGACTCTAAAGGCGGTCGTAGGCGCCACTACGCCAATCTTAAGCGCATACACGAGTGCTATGGCGATAATATCCTAGATGAACGCTGGATACGCAAGAAAGCCCAAGTAAAGGTCGAGGATGGCAAGGTGGTCCCTAATTCAGACTATGTTTACCTTAAAGAATTGTCGGGAAAACAAAAATCGGCTATAAACAACGCTTTGAATTTTCCAATCCAGTCCATGGCAGCCAGTATCGTTAATGCCGCCAGTATAGCCCTAGCTCGGGCGTTTAAAGCCAATAACCTAGATGCCTACATCTGCCTAAACATTCATGATGAAATTTGTGTACGCTGCCCTGACGGCGAAGCGGACCAGGTAGCAAAACTAATGAAACATCATTTAGAAAATACCCTTACTTTAGATGCGCCATTGACAGCAGACCCAATTATTGGTATAAACTACGGAGAGGTAAAGTAAATATGAAATTCTATATTAGACTAGTGGTAATCAGTTTAGGACTTTATGGCTGCGGTCTTAGGGTATCTATAAAACTACCTTCCATAAATATGTCGTGGGCAGATGAATTAGCAAAAAATATGGAATTAGCCAGAAAGGTTTCTACGGCAGTAACTAATGTCATTCAAAACTGTGAAGGTCCGGGCGCAAAACTGGAGCACGGAGACACCCTGCATAATGATGAGTTTAATAAATGTTTAGATGCGACTCGTTCCGGATTTGACCTATATTTAGATATTGTTGGAAAGGAAGAGGCTAAAAAAATACTAACCCAATTTATAGAAGAAGGTCAATATGAGTAAACTTTCAGAAGCAGAATGGGCAGCAGCCTGGTTAGCCGAAGTTAAGACATACAGTTTATTTAAAATCGGCGATACAGTCGATTACTACGGCAAACGATGCAAAATTATTGACGACTCGGGCGTGGACCCGTTAACCGGCACTAATTTTTATTTAATTCAGGTTATTGACGATAGGGAAAAAGGCACGCACACTTGGTGGACCGAAGAACGCGAATTGCGTATGTGGCACGGGGTTGGCGTTACGTGCGAGTGCGGAGCTAATTTTGTCAAAGGATCTGAAAATTTTCATGCTCATTGGTGCCCAGCATATAAGGACCAAAGATGAAAGAAATTATTGAATTAAAAAAATTGCTAGCGGAACATCCAGAACTAAACGAATATCAGGCTAGATTAAATATAGCTATGGCGGGTCTAGCCCCCGATGAGCGGGTTGTTTTTTTAGCTAGCCTAATGAAGGCACAAATACTGGAACTGTCTAAACAATGGACAGAACTGGCTAAAACGTTGGAGAAAATAAAATGAATTGGCTATTAACTATTTTAATTATGTGGATTAAAGAATATATTATCGGGCTATTCCAAAAATATGAAAAAGATGTTAAAATAGAGATACTAGAACAAAAAAAGGAGAAACTAAATGACCTTACTACAAAAGACAGTGCTATTGATTCTGAGCTTGACTCTGCTCTTACTAAGTATCGAAGTAAGCCAAAGCCAGGAGACGAGGTGTGAAGAGGTGCTAGATAAGTGCCTAGATTCAGTTGATTCAAAAAAAGGCGTAATTTCTATACAAAACGAAATCCTAAAAGTGCAGAACGACACCATAGCCGACCAAGAAGATGAAATTGATGCGTTAAGAGAAACCGGAACTGGGAAAACAGTAATGAACGTGTTTTTGTCTGTGCTACTGGTGCTAGTAATACTAATCTAATTAGGGGGCTTTATGGCTAAAGGCTGCTCTCATTGTGGAGAACGTTCGTGTGGAGATGATTGGCACACTCAAACTATTTATAAAAAAGAACGAAATGTAGGGGACAGACTTAAAGTAATTTTATTACAAGTTTATGATTTTATAGATTCCGATAATTTGCAAAAATCAGAAATCAAGGCGTTAATTAATAACTTAGTAGATGAGCACATACACGAGGAAGATCTGCATGAAGGCGATTAGAATACTGTTTATGCTATTGTTTGTAGCGCCCTTTGTTTTTTTCTGGTATATTGTAGATGTGGCAATTGACGCAATTGTAAAATACCAGATTAGAAAACGAATTTGCAAAGATTGTCAAAAGGAGTTTTACGAATGAAGTTAGGCATATATTTAATTTGTTTATTGCATTTAATCTTTCAAGCTCCGACCTTTACTAAAAATTTAATAGTATCGGCGGTATATATCCTCACAAGAAAAAAAGGAGATAGACATGAAGATAAAAATAAGTAAATATATTATGGATAAGTGCTTGCTTTTTGCTGGAGCACGGCTGGCTAATTCAGAAAAAGTATATATGAAGCGCGCTCCTACCGACAAATACAAGATACACAGCGACCTACTGGCGGGCATTATAGGCGAGTACGGGGCGTACAAGTATCTGCTATCTATTGGGGTAAAAGTCAGCAAACCAGACCTTAAACTTTATGCGGCTAAACAAAAGAATTTTAATGCCGATCTCCAAGGTTCAGAAATTAAAATACACGTAAAAAGCCAAACTAGCGAATCCGTTAAACGCTATGGGCATAGCTGGATTCTGCAAAAAACCGACCCCATGTTAGCGCGCCCTAACGCCCAAGACTATTTGTTGTTTACTGAAGTTGAGGGAGATGAAGTTAATATTTTAGGGCTTGTAAATGTTAAAGAAATGGTGGATAATAGACTTATAGGGGAGTGTCGAGTTCCGGCATTTAGGCAAACAAAAGTTGCTTTGTACCTTAATCAACTAAGTACAATTGTAAGGAGTAATTTATGATCGATTCAGTTCTAACCGCAGCAGTAATAACGTTAAGCATAGTAGTAATATTTAATCGATTAAACAAATTTAGTAAGGAAAAACAAAATGAAAAGACAGAAAAAAATTGTTGTGGGACGACAGTCGGGTCTGCCAATTCAGATAGAAAAGTTAAACGAGTACAAGGCAGAGTTTCAAACAAGGTTCGACGAATTAAAAAAATTGCACGGAAGTGAAATGCTGGGATTTTCCGAAGGGCTGCAAAAAGTTGATCTAGAGCTGTCTGAAAAATATGCTTTAGTTGAAGACTGGGACTTGCCAAAAAGTTTTAAATCTTGGCGGGATTTAATTGACGTTCATGGCAATTTTATTATTACTGCAAATAAACATACGGGCGAACTAATGATGTTTATTCTTGACGAGGAGTTTGGACAATGAAAGTAAAACTTATTTATGATTTAGATGATGAAGACGATAAGTATCTGCACTCTTTGGCAATACAGTCGCCGAGGCTAAGTGTAGCATTAACTAGCTTTAGAGATGTGTTGCGAAAAAAGCGAAAGTATGAAAATAACGAAGAAGCTGCAAACATTGAAGCAGAGTTTTATGAAATAATGGAGCTATACAATATTGATTTAGACTAAATTAGTTATTTCAATTAATACGTTAATATAGTGCTTGTCATCTGGACTAATGCACTTTTCTGAACTCAGTCCCACTACGTACTTATCATCAATATTCATGTTTTTAAAGCCGTAAGGGGCAGGTTCGCTATAGTACTTAGGCAAAAACAGCAGATCAATTAGGGGCTTTTCTATATTAGATAGGTCAAAACACTTAGAACTAAGACTTCCATCAGATTTAAACAAAATAGCCTTAGGATAATAGAATTTAAATGAGACTTTAAATCCCTGAGACCCCGGGTCAAATTGATTTCGGAGCTCTAAAAACTTATCGGTGATGTCTTTTTGGTCGCATTGGTGAAAGATCTGCTCGGTCCAAGTCTTATAGGCGGCGGTAGTCCGGTTGCGAGTGTTGTAAAACATAGCGTTAACGGAAAAAGGCTTTGCGTGTATGGTAAATTCTTGCTTCATTTTACACCAAAAAATAAGGAGACGCTACTGGTCCCCTTTTTATGTTTATACTCTGGTTAGAGTTATTTATTTTTTTTCTTCTGGATGCAAGGCATCTTTTACCATTACTAAAATTTGATCATCAATTTTATTGCCTGTTTTTTCAGATAGTTTAGTTAAAGCGTACAAAATAATTTCTTTTAAAAATTTTTCAGTAATTAAACTAACCATTAAAGATTTAAGTATTGCCCGTAGTGTTGTCAAAAGTAATGCGATCATTTTTTAGTTCTCCTAATTATGTAGTTACGTTATGCGCTTAAAATGCGCTTGACAAATAGTATTAATGTCTCTAGGTCCAATAGAATCCAGATCAAGTGCGGTATCTTGGTGTAAATAATCTTTAATTACATAGCCGACAAGTTCAGAGCAGACTTGGGTGTCTCTGCCGTCGCTAAATGGATTTTTTTTAAGCCCAAATATGCGCTGGATTGCAATACCCAAAATCTGATTATTGCCGTAGTCAGTGCCGGCATTAGTTAAACAATATTTTAATAAGCGGCTATACGCCTCGTTACTAATTTCGGTTTCATATTCCTCAATAACTAAAGCTTGTTTATCAAAATTTACCTTAGACATAAAGTTAACCATGGTGTGAGATGCCTGATACACTATGTCCACGCCTACGCTGGTTGTCCACGATAGGTACACATGACTGTATTTTGTTCCCTCACTTAGTCTAATTAACCAAGATCCGGGCTTAAACCATGCTTTAGGGCGGCTAAACCCAATTTTAATAATCATGCTACGCCTTAAATATACTCATAAGCACCATTACCGTGTGTTTAACCCCGGCATCGTGTTTAAAAATAAATCGGATTTTACCTGTATGATAAGTGGTATCGTGTTTCATAAACTTAGCCACCCGACCGTCTGCTTCAACTTTACCAAATGCGGCTATAAATTTCATGTTTACTCCGCCCGCCATTTCCTTAGATCCTCCATAAATTGCGGCTACGTCCGGAACCCCAATTACATATACGCGCACATCGGTTGTTGGAGGCGTAATGTGGCTTATTTCCCCGCCAATAATTTCGTAATCATAGGCAGGCTCAAAGTCAAACACAGTTTTAACTATAGTGGCGTCATTAGCGCCGTCAGTAACTTCAACATCGTTAATATCATAAAACTTAACCGTTATTCCGTTTCTATCAGTTCCGTCAACTAATTTAGATATTTTTGATCCAACAGTTGCCGTAGTTAACTCAGTAGGAATTAGTCCGTATGTCCAGCCAGTTTTAGCTGCTTTATTTCTTGTAATTACAGTTCCGTCAGTGTCAATTATAGTTTGATTGGCTGTTAATTTAATCCCGGACTCAAAGTTTGTTTGGTCTAAATTTGAATCCTTTACTATTACTGTTTCGTATTCAAAGTACCCGTCTTTAGCTTGAATTAAATAATGAGTAGTAAAGTCAACAAATTGCACAGGAGCTTTTTTAGTACTAACAAATTGTTTAAAACTATCCCAAGATATTTTTCTCATAATCATTCCTCTGTAAATATTACAATAATGTCAAAAGTCCCCACACTGCTATTAAAAGTTTGTTTAATAGTTAGCCCTTCTCCCTCTCTTATGGTTACAGGCTTTGACCCAGGTTTATCACTATACAGGGGAATTAAAGTTTGCAACGCGTGGTCGGTAGATTCCACGTCACTAGCTCCGGAACCCCAGTCATCTGTACTAAATCTAGCTACTGAAAGTGCAGTGCTGCCCTCTCCCGAAACGGTAGAATTTGTTTTGATTGTGACATTTACGTTTAAACTATCTGCAGTGTCAAAAGTAACCGGCGTTATGTTAGTTCCCGCGCTATGGTTGGAAATTCTTAGTGTTCTAAAAATACCCACAATTCCGGAGATAGGAGCAGTTTGAGAGTTTATAAGTTTAATTTCTCGTATTTTTACTACTACTCCGCTGCCCACTGCGTTTACTATACTAAACATTGATTTATTATTGCCTATAGCCGCAAGCTCAATTACTGCAGAAAAAGTTTTTTTCCCCGTGTCCTCAGATGCGGTTATAGGTAGCGCAGACTGATTAGAAGCAAGGGTAACGGGCATTGATGCAGACATGGTGGTCTGCCCTAGCGCCGCTGGAATTCCTGCATCTATTGAAACTAAACTAGCGTTTCCAGCAGTTTGTAATGTACTTGTAGCATTGTTGGTTAACTTTGTATCTATTGAAACTAAACTAGCGTTTCCAGCAGTTTGTAATGTACTTGTAGCATTGTTG
>Ga0163150_10001027_pt1 | contig 49402 bp, 41 predicted proteins | sample OliLakLV19P2IB_FD_148628 | JGI IMG/M metagenome (GOLD analysis project Ga0163150, IMG submission 148628) | Freshwater microbial mat bacterial communities from Lake Vanda, McMurdo Dry Valleys, Antarctica - Oligotrophic Lake LV.19.P2.IB | ecosystem: Environmental > Aquatic > Freshwater > Lake >... | reverse complement strand
CGGGGGCTGGTGGAAAGAAAACAACGCCGAAGCCATGCTGGGTCTGCGCGTGGGCCGCGCCAATCAACTCTGGAACTCCTACTGGACTCAGCCCCAACACGCCAGCAACTGACCGCCACTTCTAATCACACCCGTCCGCCACACCGGGCTTGCGGGATTGAACGCGCGCAAGGCAAGCTGCGTCCCTTATTCGTATGTTTGGAAAAAATTGGCTGCTGAAAATTCTTTCGCTCACCGGCGCGCTGCTGCTCTGCGGCTGCGGGGACAAACCCTCCGGCTCCGCCGCCACCGCCACGGACACGAACCGCCAGGTCTTTCAGGTGAAGGGGCTGCTCAAGGAGTTGAAGCCGAACGGCAAGACCGTGGTCATCGCGCACGAGGAAATTCCCGACTACATGGTCGCGATGACGATGGACTTCGACGTGAAGGACAAGAACGAGCTGAAGGGTTTGCAGCCGAACGACTATCTCGCCTTCCAGATGGTGGTGACGAAGGACGACGGCTGGATCGAGAACCTCCGCAAGATTCCCGGAGCCGCGCCCGCCGATGCCGGGAAAATAATCACGCTCGGCAGTACCAACGGCACCAACGGCGGGCCGGTGACGTTCCGCAAATCGCCCATCGTCGAGTCGCTGAGCCTCGGCGACAAAGTTCCTGATTACAAATTCACCAACCACTTTGGCACGCCCATTTCGCTCGCGCAGTATCAGGGCCGTGCGCTGGGCGTGACGTTCATTTTCACGCGCTGCCCGTTCCCCACGTTCTGCCCGCGCATGTCGCAGTTCTTCCAGAAGGCGCAGACGGCGCTCCAGGCGCAGGGCAACACGAACTGGGCGCTGCTCTCGCTCTCCTTCGATCCCGCGTGGGACACGCCCGAACGCCTGCTGCGCTACTCCACGCCCTACAACTTGGACAGCAACCACTGGCAGTTCGCGACCAGTGACTTGTGGACGGTGGATGGTTTCAGCGAGCAGGTGGGGCTGACGTTTTATCGCGCCACGCCCACGGCGCTGCCGGAGCACAACCTGCGGACGGTGATCATTGATGCGCAGGGACGGCTGCACAAAATTTATCTGGGCAACGAATGGACGCCAGCGGAGTTCGCGGAAGAGATGCTGAAGGCGGCGGCGGCGAAGTAAGGAGTGGAGTCGCGGACAGCCATGTCCGCAGTTTTTGACCGTGACTGCTCCGATGGACACGGCTGTCCGCAGTTCCGATGTGTTGGCATCAGCCGCCACTTACCTTGCGCCGTGCTTCACCAAGTTTTCCCGCACCAGTTGCTGACGGAAGGTGAACACCTCGGGATTCTCCGGATCCACCGTCACGCGCAGCCAATGCACATCGGGATTTCCAAACGTCTCCACGCGGGTGAAATTCTCGATGCGTCGCTTGCTCTTCGCGCCCGTGAGCGGCTTGTCGATGCGGAAGTAGTGGCTGTCCCCATGCACGAGCACGACGGGTTTCTCGAACGCAACGGTCTCGCGCTCCAACAATTCCATCAACGGACGGAAGCCGGCGTGCATCCGGTTCGTGCTGCCGCGCTCGGGCCACGGATTCCCTTGGATGATGATCATGATGGCGCGCGCGTTCTCGAGCTTGGCGAAGGCAAATGATTCCTGAAGCCACGCGAGATTCGCCGCGTTGCGTTCGGCGAACTCTGGCTTGCCGAAATTGTTGTTGCTGCCCGGCACGTTCAATCCCACGAAGGTCACGCCGCCCATCTCCCAGCGCACGTTCTCGCGGAATTTCGCATGACGCGGATCGTTGCTCTGGCGCGCGAGCGGGAGCTTGCGTTTCCCCAAACTTTGTTCGTCCGCACAGAAAACGTCGCGGAGCTTTTGCAACCGCTCCACCGGATCAAAACCGTTCGTGGCCCGCGCGCAGTCCGTCCACTCGTTGTCGCCAAACACGTAGATGAACGGGTGCGTGGAATTCGCGAAATCCTTGCGCCGCGCCTCGAAGATTTCATCCGAGCAGGGCGTCTCGCCGGATTTGATGTCGCCGTCATGCACCACGAACTCCAGTTTCGCGGCATCCAGCTCGCGCATCATGTTCGGGAACAGATTCGTCACCTGCTCCGGCGTGTAGGGCACGTCGCCGATGAGCGCGAAGTCGAAAGGCTGCGGCTGCGCAAACTTTTCCGAGGTCGCGCAACCCGACGCGAGTAAGACGGCGGCGAACAAGCTGAACAGCGCGCCTCTTGAAAGCAGCGCCCGATTCGGCGGGACGGAGCGCGGGCGTCCCGCCCGCCCGCCTGCAACCAGACGCTGCTCCGCCGAGCCAGCGTGGAGAGTCTGGACATTTTTCGCGCCGGCGGGCGGGCGGGACGCCCGCGCTCCCATGGCGGGACTGTGAAGATGCGCACGGCTGAACAGGACGGAAGTTTTCATCAGAGAATTTTACGCGCGCACAAACCGTTTCGCCTTCGTTTCCGCGCGCGGCAGCGTGCCGGGCGCCACCACTTGCACCGGCACGCGCAGGCGGAAGGCGCGGTCGAATTCACCCTCCAATTGTTGCATCACGGAACCGGCGTCCGCATCAGCGACCACCTCCACGTCCACTTCGATTTCCGCCAGCGCCTCGCGCGTGAGCACGCGCACGCGAAACTCCGTCACGCCCGCGCACGCGCTCACGATCTGCTCGAGGGCGCTCGGATAAATGTTCACGCCGCGCACGATGATCATGTCGTCGGTGCGCCCGAGGATGCCGCCTTCCAGGGCCAAGTCGTGACGCCCGCAATCGCACGCACCGCCCGCTCTGGGCTTCACCAGATCGCCGGTGCGATAGCGGAGCAGGGGAGAGCCGGTGCGGCCGAGCGTGGTCAATACGAGTTCGCCGGTGTCGCCGTGTTCCACCTCGCGACCGCTCACCGGATCAATCACTTCCGCGAGGTAGCTCGTCTCGATGATGTGCAGCACGCCCGGATGCACGGGACACTCGTAGCTCACCGGTCCGACCTCAGTCATGCCGTGGTGATCGATGATGCGTGCGCCGGGCCAAAGCGATTCCAGTCGAGCGCGCACGGCAGGGATACTTCCGCCCGGCTCGCCGGCCACGAAAATCTTTTTCACGGGCGAGTTGGTGAGAGAAATTCCTTCGCTCGCCGCAACTTCCGCGAGTCGCATTGCGTAGGTCGGCGTGCAGAACAGCACGTTCACCTGATGATCGAAGATGGTTTGCAACCGCGCGGAGCTGCTCATCGCGCCGCCGGTCAAACACAGCACGCCCCCGCGCGAGGCCGCTTCAAACGCTGTCCAGAACCCGAGGAAAGGTCCGAACGAAAACGCGAACAGCGCGCGGTCGCCGCGTCCGATCTCTGCTGCTGCGAAAATTTTCTGCCAGTTGCCCAGCATCCAGTCCCAGCTCTCCGCCGTGTCCAGCCAGCGTACTGGTGTCCCGCTCGTGCCGCTGGTCTGGCACAGGCGCGTGTAGCGGTTCAGCGGATAGGTGAGATTCGTGCCGTAGGGCGGATGCGCGATCTGGTCGGCCACGATTTCCGCCTTCGTGGTGAAGGGAAAATCTTCCGTGAAATTGCCGAGGTGCCGCGGACGGTAGCCGACATTCGCCGCGTCCATCTTCGCGGTGTAAAACGGATTGCTGCCGTAGATCGTTTGCAGCAGCGCGCGCAATTGATCGAACTGGCTCGTGCCGATGGCGAGCCGTTTGGGGAAAACTCCGGAGGCCACCATTCGTCAGCGAGGTTGCGCGGGCGTGATGGCGGCGGTCCTCGCGGGCACCGGAGCGGGCGCATCGGGCTTGAACTTCGTGACCAGCGCCGCGCCGCACGCGGCCAGCACAATGCCCACCCAGAACGGCCACCTGATCGTGCCCAGCCCGCCCGTGGGCGGATGAAGGCAAATGGAGACAATCGCGTTCACGATGGGCGCACCGGCGAAAATGATGCTCATGATCACCGGCACGTAGGCGGGCTTGGGATTCGGCGCGGCTCCGAACGCGAGCAGCACGCCAAACGCGCCAATCGCGCCGACGATGCCCGCGATGAGCGACCACCACAGTCCGTGCGGGGGATAGTTCCAGAAATCCAGCCGCCCGTTCTGCATCTTCAACATCACGATGGGTCCGACAATCGCGACGAGAAAATAGGCGATGCCGACGTAAAGAAACGACATGTAGCGGCCGTTCACCCTGTCGTTCATGCCCGTGCTGCCGATGTGCAGGAAAATTCCGTACACACCCCACGACGCCACGGTGAGCAGCGCGAAATAAAGCCAGTTCATATTTTTCCGTTCGTTCACAAGATTGGCGGCGAGGCTAGACGTGACGCCCGGCGCGCGCAGTAAAAAGTTTTCCCCCATCCTTCGTAGCGGTGCATCTTGCCACTGTTCTTGGAGCGCGGCCTTCAGAGCCTGTGTGAAAAACAAAATGCAAAAAGATTTCTTCGCTCACATTTCGGTTATGGCGCGTTTTGATTTTCGGCGAAGGTGATTTGAACCCATTTTTCGAGTCGAAAACACGGTTTCCGTCGTTTTTCACACAGGCTCTAAACGCCGCGCTCCGCACCGGTTGGTAATTACGAACAGTGTCAAGATGCGCGCCGTCGGGCCTGACTCGGTGAAGTCAGGCTATCGGTGTCTTTGTTTTGGAAACGAGCACCACGTCCGTGATCCGCATCTGTTTATCCACGGCCTTGCACATGTCGTAAATCGTCAGCGCGGCCACGGTCACGGCGGTGAGCGCCTCCATCTCGATGCCGGTCTGCGCGGCGATTTTCGCGGACGCGGTGATGACGATGCGGTCATGCGCGGCGGGGATTTCAAAGTTCACTTCGCAGTGCGTGAGGGGCAGGGGATGGCAGAGCGGAATCAGTTCGCCCGTTTTCTTCGCGGCCATGATGCCGGCGAGCCGCGCCGTGGCGAGGACGTTGCCTTTGGCGATCTGACTGCTCTCGATGAGCGCGAGCGTCTCCGGGGCCAGAAGAATTTCTCCGCGCGCCACCGCTTCACGCAACACCACGGGCTTGGCCGACACGTCCACCATCGCGGCGTGGCCGGCGTCGTCGAGGTGGCTGAGTTTTTTCATGTGCGAGACAGGGAGAACGAACACCAGAAGCGGGAAGAGGAGCAAGCCTGAAGGGCCGGGACGCGCGGGCCGTTCAATGGATCAACTCGGGCAGTTTCAGTCCGGCGAGGCTGAGCACGGCGGCGGCCTGATTTTCCCAGGTGTGTTCCTGAATCGCCGCGCGCGCGGCCCCGCCGAGGAGCGCGCGTTTCATGGAATTCGTTTCCAATTCGCGCAAGGCCTTCGCCAGACCGGGAGCGTGTCCGGGGCTGATGAGCATTCCCGTCAATCCATCGCGGATCACTTCCTCCACCTGCCCAATGCGGCTGGCCACGATGGGCAGCCCCGCCGCCATGTATTCGTACAGCTTCAGCGGCGAGGAATAGAACGTGCCGGTCGCCGGATACGGTGCGACCGCCACATCCATCGAGGCGAGCAGTCCGGGAATGGCGTCCGGCCCGACTTCGCCCGTGAAATGCACGCGGCTGATCAACCCACGCGCGGCAATCTCGCGGTTCAAATGTTCACGCGCCGGGCCGTCGCCTACGATGAGCAGTTGCGCCTGCGAAGATTCCCGCGCCACCGTGGCGAAGGCGTCGATGAGCGTGTTGAAGCCGCTGGTCGTGCGCAGCGCGCCCACGTAACCGATGACGAATCCGTCCTTCGCGCGCGTTGGTTGGATATCGCGAAAGCGATCCGGGTTCACCGCATTCGGCACCACGCGCACGCGCCCGCGCGCGTTCGGATGCTGCTCGATGATGTTGCTCAGTTGCTTCGACACCGCCGTGATGAGTCCGGCCGCGCGGAAGGAACGCATCGCGCAATCTTCCGCGCCGGTGGAATCAATGAGCGTGCCGCGCGCGGCGTGTTCTTCGAGCAGAGGCGCGTTCACTTCGAGCACGGAGGGGATCTGCAACTCGCGCGCGAACTCCATGCCCACATGGCTGTAGAGCGCGAACCGTTCGTAAATCAGATCAAACGCGCCGTCGTCCGCCTCGCGCTCCAGCGCCGAGCGCACGATTTGATTCATGGCCAGCGGGCTTTGGCCGTAGCGATTCACAATCTTGGGCAGGGGATGCACTTGCAGCGCGGAAAGATCGTAGATGGCCTCGTCGCCCAGCCGCGAAGAAAACAGATGCACTTCGAGTCCGAGCCGCAGCATCGCGCGCAGCACCTCCTGCATGTGGACGGAGCAGCCCAGTCGTCCGAAGACGGGCGCGTCGGGATCAGCATTGATGTAGGCGATCTTCATGAAGCGATATTGGCCGCTGTTCGGTTATCGGCGGAAACGGGCCGCGGCTTGAAGAATTCGCGGTGATTTCGCGGTGAAAATTTTGTGCGGTGCGGAGGTCAGGAATTCACTTCCATGGCAGGACAGGCTTCCAGCCGGTCTAAACCGGAACCCTGCAGTTGATCGCGGGACCGCGCCCGCCCCGGGCGCCGTGGGCCGCGCCTCGCGGCCCACTGAGGGCGCCGGAAAACACTCACCGTTTAGTGCGGTCCCGCGCGTCGGGTTCAGCGCGGGGGCGCGCTGAACTACAGCCGGGGCGGCTGTGCTCCCCGGTCTTTTCAACTGCATGGTTCCGGCTAAACCATCTGAGAAATATTTGTGGGCCGGCTGGACGCCGTGTCCTACCGCGCCAGTCGCGCTCCGTGAAACAAGCTCAGATCAAATGGCACGTCCCGGCCTTCGAGGCGCGCGGCGGCAATCTCCCCGATGACGCTGGCGAATTTGAAACCGTGGCCCGAGCACGGGCTGGCGATGAACACCGCCGGATGTGCGGGATGCGCGTCGAGCAGGAAATGATCATCCGGCGTGTTCGTATAAACGCACACGGCGGTCGAGCGCAGCGTGCCGTCCACGCTAGGCAGGAAGCGGCGGAGCAGGGCGCGCATCGCCTCTGTTTCCTCCGCGCTGACTTCGCGCCGCACGTCGTCGGGCGTGGTGAGTTCGCCTTGATGGTGCAGCGCCACTTTCACGCCCTCGCCGAGATTTGGGAACGTGTAGAAGAACTGCTGCGGCGCGTATTCCCAGATCGAGATCGGGCAGCGCTCAGGCAGGAATGGTTCCGCGTCGGCGCGTGGTTCAAACCAGTAAAGCACCTGACGCTCGACGGTGAGCGGCAGCGCGAGCGCGGGCAGGAGCGAACTCATCCACGCGCCCGCACTGAGCAGCAACCGTTCAGCGCGATACGTCCCGGTGGCGGTGAACACACGGACGCCCGCGCCATCCGCCTCCCACCGCACCACCGGTTCGTGAAAGCGCAGCGTCGCGCCGTGACGCGCGGCCAGTTCGAGATGCGATTGCACGGCGAGTTCAGGAAAGAGAATTCCCGCGCGCGGCTCCCACACGCCGACCATGTCATCGCTCGGAGCGAACGCAGGAAACTTCTGGCGCAGTTCCGGCGCGGAGAAAATTTGATGCGCGAGATGGTGTTCCCGCGCGCTCCGTTCCGCGCCGCCGACCAGCACGCCGTCGCGTGCGCCGATCATCACGCCGCCGGTCTGGTGGTGCAGTCGCCGTCCGGATTCGTGTTCCAATTGTTCCCACAATTCATACGCGCGCTGGATGAGCGGCACGTAAAGCGGGTGCTCGAAATACGCTTCGCGGATGATGCGCGTCTGCCCGTGCGACGAGCCGAAGGCGTGCGGCGGTTGAAACCGGTCCAGCCCCAGCACACGCCGCCCGCGCGCGGCGAGATGATACGCCGCCGCGCTGCCCATCGCGCCCAGCCCTGCGATGATGACGTCAAAGTCGTGCGGCATGTGACTGTTCAAAAAACAAAAACGCGCCGGACAGTCAATGGCGGGAAAACCAACGCGCGTAACGCCGGCTTTCCAGCCGGCAAGTTGCGAGACTTTCCAGTCTCGCGTTGGTGCTGCCTGAATCTAATCGCTGTCAATTCGTTGGCCCCCATTCGTTGGCCAGACCTCAGCCAGCAAGGAGGGCCCGCGAATTGAAGCTGCCAAAGGGGAACCGTGCTCCCTGCGCCGCGCCCGCCCGTGGGAGCTTGAGGTTTAGAATTTGTTTGGGATTTGGGATTTGGTGTTTGGAACTTTTCCTCCCCGCCCGTGTTTCCATTTGTGTCGCGAAAACATTTTCAGGACACTGAGGGCGCAGCATGAATCCAACCGCACGAGACGTTTCAGAAAGAATCATTACCAACATCGAGCGCGTCATCCGCGGGCAGCGCGACGCCCTCCGCAAAATCCTCGCCGCGCTCGCCACCGGCGGACACGTCCTGCTCGAGGACTTTCCCGGCACCGGCAAGACCACGCTGGCCAAGGCGCTGGCGCGTTCCATTGATGCGCAGTTCAAGCGGCTCCAGTTCACGCCTGATCTGCTGCCGTCGGACATTCTCGGCGTCAGTGTTTTCAACCCGCGCGAGCAGCAGTTCCGTTTTCACGAGGGACCGATTTTCACGAACATCCTGCTCGCCGACGAAATCAACCGCGCCTCGCCGCGCACCCAGTCCGCGCTGCTCGAGGCGATGGGCGAAGTGCAGGTCAGCGTCGAGGGCGAACGCCGCGCGCTACCTGAATTGTTTTTCGTCATCGCCACACAAAATCCCGTGGACTTCCGCGGCACGTATCCGCTGCCCGAGGCGCAGATGGACCGCTTCGCCGCGCGGCTCACGCTCGGCTACGTCTCGGCGGAGGAGGAAGTGGCTGTGCTTTCCGCGCAGGAGAAAGTGCACCCCATCGACGCGCTGTCCTCCGTCGTCACCCTCGCCGACGTGCTGACGCTCAAGCGCGCCGTGACTGCCGTGCGCGTGAGCGACGAATTGAAGCGCTACATCGTGGACCTGTGCGCGGCCACGCGCGGGCGCACCGGCGTGCAACTCGGCGCCAGCCCGCGCGCCTCGCTCGCGCTCATGAAAATGTCGCAAGCCCTCGCGCTCATGGACGGCCACGACTTCGTCACCCCCGAGCAAATCCAGGAACTCGCCGCCCCCGTCATCGCGCACCGCCTCGTGATGGAGCCGCAAGCCCGCTTCTCCGGCCTCACCGCCCGCAGCGTGGTCGAGGACGTGGTGAAGAAAACGCCCGTGCCGGCGTGAATGAAGGGGCGATGAATTGCACCAGGAATGGTCGCGCTGCCACCAAACCGTAGCGGGGCAGCCGTCTCGGCTGCCACCGAGTCCACTGGCCGTCACGGCTGGTGGTTCTTCAGCCGGGACGGCCAAAGGACTGCGGCAGGCGGGACGCCCGCCCCACTACGCGCGGCGCGACGGCTCGCCGCGCGAGCCGAGGAAAGGGGTCAGTCCTCACAATCGACAATCCCGTGCTCTTTGAACGCCGCGACGTCGGTCCCGGTCTTTCATTGTCGATTGTTAGAACTGACCCCTTTTCTTTTTGAACTGATAGGGTCGAAATCGTAAGCAAACCCACCGGCAATGAAAGTGCGTGCAACAGCCTCAAACAAACTGACAGCGGCCCAGTCGCCGAAAGACTGCGCGCGTGTCGCATCAATCGGGCCGAGCTTCCGAATCTCGTGCTCGCCGGTGAAGCAAACAATCAGGACTCGGCGCGGGCCGGGTGAGGGGCGTAGAGCTTGGAACGATGTGCCGTTTAACTGGCGAGCGGCATCATCGCGTAAGGTCGCTAGAGTCTGGCCTGCCCAAAGGCTCTCAAGCTGGGCGGCGATGGCTTCGGCTGGTGACATACGTGTGAAATCGCCTAACTAGTGGTTAACCCACCCTCGTGCCGAAGCGGCTTCGGCCTCAGGCGGCTTCGGCTCGACCGGCGGGGCGGGGTGTCTGGCCCGGGATTCATGCGGCGCAGTGGAGCGGTTCCCTCCGGTTTTGGCAAAAGCAAAACCGCCGCTCGGCCGGGCTGCTCCTTCGGCCGGGCTGCGGAGGGGAGCTTCATGCACACGGGCCTCGCGGCGGGCCCCGCCGAGTACCAGGCCGTGGGCCATAACAACGACGGGGACGGCCCGGTGAGCGAAGTGGTGACGGTGGAGGTCACGTAAAAGCAGAAATTGCGAAAGCTGAAATGGGGAGGGAGGAACTTTGAACTTTGAACAGTTGAACTTCGAACTTTGAACGCAGACGGCGTCCGTCGTTCGAGGCCTCCCCGTTCAAAGTTCAAAGTTCAGAGTTCAGAGTTCAAAGTTCAACCTCCCTCCCCCCAGCCCCGCGCGTCGCAGTTGAAGCCCGCCGCCGCTTGCGCGTATCTTGCGCGCACATGGTTCACCCGTCGCGCTCGTCATGAACAAGCTGGCGTATCGCCTTTACCGCCGCGTGTCGGCGCTCAACCACTGGGCGCAGCGGCGGCTCACGGCGGGCGGATGGATGGTGCTGGTGGGTCTCCTCCTCACCGGCGGCATGGCCACGGATACGGAGCAGTCGCTCGGGTATCAGGCGTTTGCGTTTCTCTTTTTCCTCAGCGCGTCGGCGGTAGTGGTCGCGCCTTTTTTTCGCGCGAAGTTTTCGGCGGAACGGGACGTGCCGCGCTTCGGCAGCGTGGGCCGGGCGCTGCCCATCACCGTCACCATTCGCAATCGCTCGAAGCGCGCGCTCGCGGGGTTGCAGGTGCTGGACAATCTCGCGGACCCGCGCCCGAGCTTCGCGGAATTCGTCGCGGCCTTTCGCGGCGGCACCAAGGGCAAGAGCGGGAAGCGGAAAAGTTTCGCCGACGCGCCGGATCCGCGCCGCGTGCGCGGGCCGAAGCCGGGGGACTTATCGCTGGTGTCGGTGGGCGGCAGCGCGTCGGTGACGCTGGAACTGCTGCCGCTGCGGCGCGGCGTGTTGAGCTTCGCCTCGGTGACGCTGGCACGGCCTGATCCGTTCGGATTGTTCCGCGCGTTTCGCCATGTCGCGTTGCCCGGCGCGGTCACGATTTTGCCGAGGCGATATCCGCTGCCGGCCATCACGCTGCCGGGCGCGCAACGGTATCAGCACGGCGGCGTGGCGCTGGCGGCGGCGATTGGCGAGTCGGAGGAGTTTGTCTCGTTGCGCGACTACCGTCCTGGCGATCCCATGCGGCGCATCCACTGGCGCAGTTGGGCAAAGACGGGGCGTCCGGTGGTGAAGGAATTTCAAGACGAATTTTTTGTCCGCCACGCGCTCATCCTCGACACGTTTGCCGCGCCGGAGGAACTCGCGGTCTTCGAGGAGGCCGTGTCCGTGGCCGCGTCCTTCGCCTGCACGATTGACACGCAGGAGTCGCTGCTGGATTTGCTCTTCGTGGGGCCGGAGGCGTTTTCCTTCACCATCGGTCGCGGCGTGGCGCACGCCGATCAGATGCTCGAACTGCTCGCGTCGGTGAAACTGTGCGCGGAGAAATCCTTCGCTTCGCTACAACAAATCGTCATCGAACATGCCGGCGCGGTGAGCGGCTGCATCTGCATCTTCCTCGCGTGGGATGACGCGCGGCGGGAGTTGGTGTGCAAGCTCACCGCGCTCGGCGTGCCGGTCATGGTGCTGGTCATTCGCGAGCCGGGAGCAGGGCCGCTGGAACGCCGCGCCGATGATCCGGAATCTTTCCACGCCCTCGAAGTGGGCAAGATTGAGGAAGGACTGGCGAGGCTGTGACGTGAAAGCAGAAAGCAGAAAGCAGAAAGCGGAAAGGCGCCGGGCGTGGGTGAAGGCCGGCCGTGGTAGGGCGACGCTGTCCTCAGCGCGCCGGGGTGAGGTGTTCGCAAGCTTCAGCCGTCTTTCTGATTCCAGCGCGGTGCGGTGGGGACACCGCGCCCTACCACCGCAGATGATTTGTGGCGTCCATTCTTCGATCCCTCCATTTCTGCTTTCTGCTTTCTGCTCTCTGCTTTTCCCATGACCACGCCTCCGTTTCTCGTCGCCGCCGTGCTGCTCTTCTGGGGCTGGCAGACGGGGCATCTGCTGATCGGCGCGGTGGCGGGCGCGGTGCTGGAATCGTCGCGGCTCGTCCGTTTCCGCTGGTCGCTCACGCAGACGGATTTCAACCGGCTCTCAAACATCTGCGTGGTCCTGTTCCTCGGCGTCGGCACGTTCCTGCTCATCAATGAAGGCACGGTCTCGCTCGACGATTTTTTCGGCAACGCCGGACGCCGCCCCGAGGCCCTCCGGCAGGCGGGCCGTTCCGCGCTGATCTGGTTTCAATGGTTTCCGATGATCTTTCTGCCGCTCCTGCTCGCGCAAGTGTTCAACGATCCGCCGCGCGTGGGGCTGGCCACGTTTTCGTGGTGGTTGCGCAAACAGGAATTGCGCCCGCCCTACGCCACGCTGCCGCGCGAGACGGTGGACATTTCATTTTCCTACCTCGCGCTGTCCCTGCTTGCGACCAGTGCGGCGGCGGAGCGCGGGGCGTATTTTTATTGGGGCCTGGTTCTACTAGTCGGCTGGGCGCTGCTGACGCTGCGGTCGCGGCAACGTCCGCTCGTGGTGTGGCTGGCGTTGTTCGCGGCGCTGGCGGGCGCGGGTTTTGGCGGGCATCACGGGCTGCTGGGTCTGCAACGGAAATTGGAGTCCATGAACGTCCACTGGTTCAGCCAGATGGCGGCGGGAAACTTCAGCGACCGCGAAGTCCGCACGCGCCTTGGATCGATTGGTCGTTTGAAAAATTCCGACCGCATCGTGCTGCGCCTGACCACCGACGGGGGCGTGCCGCCGGAACTCCTGCGGGAAATGAGTTTCAATGAGTATCATTATCGCCCCGATCGCCGCGCGCCGAGTCTTTGGAGGGTGGACCGCCGGGAATTTTTCAACGTGCCCGGCGAGACAGATCAAAGCACCTGGCTGCTGCTGCCGCGCAAAGTTTCGCGACACACGCTGACCGTCGCCGGATATTTTCGCGGCGGCGAAGGTCTGCTGCCGTTGCCGTTGGGCAGTTCGGAAATCGCCAGCCTCCCGGTCGGCGAAGTGAAGACGAACCTGTTTGGCGCGGTGAAGATGACCGGCGGTCCCGGCCTCGCGATCTTCAACGTGCGCTTCGACGGGCGCGGCGCGTCGATTGACTCCGGCTGGACGACGAACGACCTGCGCACTTACGAAGGCGTGGAGCCAGCACTGGCTCGGGTGGCGGCGGAACTGCAACTCCACCCCGGCCTGCCACCGGCCGAGGCCATGCGCCGCGTGCGCGAATTTTTCGCGGAGAAATTTCAATACGCCAGCCGGCTCACGGAGGAGCATGCGGCGACGCGCGGTGAATCGGCGCTGGCGCGCTTCCTCCTGCACGCGCGCTCCGGTCATTGCGAATACTTCGCCACCGCCACCACGCTGCTGCTGCGCCACGCGGGCGTGCCGACGCGCTACGCCGTGGGCTGGTCGGTGCAGGAGGGCCGCGGGAAAAATTACGTCGTGCGCGACCGCCACGCCCACGCCTGGGCGCTGGTGTGGGACGGGCAGAACTGGCTCGACCTCGACACCACGCCTTCGACCTGGAACGCCGCCGAAGCGGAGGGCACCTCGTGGTTGCAGCCGGTGAAAGATTTTTTCTCCGACCTCTGGTTTCAGTTCTCCAAATTCCGCTGGGGCCAGACCGAGTGGCGCAAGTGGTTGATGCTCGCGCCAGTGCCGCTGCTCATCGTGGCGCTGGTCAGATTTTTCTTTGGCAAATCGTGGCGGCGATTGCGCGCCCGTCGCCAAGAGAAAGCGCGGGTGGCGGCGCGGGCGGGCGCGGACTCGGATTTTTATCGCATCGAAAAACATTTTGCCGCGCGCGGCTTAGAACGAGGCGCGAGCGAGAACTGGTCGGTCTGGCTGCGACGGGTGGAAGGAGCGGGTGAAGGTTCCGAAATCGGCGCCCTTCAACCTGCAACCGGCCACTCCTCCCTCCACCGCGTGCTCGTCTTGCACCAGCGCCACCGCTTCGATCCGTGCGGCCTCGATGAAACGGAGCGCGTTTCGCTGCGCGAGGAAGTTTCCCGCTGGCTGGCGCGCGAGGGTTCTTCCAAAACTTTTTAACCACGGAAGACACGGAAGACACGGAACCAGGCCGGGAAAGAATCGTGAACGCCGGCCAGAGATTTCTTCCAGCCCTTGTTCGTCTCGATTTTTCTTCCGTGTTTTCCGTGTCTTCCGTGGTTCCTCCTTGGCCTCGGCACGTTGTCCCCATTCAGCTTTCTCCGCAGGCTTCCGATTGAGAAGTGGACGGGCGGCTTTCCCGGCCCGGCTTTTGATGACCGAACAGATGGATGCGATTGAAGTTTTAAGTGCGGCCTCGTGGCCCGTGTTGCTCGTGGACCAGTCCGCGAGAGTGCGGGAGGCGAATGCGGCGGCGGCGGAATTTTTCGGCGAGAAGGTCGAGGGCGGCGCGGCCCCGCTCGTCGCGCTGTGGACGAATGAGAACGGCGGTGACCCGGCAGGCTTCCTCGACCGCGTGACGGCGGGCAAATCCCTCACCGCGGTGCTCAAGCTGCGCGGCAAAGGCCTCGCCATCACGCCCTTCAATGCCAGCGTCTGTTCGCTCGAACAGAACGGCGTAAAATTTTTCCTCTTCCAGCTTTTTCCCAGCGCGCCGTTCGGTGCGGCTCGTTCCGAGGCCAAGGGGCAGTCGGTGGAAATCAATCTCGCGCAAAAGCAGAAGCTCGACTGCGCGCTCCAGCTCACGCGCACCGTCGCGCTGGATTTCAACAACACGCTCACGGCCATTCTCGGCCACGTCACGCACATCCTGAGCACGACTGAGCCGCACCATCCATGGCTCCGCTCGCTCACGGAAATTGAAAAGGCCGCCGACCGCGCCGCCGAGGTCGCCAACCAGCTCGCCGCCTTCAGTTCCGAGCAGAAGGACGCCTTCGCGCAAACTTCCGGCAACATCAACAACCTCCTGCGCCGCACCGTCGAGCTGTTCCAGACGCCGCAGCACCACGCGCTCGCCTGGTTGGTGCAACTCGAGCCGAAAGTTTTCACCGTCAATTACGACGAGGCGAAGATGCAGCAGGCTTTCGTGAAAATTCTGGAGAACGCCGTCCAGGCCATCGCGGCGGATGGACGCATCTCCGTTCAGACGCGCAATCTCGAACTGAGCGCGCCCACGCAGGATCGCACCGCGCATCTGCTGCCCGGCGTTTATGTCTGCATCGAGGTGAGCGACAACGGCTGTGGGATCGAGCCGGCGGTCCTGCCCCGCATCTTCGAGCCATTTTTCACGACCAAATACGGTCATCGTGGCCTCGGCCTGGCCTGGGTCTATGGCATCGTCACGAATCACGGCGGCGGCGTGGCCGTCTCCAGCCAACTGGGGCAGGGGACTTCGGTGCGCGTCTATCTCCCGGCGATCAAAAAATTCGTGGACGATAAAATCATCAAGGACCACGAACTCGACGGCGAAGAGACGATCCTGGTGGTCGATGACGAGGAGATGGTGCTGACCATGGCGGAGGTGGTGCTCAAGTCCCGCGGCTACCGCGTGCTCACGGCCAGCAGCGGGGAGAAGGCGCTGCAAGTGCTCCAAGACACCAAGTCGCTCATCGACCTGCTCGTCACCGACATGGTGATGCCGAAGATGAATGGGCGCGAACTGATCGAGAAGGTGCGGGTCATGTCGCCCGCCACGAAAGTCATGTGCGCCACGGCCTGCACGCGCTCGCTGGGCATCGAAAAGCAGTTGGACTTCCTCACCAAGCCCTTCACCGCCCAGCAGCTTTTGCGCAAAGTGCGCGAGGCGCTGACTGCGCAGACGGCGTAACCGGCAGTTCAGGCTTCCACAGAAGGGAACGAAAGAAACCAAGGATGGATGAAGGCGAGTTGAATTTGCCATCAACGTGCGGTGGAAGCGGTGGCGGTTCCGAGCATCCCCATAAAATGGATTCACCCGTCAGGGTTGGCGGGCTTCGTTCCGTTCTCTGCTGTGCCAACCACGACCGGTCAGAATTCCCGCACCCACTGCAAGGCTGACTCGTAATTGTAGAACACGCTGAACTGCGTCGCGCCGGCCTCGGCGAAAACCATGAAGAGCCGCGCGGTGCCGTAGTGCTCCGGCGAGCCGACCACGACCGCGCGCCGGGAGTGCCACGCGGGGCCGGGGCGCGTGAGCTGGATGTCGGCGAGGCCGCGCAGCTCGGTCACGTTCAGCACGTTTTCCATTTCGCGGCAATCGACGATCCCGCAGAGGTCGTCGCTGTAATCAGGGTGGGCGAAAATTTTCCGCAGGGCCGCCGCTGCTTCCTCCATGTTGACTGCGCCCGTGACTTTCATGTCCAGCCAGCGGCGCGCGGGGTCGATTTGAAACGTGATGGGCATGTGCGCGCGGCCAGTTGACCCGCACTTTTTCCGGCTGTCGAGCCGGGTTCTCAGGAAATTTTTCAACGTGCCCCCGGCGTCCCGCCGGGTGGAGTTCCACTGACGACCAGCGCTGCTCGCGAGCGCAGCAATGCTTGAAGTCAGCAACCCTCCACCCGGCGGGACGCCGGGGGCACGTTGCTGCCGGGTGCGATTAGAAGTGGCGGGCACGGCCGCCGGGGTCTGCAACCTTTCCCGTGAGTGAACCGTGGCCCGAAATTCCAAAAAACAAATCCCAAAGCCCAAACAAATTCCAAATTCGTAAATTCCAACCCGACGAGCGCAACCTCTCGCCTGGCCCGACAGAACGCCCGTGACGCCTGCGGACCACTCCGCCAGCGTCCGGAGCCAGCGTCCGGTTTGGAATTTGTGGGCTTGGAATTTGTTTGGGTTTTGGGATTTGGGATTTGGATTTTTTCTTCCCTCACGGAAAACCTTCAGGAACCGCCAGGTCTGACCGCCACTTCCAATCACACCCGTTGCTGCCGCCGGACTTGCCAGCCCGCAGGCCAGTGCCTAAGTTCCGCCCCTCTTGTTTTCAACAGTCACAACTTTAAGCACTTAATTCGATCCATGAGCGTTCTCATTGTCGGTTCCACGGCCCTCGATTCCATCAAGACCCCGCACGCGGAAAACCCGCGCATGTTGGGTGGCTCGGCCAGTCATGCGGCGGTCGCGGCGAGCTTTTTCTCGCCCGTCAATCTCGTCGGTGTGGTGGGAAAAGATTTTCCCAAGAAATACGTCAATCTCTACCACCGACACAAAATTGATCTCGAAGGTTTACAGATCGCGGCGGGCAAAACTTTTCACTGGAGCGCCGAGTACGAGGTGAACATGAACCATCGCCGCACCCTGCTCACGGAGTTGGGCGTGTTCGAGCAGTTCACCCCACATCTCCCGGCCAGCTACAAGAAGTCACGTTACGTTTTGCTCGCGAACATCGCGCCGAGCCTCCAGCACCACGTCCTGGACCAGATGAGCAAGCCCAAGTTCGTCGTCGCCGACACCATGGATCTCTGGCTCAACATCGCGAAGGACGACCTCGTGAAACTGCTCCCGCGTATCGACGGCTTCGTGCTCAACGACAGCGAGGCGCATCAGCTCACCGAGTCCGACAACGTCGTCGCCGCGCTCAAGCGCATTCACAAAATGGGGCCGCGTTACGTCATCATCAAAAAAGGTTCGCACGGCTCCATCCTGTCTGGGCCGGGCGGTATTTTCATCTGCCCCGCCTACCCGCTGCACAATGTCTGCGACCCGACCGGCGCGGGCGACAGCTTCGTGGGCGGGCTGATGGGTTACCTCGCATCCGCGCGCGGGAGCATCGACGCGAACATCCGGCGCGCGATGATTTACGGCAGCGTGACCGCGAGCTTCTGCTGCGAAGGTTTTGGTTTGAAGAAGACCACGACCGTGAAGCGCGCCGACATCGATCGTCGCGTGAAGGAACTGGAGAAGTTCACGAAGTTTTAGCGGGCGGTGGAGCGCGACGTAACGCTCCGCTTTTCAGCCGGCAGGAAGCCCCACGGGCGCAGTAGGGCCGCGCTGTCCGCAGCGCGACGGGCCACGACTCGACGGCACGCATCAGGATTTCTCACGCCTCACTCCGGCGCTCAAGCCAGTCCGATGTGCCGGCGTCACCGTCATGGCGAGCGCAGGCGATAAAATCCGGAGCTGGAAGGCGGACTGTTCGTGGCGACGAAGCGGCGCAGCGTGGTAAAGGAGGCCCTTCATGACTTGGCGGGCCGCATGGTGTGGGCGACGAAATTGCAAACCAAACTAAGTGCCCAAACCTCGGAGGCTCGCCAAAACGCACGGGTGCGATTGGAAGTGGTGGTCAAGACCGGTCGCGTAGCGCAGAATTGCATTCTGCTGTATCGCGGATTTTCAATCCGCAGGCTGATCGAACTTCCAACGCCTTCGCCCTCGCCGACGCCCTGCCGAATGCAATTCGGCGATACAGCAGATTACAAATCTGCGCTACGACTGACCGCCACTTCCAATCACAGCCAAAACGCACCAGCAGCTTGACTGCGGCCTGGTTCGTGAATCTGTTTTACACGGCCTTTGCGACTTGGAATTGGTTGAGAGTTTGGCGGGTGAAGTTGGGTTTTCAGGCCCAGTTCAACTCCTCTTCTCAAGTTTTCCCCGCAACCTTCCGCTCATCTTGCTGCCGAGGCGCATGCGTCCGGCACAAGTTTTAATCGCCAATGACCACGACGTTGAACACAGGAGAAGAGTCTCAATTGTTGCAGACAATTGAGATGTTCGAGGTCATCACGCAAAGCCAGCCGCAGGATTATCAGTCGCTGGAAATTCTCAAGGAGGCTTATCTCAAGCTGAACCGCGAGGAAGACGTGGTGAACACCTCGCGGCGCATCGCCGAGGCTTACGTCCATCTCGGCCAGCTTTCTTCGGCCATCCTCGAATACGAGAGCATCCTGCAACGCCGCCCGGACGACGCCTCGGTGCTCGCCGCGCTCGGCGACATCGAGAGCAAGGCGAGCAGCCTGAGCGGCGCGGCCTCGGCCATCGAATTGGTCGAGCCGACCGAGCGCGCGATTCCGACGGAAGCATCGCTCAACGGCAAGGCTTCGCAGAAACCCGTCGCCGCCGATCTCGATGATGGCAAGGCCACGATGCACAAGCTGTTTGTGGACAGCAAACTGATCAGCCAGGGCGATTTCGATCTGTGCTGGCAGACGCCGAATCTGCATTTGCCTCCGGGCAAGCCGCTCGACCCCTTCATCCAGTTGCTCGCGGACAAGACCATCCTAGCGGTCGAAAAATCGCTCAAGCTGCTCTCAGAAAAAGCGCGCCTCAGCTACCTCCCGCTCGACAAGTACGACGCCGACCTCGACCTCGCGCGCACCTTCCCGATGGAGACGTGCCAGCGCTGGTGCGTGCTGCCCTTCGACAAGATGAGCAAGTCGATCCTCGTGGCGACGGCGAATCCGTTCAACCGCCAGGCCGCGAAGGAACTCGAAGCCGCCACGCAGGCGCGCATCCTCTGGTATCTCGCGCCGCCCATGGACATCACCAAATGGCTCAAACGTGCATTTCGCTAAACTCTGATTCACATGGCTGGCCCACTTAAATCTTTTGGTGAACGCATCGCCGACGCGCTCGTCGAGGACGGATTGCTCACGTCGAAACAGGTTGTCGAACTCCTCGAGCAGCAGAAGAAGGAAGGCGTCCGCCTGCTCAAGCTCGTGACCGAGAAGGGTTACGTGGGCGAACAGGATCTCGCCGTCTCGATGGGCCGCGTGCTGAACGTGCCGCCGATCAATCTCGGTCGCGCCAACATCGCCCCCGAGGTCTCGGACCTGCTCCCGCGCGACGTGGCTTCGAACTACCGCGTCTGCCCCGTCTCGCGTCTGGAGAACCGCCTGTTCCTCGCGATGGTCGATCCGCTCAACGTCCTCGCCATCGACGACGTGAGGCGCATCACGAAGCTCGACATCGTCCCGATGATCGCCTCCGAGCGCGCCATCACGGACAAGCTCCATCAGATCGAGAGTGCCAAGTCCGGCACCATGGAGGACATCATTCAGGACGCCGAGGCGAAGGCGGCGGATGAAGCCGACGGGCTGGAGACGGTCAAAGACATTGTTGAAGAGGTCAACATTGACCAGCTCTCCGCTGGCTCAGATGAAGCGCCCGTCATCAAGCTCGCGAACTTGATCATCGTGCAGGCGATCAAAGACCGCGCGAGCGACATTCACATCGAACCGTTCGAGAAAATGGTCCGGCTCCGCTACCGCATCGACGGCGTGCTCGTGGATCGCACGCCGCCGCCGAAAAATTTGCAGGTGCCGCTCCTGTCGCGCATCAAGATCATGAGCAGCCTCGACATCGCCGAGCGCCGTCTGCCGCAGGACGGGCGCATGCGCGTGAAGGTCAACGGCCGCGACTACGACATGCGCGTCTCCTTCATGCCCACCGTGCATGGCGAAAAGGTCGTGATGCGCGTGCTCGACAAATCGAACCTGTCCGCCTCGATGGACAAGCTCGGCATGGACCCGGACTCCTTCCGCCGTCTCGCTTCCGCCGTCGCCGCACCGCACGGCTTGCTGCTCGTGACCGGCCCGACCGGCTCCGGCAAAACCACCACGCTCTATTCCGCGCTCAACGAGCTGAACTGTACCGACTACAACATCATCACCGTCGAAGACCCGGTCGAGTTCCAGGTGCCCGGCATCAACCAGGTGCCGGTGCGGAAAGAAATCGGACTGACTTTCGCGAACGCGCTGCGCTCCATCCTCCGCCAAGACCCGGACATCGTGATGATCGGCGAAATTCGCGACACCGAGACGGCGGAAATCGCCATCGAGGCCGCGCTCACAGGGCATCAGGTGTTGAGCACGATGCATTGTAATGACGCCGCCGGCGCCATCGCGCGTCTCGACGACATGGGCATTGCGCCGTTCTTGATTTCCTCTTCGTTGCTCCTGGCTTGCGCGCAACGTCTCGTGCGCCGCATCTGCCTCGGCTGCAAGGAACCGGTCCAGTATCCGCAGCAGATGTATCGCGACCTCGGCATTCCGCCTGGGTTCTTCGACGGCTCGCAGGTCTTCCGCGGTCGCGGCTGCGAGCGTTGCAACAATACGGGCTACTCCGGCCGTATGGCGGTGATTGAGGCGCTCACCATGTCGGATGAGCTTCGCAAGCTCGTCATCAACCGCGCGCCCGCGATGGAAATCGGCAACCTCGCCATCAGCCAGGGCATGAAGACGCTGCGCATGGTCTCGCTGGAAAAGGTGCGCGAAGGCATGACCACCTTGGAACAGGTCATGGTCGTGACGGCGGCGGGGCACTAACGTAGGACAGGCTGCCAGCCTGTCTCCACCATCTGATAAATTGTGCGTGGGCGTGCCGCGGAATCCGCCCAGCCGCACCTACAGACCCGAAGAAATTTGTTTAGACCGGCTGGAAGCCGGTCCTACTGCGCCAGCCGACGCACCACGAATTCTCGCACCAGCGGAATCTTGCTCGCGCCCGCCAGCTTCATCGCCTCCAATTTGTTCCCCGGCACGGCGGACTCGATGCCATACCAAATCATCAGCGGCAGATTTTTGTCCGTCGCATCCTCGGCGTGTGCGACGAGTCCTTGCGCGATGGGCCAGCGCGCGGCCGCCGGAAGGCGTTGCAACGCGGACGCGAGCGAGAGCCGGACGAACGCTGACTTGTCCTCGCGCGCCATGGCCGCGAAACGCTGGAGCGCGGCGGCGGGCGGGTTCTTGTCCTCGCACAGCAACTGCACGCACCACCAGCGCAAGTGCTCGTCGGGATGTTCGAGCAGTTCCATCAGCAAGGGCAGGGTGGGGACAGGGCGCGCGCGCAAGTCGAGCAGGCGCTTGGGAAACTTTTCATTCACATCCGGCACGGCGGGCGTGGTGTGGATGCCGCCCGTGGCGTTCAACGCCCAGAGCGCGCGCAGCTTGTGCCGCACGTCGCGGCTCTCTCGCGCGATGCGGGTGAGTCCGAGGTTCGCTTCGGGTCCGAGTTTGCCTGCTGCCGCGCGTTCTTGCAGCACGCGGCGCGCGTGGCGCACGAACCATTCGTTCGTGTGCATCTGCATCGCGACCAACTCGCCATCGCTCAGCTTGGTGAGGTCCAAATCCTTCACCGGCTTCGTTGCCCCGTAAGTGATCTTGTAGATGCGCCCGCTCGAACGATACGCGCCGTCCGAGTCGTGACATTCGCCGAAATCATTCCAGTCACTCACGAACACGCCGCCATCCGGGCCGTAGCTGATGGTGATGGCGCGAAACCACGGATCGTTCGCGAGCAGAAAGTTTCCGCCGTGTTTCGCGACGTAGCCGGAGCCGCTGCGCGCCAGCTCGTCGTAGAGCAGGCGGTTGCCGTGGAGATTTCCCATCATCACGCGGTTGCGATAGGCGGCGGGCCAGTTGTCGCCGAGATAAATCATCGCGCCCGCGTGCGAGTGTCCGCCGCCCAGTTCGTCCTGCCCGCTGCGCGCCTTGCTCCAGTGCTCGGCGTTCCAGTGGAGATGATCCGCCGTCTGATCGATGAGCTGATACACGTTCGGATTAAAATCCTCGCCGAACATCCGCTTGTAATGCGCGCCCGGCACGACGTGCCAGAGATGCCCGATGACATTGTTGGAGAAAAACGGCTGCCCATTTTCATCCCAGTCGAGGCCCCACGGATTCGTCGTGCCTGTCGCGACGACTTCAAAAGTCTTTTTCACCGGATGGTAGCGCCAGATGGAGCAACTCAGTTTCACGCGCTCGTTCTCCGGCGTGCCGGGCTTGCCCACGAGCGAGTGCGTGGTGATGCCGTGGCGTCCGTAGAGCCAGCCGTCCGGCCCCCACCCGAGTCCGTTCACCATGTTGTGACCGGCCTTGAGCGTCCAGCCGTCGAGGATGATTTCCGGTTGGCCGTCCGGCACGCCATCGCCATCGCGGTCGGGATAGAACAAAAGATTCGGCGCGCTCGTCACCCAGACACCGCCGAAGCCCACGGTCATGCCGCTGACGCGATGGCCGTTCTCCAGAAAAACTTTGCGCTCATCGAAGCGTCCGTCGCCATCCTTGTCGGTGAAGATCAAAATACGGTCGCGGTTCTCCACTTTGAAATCGGGATAGGAAAAACACTCGGCCACCCAGAGCCGTCCGCGATCATCGAAGTCGAAGGCGATGGGCTGCATCACGTCTGGCTCACCGGCAAAGAGCGTGGCGCGAAAACCTTCCGGCAGCGTGAGCTTCTTCAACGCCGCGTCGGGCGCGATGGGCGTGTCACCGGGCTTTTGCGTGTTGACCACGTCCGGCGGCAGCGCCGCCGGGGCGAGAGGAAGCAAGCCAAGCAGCGCACAGGCGATGAGGGCAAGGGGTGTTCGCATGGGCAAGGTTGTAGAGGAATGCGCCGCGCCCGCGCAATGCCGGGGAATCAACCACGGCTCGCATCGGAGTTGCGCGGAGCCGGGACGATGTTCACACTGCGCCCATGCAAACCCAACGATTGACGCGCCGTTCGTTTCTCAAAACGCAAGCCGCCGCCACCGCCCTCGCGGCGACGGGTATCCAAACCGCGAGTTCTGCCGAGGTTCCCCCGCTCTACTCCGTGACCAAAGGCCGCATCCGCCAGTCCGTCGTGCCGTGGTGCTTCAATCCCATGAAGCCGCGCGAGGTCGTGGAACTCGCGGCGCGCTTGAAACTGCCGTCCGTCGAACTCATCAGCCCGGACTTGTGGCCGGTGTTGAAGGAGAAGGGCATGACGTGCGCCATCGCGAGCAGCCACGGCTTCTCGAAGGGCTTCGCGCACACCGCAGAACACGAGGAGTGTCTGGCAAATCTCCGCAAAAACATCGACCTCGCCTCGGCGGCGGGCGTGCCGAGCATCATTACGTTCTCCGGGTTTCGCCGTGGCCTTTCCACGGAAGCCGGCACGCGCAACATGATCGACGGCTTGAAAAAAATCGCGGCTCACGCGGAGGAGAAGAAAGTCACCGTCTGTCTGGAGATGCTGAACTCACGCGTGGACATTTCGATGAAGGGGCACCCGGATTATTTCTGCGATGACATCGATGTGTCCGTGGAGATTTGCCAGGCCGTGGCGTCTGAGCGCGTGAAGGTGCTGTTCGACATTTATCATGTGCAAATCATGCACGGGGACATCATCGCGCGGCTCAAGAAGCACCAGAAGTGGATCGGCCACTACCACACGGCGGGCGTGCCCGGCCGCAACGAAATCGACGACACGCAGGAGATCAAATACGAGCCGATCATGAAGGCCATCCTCGCCACGGGCTACCAAGGGTTCGTCGGGCAGGAATTTATTCCGCTGCGCGACAAGGCGGCGTCACTGGCGGAAGGCGTGCGGATTTGTGATGTGTGAGGTAGGACAGGCTTCCAGCCTGTCTCCACAAACTTTTTTCAATGGGTTGGAACAGGCTGGAAGCCTGTCCTACCGCCCGCGCCCGGCTTGCAGTTCGTAATTAACTACGGACAGGCAGTAGGCGGCGGCGGTCTCAACGCGGAGCACCAGTGGGCCAAGTGTGATGGGACGCGCGCCTGACTTCTGAATGGCGGCGTATTCCGCCGCCGTGAAATCACCCTCCGGCCCAACCCACACCGCGACGTTCGCAGGCAGTTTTTTGTGGGCGGCAAGAAATTCCTCAAACCACACGCGCGGATGGCGGCTGCCGGGTTCGAGGCAGCCGACGAGCGCGAGATCGCACGTCTCGTGGCGGGCGAGAAACTGCGCGGGTGTGACGGGCGGCTCGACGCGCGGGAGCCACGGACTGCCGCATTGTTTGATGGCCTCCATGGCGATGTGCTGCCACTTCCCGGCTTTCGCGTCCACTCCGTCGGCATCGAGTTGCGTGATCACGCGCTCCGAGAGCAACGGCACGACGCGCGCGATGCCGAGTTCCGTCGCTTTCTGAATGATGCTCTCGATGATTTTGCCTTTCGGCACGCCGACCAGGAGGGTGATGGCGCAGGGCAGGGGAGCGGCGGAATTTCTTTCGCGTACGCGGAGCGCGAGCGTGTCGCGCGTGCGGCCGGTAATTTCGCAATTCAGAACCGTGCCCGCGCCGTCGAGCACCGTCACGCGCTCGCCGTCCTGCACGCGCAGCACGCGCAGGGCGTGATGGGCTTCGGCCCCGGCGAGCGTCAGTGTCTCGCCGCGGCATTCAAATGGTGCTAGGTAGAAGCGGTGCATGGGTTCCTGGGAGCGCCGGCGTCCCGCCGGCTCGTTCAATAAATCATTCGCGTTGTTTGGTCGCCTGAGGCTCGCCGCCACGAAACCGTGCGCTGCTCCAAGGCCAGTCCGTTTTCACGCGGGCCAGCCGCGCTTTGACCGGGTTCTCCTCGATGTAGGCGATCACCGCAGCGAAGTGCTCGGCATTGCGGACGTAGCGATCCATGAATTCCCTTTGCCAGAATTCTCCCGTCCGGTCCAACGACTCGTTCGCCCGTTTGCTGGTGAATGATTTCCAAGAATGCAGCACCTCGCCGAGGGGAAATCTCTCCTTCGTCTCGATCAGGGCATGAACGTGGTTCGGCATCACGCACCAGGCCAGCAGCCGGTAGCGTTCTCCATCAAAGTGCCGCAGCGCGTTCTCGACCAGCGCCGCCAGATCTGCGCGACGGAGCCAGCACCCGCCGTGTCCGGCATCCAGGTAATCTTCGATGCGCCGCCGCAACTCGATTTCCCGCCCGGCTTTTTCGGGGCGCTGATTGGACTCAGCGAGGAGGCCCAGTTCAATTTTCCATTTTTCAATGACGGCACCAGGCAGCGCGTCAGCCAGGCGGAAGTTCAACGACTGGATCAGGCCGGGATGATCCCAGTGGGGCAGATAGCCGCGCGAGTGCCAGCCACGGTGCGGCTTCGGCGATTGGACGATGGTGACGACACGGACGTGTTCTTTCGAGGAGGGCGGATGACTCGGAGTGAGAGACGGAGGTCGCGATGTTGATGCCTCGTCCGGTCGTGCTTGTGAGTCAGCCGCGTCCACGGGCGGAAAGTAGAGGCGCGTTTGCGGGTGGCGCAAGCGTGAGGATATGACCATTTGTTCGCAAAATTACGTTCGAGCCGGCGGGACGCCGGCGCTCCCAGGTCAGCGGAACAGTTCCTTCGCCTTCGCGAAGAACGACTTGCTGCGCGGGTTCACGGACTCGTCGCACAAGTTGGCGAACTCGGTGAGCTTCGCCCGCTGCTCGGCGTTCAGCTTCGCCGGCACCTCGACGGACGCTTGCACATGCAAATCGCCGTTGCCTTGGCCGTGGACATTGCGAATGCCTTTGCCGCGCAGACGAAAGACGGTGCCACTTTGCGTGCCGGAGGGAATTTTGATCTGCGCCGGGCCGCTGAGCGTCGGCACTTCGATGTCGCCGCCGAGCGCGGCGGTGGTGAAGTTGATCGGCACCTCGCACATGAGGTCGTCGCCGTCGCGCTGGAAAATCTCGTGCGCCTTCACATGAATGATCACGTAGAGATCGCCCGTCCCACCGCCGCGCTTGCCGGATTCGCCGTTGCCGCTGGAGCGCAGCCGGGAGCCAGTATCGACGCCGGGCGGAATGCGGAGCGTGATTTTGGAAGTGCGCTCGCGCTGACCGCTGCCGTGGCAGGTGCGGCACGGTTTGTCGATGGTGCGGCCCGCGCCCTCGCACTTGGGGCAGGTCTGTTGAATCTGGAAAATACCGCGCGACATCAGCACCTGGCCGCGCCCGCCGCAGGTTCCGCAGGCGTCAAAGTGCGCGCCTTTTTCCGCGCCGGTGCCGCCGCAGGTTTCGCAGGCGTCCAGCTTCGACACGCTGATTTCCTTTTCGCAGCCGTGCGCCGCCTCGTCGAAGGTGATTTCTAAATCGTAGCGCAAGTCCGCGCCGCGCAACGCGCCCGAGGGATTCGCCCGGCTACCCCCGCCGAACAGGTCATCGAAGATGCCCCCCCCATTGCCGCCGCCCTGCTGGTTGAACACTTCGCGGAAAATATCGAACGGATCGTGGAAGCCGCCACCGCCGCCGCCGCCGCGGCCGGCGCGCTGCCGAGGATCAAATGCCGCGTGGCCGTATTGGTCGTAGGCCGCGCGCTTCTGCGCGTCGTTCAGAACCTCGTAGGCTTCGCTGAGTTCCTTGAACTTGTCCTCCGCCGTCTTGTCGCCGGGGTTTTTGTCCGGATGAAATTTCACCGCGAGGCGGCGATAAGATTTCTTGATCTCTTCCTCGGTGGCCGTGCGTTGCACGATGAGGATTTCGTAGTAGTCGCGTTTCGCCATCGGGGTTGTAGCGGTTGGGGAAATGGATTTCTGAACGGCCTACTCCGTCGGCTTTTTCGCCACGATGACCGACGCGGGCCGCAGCAGGCGGTCGCGGAGTTTGTAGCCCTTGCGCACCTGTTGCACGACCTGGCCTTCCGGCACATCGTTCGTCTCCTGCTGCGAGATGGCTTCGTGAATGTTCGGGTCAAATTTCTGGCCCGCCGCGTTGATTTCCTCCAGCCCCGCCTCGCCCATCGCGGCGCGCAACTGCTGCTGGATCATGCTCACGCCCGCCTGCATCGAGGCCGCCGTGGTGTTCGGTGCGGCAGCGGCGGCGAGCGCCATTTCAAAATTGTCGAGCACAGGAATGACGCGTTCGAGCAGCGAGTCGTTGGCGTATTTGATCGCGTCCTGCCGTTCGCGGGCCGCGCGCTTCTTGAAGTTGTCGAAGTCCGCCGTGGCGCGGACGAGCTGCTCGTAATAAAGCGCGGCCTTCCCGGCCTGCTCCTTCAATTCCACGAGCTGCTGCTCGGTCAAAGGCGCGGCGGCTTCCGCGTTCGCGGACGGTTCCTGTTCAATCGTTTCGTGATCACTCATGGCAAAATTTCCAAATGCGGCAGCGAAGCTAAACAATCGCATCCGGGGTAGCAACCCCGGGGAATGACGTATGCCGTGATCGGCGCCCCTGGCACTGGTGGGGCAGCCGTCACGGCTGGCGTTTCTCCTTTTCCGATCGTGGAAAGGCCGGAGCTTATGCGAGGTCGAAGCGATCCAGGTTCATCACCTTGTGCCACGCGGCGACGAAGTCGTGGACGAACTTCTTCTCCGAGTCGGCACAGCCGTAAACCTCGGCGAAGGCGCGGAGCTGGGAGTTGGAACCAAAGACCAGATCCACCCGAGTGCCGGTCCACTTCACTGCGCCCGTCTTGCGGTCGCGGCCTTCAAAGATGTCGGCGTCCTGGGCGGTCGGCGTCCACTCCGTGCCCATGTCGAGCAGGTTCACGAAGAAGTCGTTGGTCAGCGCTTCCGGGCGCTGGGTGAAGACGCCGTGGGACGTGCCGCCCGCGTTGGTTTTCAGGACGCGCAGGCCGCCGATGAGTGCGGTCAACTCGGGCGCGGTCAGCGTGAGCAACTGCGCCTTATCGATGAGCATCGCTTCGGCGGGGATGGAGTATTGGCCTTTGAGATAATTGCGGAAACCGTCCGCGATGGGTTCGAGCACGGAGAAGGATTCCACATCGGTCTGCTCCTGCGAGGCGTCCATGCGACCGGGTGTGAAGGGAACCGTGACGGTGTGCCCTGCGTTCTTCGCGGCCTGCTCGACGCCGGCGCAACCGGCCAAAACGATCAGATCGGCGAGGGAGATTTTTTTCCCGCCAGCGGCCGCTTTGCTGAACTCCGTCTGAATGCCTTCCAGCGCGGTGAGCACCTTGGAAAGTTGGGGCGGGTTGTTAATCTGCCAGAACTTTTGCGGAGCCAGACGAAGGCGGGCACCGTTCGCACCGCCGCGTTTGTCGGAACCACGGAAGGTGGAGGCCGACGCCCAGGCGGTGGAAACCATTTCGGAGACGGAAAGGCCGGCAGCCAGAATCTTCGCCTTCAGCGAGGCCACGTCCTGCGCATCGATTAACGGGTGATTCACCTTGGGAATCGGATCCTGCCAGATGAGTTCTTCCGCCGGAACCTCCGCGCCGAGGTAACGCGCGCGCGGGCCCATGTCGCGGTGCGTCAGCTTAAACCACGCCCGGGCGAAGGCGTCGGCGAACTGATCCGGATTCGCCAGGAAGCGCCGCGAGATTTTTTCGTAAGCCGGATCGAAGCGCAGCGCGAGGTCCGTGGTCAGCATGGAGGGCGCGATCTTCTTCGACGGGTCGTGCGCGTGCGGCACGGTGCCGGTCCCGGCGTCGCCCTTCGGCTTCCACTGCTGCGCACCCGCCGGACTTTTCGTGAGTTCCCATTCGTAGCCGAAGAGGCTCTCGAAAAAGCCGTTGCTCCACTTCGTGGGCGTCGTGGTCCAGGTGACTTCCAGGCCGCTGGTGATCGCGTCCCCGCCTTTGCCGGTGCCAAAACTGTTCTTCCAGCCGAGGCCCTGTTGTTCGAGGCCGACGGCTTCCGGCTCAGGCCCAACGTGCGACGCAGGAGCGGCACCGTGCGTCTTGCCGAACGTGTGACCGCCGGCGATGAGCGCGACCGTCTCCTCGTCGTTCATCGCCATGCGGGCGAAGGTCTCGCGGATGTCGCGCGCGGCGGCGATGGGATCAGGATTGCCGTCCGGCCCTTCGGGATTGACGTAGATCAATCCCATCTGCACTGCGGCGAGCGGCTTCTCCAAGTTGCGGCTGTGGATTTTTCCATCCGCGTCGTCATCGGACACGAGCACACCACCGGGCTTTTCGACGCCTTCCGAGCCGTCCGCGTAACGCACGTCGCCGCCCAGCCACTTCTTTTCGCGGCCCCAATAGACATCGTGATCCGGTTCCCACGTATCTTCGCGTCCGCCAGCGAAGCCGAACGTCTTGAAGCCCATCGTTTCGAGCGCAACGTTCCCAGTGAGGATCATCAGGTCGGCCCAGGAAATCTTGCGACCATACTTTTGTTTGATCGGCCAGAGGAGGCGACGCGCTTTGTCGAGGCTGACGTTGTCGGGCCAACTATTGAGCGGGGCAAAACGTTGCTGGCCGCGACCGCCGCCGCCGCGACCGTCACCGGTGCGATAGGTGCCGGCGCTGTGCCACGCCATGCGGATGAACAGACCGCCGTAGTGGCCGAAGTCCGCCGGCCACCAGTGCTGCGAATCGGTCATTAACGCCGCGAGATCTTTCTTCAACGCCGCGAGGTCGAGGCTCTTGAACTCCTTGGCGTAATCGAAGTCCGCGCCCATCGGATCGGACTTGGAGGAATGCTGGTGCAGGAGTTCGACCTTCAACTGGCTGGGCCACCAGTCACGGTTCGTGGTGGCGAGGTTGGCGCCGTGGTTGAAGGGGCATTTGGCTTCGGTGGACATTTGTATTCTCCTAATTTTTTCGTTGTTCAGTCGTGAATGGCGCGGAGCTTGTCGCGCGCGGGCTATGGCTGGAAATACAATTTTCCTCTGGTAACGATAGGTGTCGCGCGCGGCGGAGGAATTCACGAAGCTGCGGGGGCGGAAGCAGAGTGAGTGAGTCTATTTCCCGGTGGTGCCGCCTGGCGCAAGCAATTGATCCACGATGACCGCCGCCGTCGTACGAGTCACGCGCTCCATTTCCGAGCGGAACGGCTTCGCTCGATGCTCGGCCCACTCGGTGAATTTCAGTTTGCGTCCGCGATATTCCAACTCGCCCCGGTGCAGCCGCACGCCGTCGCTCACGCGCAGCACTTCCACATCCACGGTCACGGCGAAGGTCATGGGCGGATTCAACCCGTGCAGTTCCTCGAAGCGTTGCTGGAAGACGCGAATGACCAGGAGGCTGTCGAGTCCCAAGACCGAGAGTGCGCGCAATTCCTCGCCGGTCGGGCGGCGTGAAATGTTTTTCACCGTGACCGAACCGGGCTGAAGAATTTTTCGCCGCGCGGCGATTTGCACCACGCGATTTTGAATCTGCGTTTCGAGCGGAGCCTCGATCAGGGGTTTCCGCAAAGCGGATTCAGCATCCTTGATCTCGGACTCAGGCACGCCCACCACGTAGCTGCCGACCACGCCCACGACGCCAGAGACGATGAGTCCAAACGCGAGAATGGAGGCATCGTTCGCGGATCGGTCGATGGGAGCAAACGTCTTGTCCATGATGGGAACGACCGCCTCCGACGGAGTGGCCGGACGCTTGAATCCAAAATCCGGATTGTCGCCGGTCAGCAAAATGCCGACGCGCCCGAAACTGGCCCGCACCTTTCCCGGCACCGGGGCCGGTTCATTGATGATGCGGGAGAAGTTGCCTTCGTGCGTGCGACAGCCGGAACAGAAACTTAGCAGTACCACGAGCAGCGTAGCCGAAAGAAAACTTCGCCGTGAACAAAGCTGACGCAGGATCATTTGGCCGACGCCTCCAGAACTTCCACCGCCGTCAGCAACTTGGCCGTCTTGATCAGCCGGCAGAATTCCTTCTTGGTCACTTCCCGATGATGGCCATCGCGACTGGCCAGGTTCGTAAACTCCTTGTAGCCGACTTTCAGCCGCTCCAGTTGCGTGATGCGGAGATACTGCGCGCCGTTTTTCCAGACCTGACCTTGGGCCAATTTCATGCGGGAGAGGATACGGAGTGCCGTGCGGTTGGCGACGGTGATTTGCGTCAAATGAGCGGAAATTTGAGGTTGCGTTCAAAGCGTTCGCCGTTACGCTGCCGCGCTCGAAAATGTCATGAATCCTGAACTCGCCAAACAAGCCCTTGCCAAAGTCGGCAACCCGAACGTCCTCGTGAACCTCGTCTCCCGGCGCGTCCGCCAGCTCAACGCCGGCGGCGGCGGCATGGGCCGTCCGCTCGTCAGCGACACCGCCAATCTCGGCCTCGGCGACATCGCCCTGCTGGAAATCATCCACGACAAGGTGGGCTATGATTTGCCGGAGCAGAACGTGCTCACCGAGGTGAAGCCCAAGCGCAAGCGCCGGAGCTAGGCCGGTTGTTGGTGGCAGGTTGAAAGTTGAAGGCGGGCGCACGGTTTGAACCTGCCATTTTCATCCTTTTTAACTTTCAACCCCATGTCCGACATCGTTTCCAATCCCAAGGCCCGGCGCGATTACCACATTCTGGAGACGTTCGAGGCGGGCATCGTGCTGCACGGCACGGAGGTAAAGTCCCTGCGCGCAGGCAAGGCCCAGATCGCCGACGCCTTCGCGCGCGTGGAGAAGAACGAGGTCTGGCTCCACAACGCCCACATCGACGAGTTCACGCACGGCAACCAGTACAACCACGAGCCCAAGGCCCCGCGCAAGCTGCTGCTGAACCGGCGCGAGATTCGCAAACTCTTCGGCCTCGCCTCCGTGAAAGGCCACGCGCTCTTCCCGCTCTCGCTCTACTGGAAGAACGGCCGCGTGAAAGTGGCGCTCGGCGTGGGCAAGGGCAAAGTCGAGTTCGACAAACGCGCGGACATCAAGGAGCGCGAGTCGGATCGGGATGTGAAACGCGCGACCATGCACCTACTGAAAGGGCGCGGGCGGAAAGTCTGAATTTGGAACTCAAAAACTCATGAAGAGATTCTGTTGGGATCTGTTCCTGAGTTCCAAATTATCTTCCCGAGGAATTTTTGGCTGCGTTCCGGGCGCAAACCTGATTCCCTCCCCCCCATGTCGGTCAAAACCGTGTCAGGTCATGGCGGCGATGCCGTCGTCCAGTTCTCCGTGTTCACCCCGAACCGCGTCGGGCGTCTGCACGAAGTGGTGAAGCTGCTCGCCTCGCGCGAGGTGCATGTCCTCGCGCTCACGGTCCTCGACACCACGGACAGTTCCATCCTGCGCCTGGTGGTCGATGACCCGGAGCGCGCCCACGACTTGTTGCAAGAGCACACCTTCGCCTTCACGGAGAGCCATCTGGTCGCGGTGGAAATGAGTTCGCCGCAAGAACTCGTGCGGCTGATGTCGGCGCTGCTGAGTGCGGAACTCAACATTCACTACCTCTACTCGTTCATCCCCAGTCCCGGCGGCAAATCCATTCTCGGCCTGAGCATGGACGACAACGAACTCGCCGAGCAGGTGCTCAAGCGCCATCAGTTCGTGCTGCTCAAGCAGTCGGACATTTCGCGGTGAGTTTCCCCGGCATCGCCATTTGACCAATCGCGCCCCGACCCGTTATTCATTCCCCCGAAACGGAGGCCAACATGCCACTGACATTTAACATCCGACACCTTGAGATCAACGACTTGCCCTTCGCCGGCGAACTGCCGGTCGCGGAACTGGAACTCGACTGGCCGGACGACATGGTGCAATTCACCGGCCCGCTGGCCTACGACCTGACCGCAGAAAGCCTGGATGACGCGTTGCTCGTGCGGGGCAAACTTTCGCTGCCGCTGGAGCTGACCTGCGTGCGCTGCCTGAAAAAGTTCAGCAGTCCGCTGCGGCTGGAGGACTGGGCCTGCCATCTGCCGCTGACCGGCGAGGATGCAGTGAGTGTCTCGAACGATTTGGTGAACTTGACACCATTCGTGCGGGAAGACATTCTTCTCACCCTTCCGCAACATCCGTTGTGTGAAACGGAGTGCGGCGGCTTGAAACTGCCCGCGCGGAAGGAACCGAGCGTGGCGTTTGAAGAAGTGCCGTCCGCTTGGGATGAACTCGATAAACTGAAACTGAAAAATTGATATGGGCGTTCCCAAGAGAAAACCTTCGACGAGCCGCATGAAGATGCGCCGTGCTTACAACAGCGTGCTCAAGCTACCGCAAATCAGTTCCTGCCCGCAGTGCGCGGCGGCCTACCGGCCCCATCGCGTCTGCCCGGCCTGCGGCTACTACAAGGGCCGCCAAGTTCTGACCATCAAGGCCAGCGCGTAATTTCCCTTTGCCCCAAGAGCGCGGACGAGTATTTCTCTTCGCGCTCTTGTTGTTTTATGCGCATCGCTGTTGACGTCATGGGCGGCGACCACGGTTGTGGCGTCGTCGTTTCTGGGGTCAAACTCGCGCTCATGTCGCCCGGCCACGAGCGCATCGAAAAACTTTTCCTCGTCGGCGCGGAAGCGGAAGTCCGCGCCACTCTCCAGCAGCAAGGCTGTGCCGATCCCCGCGTCGAAGTTGTCAACGCCACCCAGGTGCTGACGATGCAGGACAACCCGCTCACCGCCATCCGCCGCAAGAAAGATTCCAGCGTCGTGCGCGCCGTGGCCTTGGTGCGCGACGGGAAGGCGGACGCGGTGGTCTCGCTCGGCAACACCGGCGGGCTGGTGGCGGCGGCGACCTTCGGCCTCGGTCGCCTCGAACACGTCAAACGCCCCGCCATCGTCACCGTGATGCCGACGGTGAAAGCTCACTTCGTCATGCTGGATGCGGGCGCGAATCCCGAGTGCGAGCCGCTGCACCTTTTTCAATTTGCCCTCATCGGCTCCACTTACGCGCGGGAGATGCTCGGCATCGCCAAGCCGCGCGTCGGCATCCTGAGCAACGGGAGCGAGAAGTTCAAAGGCACCGACCTCACGCAGCAGGCGGCGGAAATGTGCAGGCAGTCGGAGTTGAATTTCATCGGCTACGTCGAGGGCACGGACATGTTTGCGGACAAGGTGGATGTGGTCGTCACTGACGGATTCACCGGGAACATCGTTTTGAAAACAGCGGAGGGGCTGGGCAGGGCGATCCTGCATATTTTGAAGAGTGAGATGACGGCGACGCCCGTGCGGAAGTTCGGCGCGCTGCTCGCGAAAGAAGGTTTCCGCAAGCTGAAGAAGACCATGGATCCCGAGGCGCACGGTGGCGCGCGCATCGTCGGGCTAAACGGCACCGTCGTGAAGGTCCACGGCTCCGGCAGCGAGCGCATGGTCGCGAACACCCTCCTGCAGATGGCCGAGACCGCCAGCCAGCATTTGAACGACCGCATCGCCGCCACCATCGCGCGCGCCCAAGCATCCAAATCCGTTCCCGCATGAAAACCACCCTGCCGAAAAAATTCCGGAACCCGCGCGCGAAAAACAATTACACCAGCCGCTCCTGCTCCATCGCCGCCGTCGGCTCCTACGTGCCCGAGCGCATTCTGACCAACGCCGATCTCGAGAAGATGGTGGACACCACCGACGAGTGGATCATGTCGCGCACCGGCATCCGCGAGCGGCGCATCGCGGCGGCGGATGAATTCACCTCCGACATGGCGACGAAGGCCGCGCTGCTCGCGATGGAACGCGGCAACATCAAGCCCGAGCAAATCGATCTCATCATCGTCGCGACCATCACGCCGGACATGCCGTTCCCAGCGACGGCGTGTCTGGTGCAACAGAAGATTGGCGCGTTCCGCGCGGCGGCGTTCGACGTGGAGGCCGCGTGTTCCGGTTTCATCTACGCCCTGGAAATCGGCCAGCAGTTCGTGATGTCGCATACCTACGAAACGGTGCTGGTCATCGGCGCGGAAAAACTTTCCTCCATCATCAACTGGCGCGACCGCAACACCTGCGTCCTCTTCGGCGACGGCGCGGGCGCGGCCATCCTCCAAAACCGACCGGACACCCACGGCCTGCTCACCGCCTGCATGGGCGCGGACGGCTCGAAGGCCGACCTCCTCTCGCTCCCCGGCGGCGGCAGCAAATGCCCGCCCACCGCGCAGTCTGTTTCTGATGGACTCCACTACCTGCGCATGGACGGCAAAGAAACTTTCAAGAACGCCGTCAACGCGATGTACGCCGCCGCGCAGGAAGTGCTGCGCCGCTGCGAAGTGGACATCACGCAAATCAAATGCGTCATCCCGCACCAGGCCAACCAGCGCATCATTGACGCCGTGGGTGAACGGCTTGGCGCGACCACCGAGCAGGTCTTCGTGAACCTGCACAAATACGGCAACACCTCCGCCGCCTCCGTGGCCATCGCGCTAGATGAAGCCGTGTCCTCCGGCAGATTCCAGCGCGGCGATCTGATTCTCCTCCTCGTCTTCGGCGCGGGCCTCACCTGGGGCGCGGCGGTCATCGAGTGGTAATTGGAAGTCGGAATCGCGCGCTCAGTGGTGCGCTGAAATGGGGAAGATTTGAGGCGAATGTTTTCTGCGGTGACGCGGTGTTTCAAAGTGGCGAAGGCTCAACTGATCAACAGCAGTCGCGGTGGCTGGCCGGGAATTGTTTCCGGCGCACGATGAAGACACGGCGGCACGCAACTGCCAGGCCAGTCCACGGCGATGCGCCAGAGGTGGCCCACGCCGAAGGAAAAAGGTTGCGCCGAAGGAACGGGCGCGTAGTGGAGGTCGTAGCAGTTTTCGTTCAGGTATTCGCGGAAGTCGTCGTCATCATTCCCGCCGAAAAGCTTCAGGAGTTCGACGCGCGTTTCGGGAATGTCCACGCGCCGTTGCGCCTCGTCATTGCGCAAGCCTTCGCTCGGCGGGCCGTGGTAGGTACAGAGCCAGGTGTCGGTTTCCACCGTCGCGCTGTCGGCGTGGAAGGAGAAGACGTCCGTGGGCACAGGTCCGGGATTCTCGTCGCGCGGGTAGCGGTGAATGCAGTTGAGCACGGGGTCGCGGTCCAGCGTGCGGAGCCGCCGCAGGTCGTCGAGGAGAATTTCGATGGCCGCCCGGCCGGCCACGCTCACGGGTAGATCGTTGAGCCGTGCTTCGTCGAGCGTGTCGATTCCCTCGCCGCTGCCGAGGAGTTCCACCACTTCGCAGAAATCACCCGCCAAGGTGCGCGGCCAGCACAGCGCGTTGATGCCATCGGCGAAGGGAGTCGTGGCCAGTTCCTCAAAACTGTTCACCAAGCGGATGCGGGTGTAGCCGGGCGACGGGTCAAAACGAGTCATGCGCCTCCACTCTCCACCCTTCGTCTTCAACTCTCAACGTTTGGTCGCTTCTGCCAAAGCCGCGTCTTCATCAACAAACACTTCACGAAATTTCGGCCCGGGACTGGCGTAAGCGGGTGGTATGACGTAAGGAAAAGCTCATGGATGCTCCACTGACTATTGGAAAACGCCCGGTGAACCTGGATGGTCTCATCGCCATCAATCTGAGAAAAGATTGTGACAGCAAGGTTTTCTGGACGCTGACGCTTTCGTTTCGGGACGGCAGAGTGGAAGTCTTCGACTCCGTGAGCCACGCCCCGGAAGAGGAGTTGCGCCAGACTTTCAACACCCTGGCCGAAGCCTGTAAAAACCCGGCCTAGAGATGCACCGACGATCAAAAGCAGCTCGACTGGCTGCTCACAAAGTTTGGAAAAACATCCTATCTCGTGGAGCCGGAGAATTGCCCGCGCGCATCGTACACGGTGGAAAAGGATCAATTCTAACATTCGACAATCCAGTCAACGTTTCCATCCTCCAACACATTCGAGGTGCCCAAGCAGATGAGGGCCAACAAGACCACGCAACCCACCTTGCAAAGTCGCGAGAATGCGGGGCGGAAGAGCTGGTGCCGTGCTCCTCATGATGGTCATCAGGATAAGTGACCTTCGTAGCGCAGCCGTCCCGGCTGCGAGTTCAAGCGGCGTCCCGCCGCGTGTTCGCGGCTAATTCCAATGGCCGACGGGACGATGCCGTTACTCGCAGGCGAGACGCCTACGCTACGTTAGCCGGGCGAGGGTTTAACGTCGGCGGGAGTAGAAGAAGCCGCCGCCGCCGAACAAGAGCACCAGAACCACGATAAGAATAATTAACTCAGTTGACATAGCTGCACTCTACGATGGGCGTGACTTGGCGCTATGGGGTCTTCGCCCCACGAGGACCGGTCAGACTCGACGGAGCGTGCGCCCGGTTTCGTGGTTGCCAGCGGATGAAGGAAAACGTATTGGGAAGGCGTTCAACAAAGTCTGACTCGCATTATGAAAACCCTGCTTTCTCTTATCGTCGCTGCGGCGTTCTCCGTGGCTCCACTGTCTGCCGCGAACTGGCCCGGCTTCCGCAATGACGGTCACGGCATTTCTTCCGAGAAGAATGCGCCGCTGAAATGGAGCGCGACCGAGAACGTGCGCTGGCGCGTGACGCTGCCGGACAAGGGCAACGCCTCGCCCATCGTGTGGGGCGACAAAGTTTTTATCACGCAGGCCGTCGGACCGAAGCGCATGGTGATGTGCTTCGACCGCACGAGTGGCAAGCTGCTCTGGCAGCAGGGCGTGAGCTACGCGGAGAAGGACGACACCCACGGAACGAATCCGCACGCCTCAGCCACGCCGGTCACGGATGGCGAGCGCGTGATCGCGTTCTTCGGTTCGGCGGGCGTGGTGGCGTATGATTTTGCGGGGAAGGAATTGTGGAAGCGCGATCTCGGCAAGCAGGCGCATCAATGGGGCTACGGCAGTTCGCCCGTGTTACATGGTGATTTGTGTATTCTCTACTTCGGTCCCGGCCCGCGCAGTTTTCTCACCGCGCTCGACAAGAAAACGGGGAAGACGGTTTGGGAAGTGCAAGCGCCGGAGAAACATCCGGCGGAGCGCTTCGATGGTTTCGCGGGCAAGAGCGACGGCATGATCGGTTCGTGGAGCACGCCGTTGATCGTGAAGACGCCGCAGCGCGACGAGGTGGTGATGACTTTCGCGAACGAGATGAAAGGTTTTGATCCCAAAACTGGGAAAGAACTGTGGAAGACGGACGGCTTGAACCCGCTGCTCTACACATCGCCGATGGCGGGCGAAGGCTACGTGGTGGGACTCGGCGGTTTCTTCGGCGCTTCGGCGGCGGTCAAGATGGGCGGCAATGGCGATTTGTCCGCGCAGAAAGCCTGGACCGTGAAACGCGAGAAGCGGCATCGGCTCAGTTCCGGCGTGATCAAGGACGGGCATATTTTCATCAGCAACACCATTGGCGTGGTGGAGTGCCTGGAATTGGCGACCGGAAAACAAATCTGGGAGGAGCGGCTCAAGGCCACGGCGGCGAATGGCGAGACGTGGGGATCAATGATTCTGGTGGGCGACAAGCTTTACGTGGTGAACCAGTCGGGCGACACCTTCGTGCTACGCGCGAATCCGAAGCAGTTCGAGCTGCTCGCGACCAACCCGCTCAAGGAGCCGTGCAACACCACGCCCGCCGTCTCGAATGGCGAACTCTTCATCCGCACGCAGCAGACGCTCTGGTGCATCAGCGAAAAAGGCTCGGAGCGCGCGGCCTTGCGCTGAGTGCCGGTTTGAAAAGTAGCGGCAGGCATCCTGCCTGCCAGTGAGGGCCGGCTTCCAGCCGCCCGGAAGAAAGCCGGGGGTGGGGAGGTGGTGTGAAATAAACTGCGGGCTTCTCACTTCGAGACCTGATCCCGCCGGGCTGGAAGCCCCGGCTCACCGTCAGCCAGGATGGCTGCCGCCACATCCGCCCCTGCGTTCAACGCGAGAGCCGGTAGAACTTTTGCGCGGGCGGCACGGGGTTGGTCACGGTATAGGAGCCGGCGGTGATGACGGCGGGCGGGAGATTCGACCAGACGGGCGAGCCGGTCATCGCACTGACGGATTGCAACGTGTAGCCGGTGTAGCTCGCGGGCCACGTCAGCACCACGGCGCTGCCCTGCGTCCGAATCTGAAGTGGCGGTTTGACAAAGATGCTGAGCCCGATGCTGCCTTCCGCCCCGTTGTATCCGTCCACCGCGATGGAGTAGGTGAGTCCGTTGATCGCATTGATGGTGACTTCGCTGGACAGCCCGAGGAAGTCATCGTTCGAGGCCACGGGGGTGAGTGCGCCGACGGACCCGCCGGTGTACACGCCCAGCAACGTGTCATACGAACTGCCCAGGGTGCTCACAATGGTCAGGCCGTTGGTTGGCGCGACCCAGCGGAACCAGAGCGAACGTCCGCCCACGTTCCCGGCGTGCGACGGTTCGGAAATTTCCTTGGTCGCGCCCACGCTGTTATCGGTGATCGAAAGGGCATGGCCGCTCAACACCTGGGCGTTGGCGAAGGCGTCGTTGTCCGGCGTAAGCAGCCAGTGCAGCGTGATCGATCCGCTGTCCGTTTCGATCCCGTCAAAGTAGCCATCGATCGCGATCCAGTAGGTCGTTCCGGCCACGGCCGTGAAGGTGACCAGGCTGAGCGTGCCGGAGCCCGAGTCATCGTTACTGGCAATTTCCGTCAATCCGTCCACGGTGCTGCCGGTATAGACCGCGAGCAGCGTGTCGAAGGTGCTGCCTAACGTGTCGATCGTGGCCGGGCCGGAGTTCGGCGCGGTCCAGCGATACCACAGGGATTTCCCGCCGTCGTTGCCGGCGTGGAATGGTTCCGGCTCTTCGATGGTCGCGTTGCCATTGTTGTCGGCGGCGGTGCCGCTGCTGCCGCTAATGATCCGGGCATCGGCAAACAAGTCGTTCGTCGAGACGACCACATTCTGAAAATTCCAATTGAGAACGATGTTGCCGCTCGCCCCGTTGTAACCGTCCACGGCAATGCGGTAGGTGGTGCCGCCGATGGTGTTGAAGGTCAGCAAGCTGGTGACATCAATGCCGGAGTCATCATCGCTGGCCACGGCGGTGAGAGCATTGACGGCGGCTCCGGTGTACACGGCCAGCGTGGTGTCAAAAGTACTGCCCTGGGTGTCAAGCGTGAGCGGCCCGCTCGCCGGCGCGGTCCATGAATACCAGATCGAAGCGCCGCCGGTGTTGCCGTTGTGGTTGGGTTCGCCGGCTTGCTTGGTCGCACCGACGTTGTTGGCGTTCGTCGTGCCCCTGGCATTCGGCAGGGTTTTGGAACTGGCAAAGTTGTCGTTCGCGATGGACGTGGTGATGACGAAGTTCCCCACGCTGCTGGCCGTGCCCGTCGGCGTGGTCACGGAAATCGGGCCGGTAGTCGCGCCCGCCGGGACGGTGGCGGTGATCTGCACGGTGGAATTGACGGTGAAGGCCGCGTTCACGCCGTTGAAACGCAAGGCGGTGGCCCCGAGCAAATTCGTGCCGGTGATGACGACACTGTTGCCGGCGACCCCGGAGAGGGGATTGAAACCCGTGATGGTGGGCAGAATGCCGGACACGACGACCGAGAAGGTGAACGTCATATTCGACGCGGAGGCGCTGATGCTGGAAATCTGAATGCCCGTGGCGGCGACGGTGCCGCCTTGATAACGCTGCGTGTTCGGCACCGTGCCCGGTCCAATCGTCGAAACGCCACCGCCGTGATAGACATCGCCGGCGTCGCCACGGTTGATTTTGCGTTCCATGTGGTAGGCCCCATCCGCCTGGAGCAGCGCGACTTTCAAATGATTGTTGTTGCCCGGCCAGCCGGCCTGTCCCGGATACCCCTCGTTCTTGTTGTCGGACTTGGCTTCGTCGATGTGCCAGATGGCGAGTCCGCCCTGCGGCATGATGGCCTCGAACCCGACCGGCTGGCGGTTCTCGATCAACAGATACTCGGTGCTCGGAAAACCATTCGTGATGCGATACGCGAGCGGGACGGTTTCCGTGCGGGGCACATTGTGAACGCCGGGGCCGATGATCGTGGGGTTCACCCAGCCGAGCTGCTTTTTACACCACGCGCTCAAATGGGGCGGGTTGCGCTGCGACATGTTGAAGCCCCAGGAGTTGGCCATTAAACAATAGGAGCCGATGCCCTCGCTGGTGTTGTCGGTGTCATACAAATCCGGCAGTCCGAAATAATGTCCCGTCTCGTGTGCGATGACGCCGATGCGGGTGATCTCCGTGCCGCTGGTGCTCCAGAGCGCGGCCTCGGTGTGGTAGTCATACACCTTCACGCTCGTGCCGTTACCGTTGACGTCGCTGCTCGTCCAGCGGCCACCGGGCAGTGAGAACAGCGACCAGCGGTGCGACCAGATCCAGTTGCCCGCGCCGCCGCCTGTTTCCGCCGCATAACCGGAGTGAATAATTGTCAGCGCGTCCACGAAGCCGTCGTTGTCCATGTCGAACTGTCCGAAGTTCACCAGGCCGTCCGCGGCGACCAGCGCATCGCGCACCATGCCCTGCGGATTGGCGGGATACGATCCGCCGAGGCCGCTGGAGCCGTTGGCGTAGTAGGCTTCCGTCTGCGGCAACGTCACCCACGCGATGACCGTGCTGTTCAGCGTGAGGATGCCGTAGGAGGCCTCCTTGTAATAATCTTTCACGCTGCCGGTGGGCGCGAGCACGGGATGGCCGCCCACGGTGTTGAAGATGGTTTCAAATTCCGCCGGCGTGCGCGTGTGAGCGGCGAGCGTGTGATCGCTGAAGCGGCAGAGGATGACGAGATTCTTGACCGTGCCGGAGGGCGCGATGTTGGAGCGGGGCGGGGCGGCGGCGAGGGCGGGCGCGGTCAGCCGGTCATGCTCGGTCTTGATGAATTCGGACGAGGGGCGCGTGTATTTGGTGAGTCCCGCCGCGCGCGGATTGTCCCGGCCCACGAGCAACGCGGTGGGCGCAAGACCACCCTTGGCGTTCAAGGTTGCATAAACATACTGCCCTCCGGCCGCGACCACGGCGTAGCCGTCCGCATCCTCGTACCAATGGGTGAACTCATCGCCCCGCGCGCGCACCGTGATGACGCGCCCATCCGGCTGGCGGACATCGACCGGGATCGAGCTGGCGTTGATGGCCTGGGCGCGTTCACCTGCGACGCAAAGGAGAAGAAGGGCGAACAGTTGGGAACTTAATGACAACCCGGCGAACTTAGAAAATTTCATGGTGCGTGATTTGAAACCGACGAATGAATGACACGATCATCGTCGCGAATTGTCAATCCGCGTTTGGGTTCGGCCGGTGACAATTTGGATCGTGGCCTTCAGGTCGCTTTAACTCACCACCCTGGGAAGCGTTCTAAAATTCTGACGCCGCAATCCTGCGCACAGCGATGGGGCGCGAACGCCGCGTCCCATGCTTACTCGCTGTCCGAGATCTCCGGCGGCTCCGGTAGGATCAACGCCACGAGCAGCGCGGGCAGAAAGAGGAACGCCGCGTAGAGCAGCGTGGTGCGGAAATCCACGCCACGCGTGATTACGCCGGAGAATGCGACACCCGCTGCCGAGGCGAGCCGCCCGATGTTGTAGCAGAAGCCCGCGCCCGTGGTGCGCAGCAGCACGGGAAAGAGCGGCGGCAGATACATGGTGAACAGTCCGAACACGCCGGAGAAAAATCCCACGCACGGAAACCAGAACCAGACCAGCGATTCCCACGAGCGCGCCACCATGAAGGTGCCGGCCATCGCGAGGAAGAAGCCCGCATACATCAGCGCGATGGAGCGGCGGTAGCCGAAGTTCTTCGCGAGCAGCGACGCGAAAAAATTTCCCACGATGGACACGCCGATGATGAGGAAGAAGGCGATGCTGACGATGCGTTGCTTTTCTCCGTCGATCCATTTTGCGACCGGCGCGGTGCTGCCGCTGGCGGCGTGGCGCGCGGTGAGTTCGCTCGTGAGTTCCGGCAAACTGCGGAGATGTTGCGTGTGCCAAAACATGAAGGCCCACCACGCTGTCAGCCCGCAGGCGCAGACGATGATGGTGAGCAGTGTGGTGCGGCGCACGGATTTGCCGAAGAGATCGAGGATGCCGGGCTGGCGCGTGGCGGACGCCTTGACCGAGGCTTTGGCGGCGTGCCATTCCGCCGGCTCGGGAACGTGGCGGCGAATCCAGAAGACGATGAACGCGGGCAGCACGCCGACGAGGAAGACCCATTTCGGCGCGAGGTCGGCCATCATGTAAGTGGTGAGGCACGCGAGCAGCACGCCGAGGTTCACGCCCGTTTGCAGCACGGCGGCGATCCACGGACGCCAGCGTTTCGGCCACGTCTCGGAGAGCAGCGCGGAGCCGACGGCCCATTCACCACCGATGCCGAGCGCGGCGATGAAACGGAAGATGAGCAACTGCCACCACGTTTGCGCAAAGAACGAGAGACCGGTGAAACAGGCGTACGTGAGAATGGTGAGACTGAGCGCGCGGCTGCGTCCGAGAATGTCGCCGAGCCGCCCGAAGAACGCGCCGCCCAGCGCCCAGCCCGCGAGGAACGCCGCTTGGATGATGCCGCTCTTGTCCTTGGCGAGCACGGCGACCGCATCCTCGGCGAGTCCGGGATTTTGATTGAGCACGAGCGCGGTGACGAAGGGCAGGGCGACGAGGCCGTAGAGGTGCATGTCCAGGCCGTCGAAAAGCCAGCCGAGCCAGGCGGCGATCCCGGACTTCCATTGTTGCGGCGAGAGGTCGCGCAGGCGGCGCGCTTCGGGCTTCGCGCCAGCGGTGGCGGCAGCAGCGGACGTGTTCGTGTTGCTCATGTGCGTTCGGGAGACGCGCGGAGACTATTGAAGGATGCGCGCGGAGGGAATTTCAATTTGCAGGGAACGTCGGAGCGCGGACCGCCGAGTCCGCGTGGTCATCATTTTGAGATTTGCATCGTGGTCACGATTGGATCGCGCGGACTCGGCGGTCCGCGCTCCATCGTCGCGAAATCAGAATTGAAACGGCGCAGTCCTTCAGTAATCTCCCGCTCCCGACGGCATGGAGCCGGAGGCAATTTACCGAAACACATTTATGGCACTGCGACTTGGCGACGAAGCACCGAACTTCACGGCGGACACCACGGAAGGCCGCATGGATTTTCATCAATGGCTTGGGGGCGGCTGGGGCATTTTGTTCTCGCACCCGGCGGATTACACGCCTGTCTGCACCACGGAACTGGGCGCGGTGGCGAAAATCAAAACGGAATTCGACCGGCGCAACACCAAGGTCGCGGCAGTGAGCGTGGACCCGATTGAATCGCACCACGGCTGGATTGCGGACATCAACGAGACGCAGGGCACGCAGATGAATTTCCCGATCATCGCCGACCCGAAGCGCGAGGTCGCCACGCTCTACGACATGATTCATCCGAACGCGGACACCACCTTCACCGTGCGCTCGGTCTTCATCATCGGGCCGGACAAGAAGATCAAACTCACGCTCACGTATCCGGCCTCGACGGGGCGCAATTTCCTCGAACTGCTGCGCGTGATTGATTCGCTCCAGCTCACGGCGAAGTTCAAGGTCGCCACGCCGGCGAACTGGAAGGACGGCGAGGACTGCATCATCGTCACCGCCGTGAAGGATGAGGAGATTCCCGCGAGCTTCCCGAAGGGGCATCGCCGCGTGAAGCCGTATCTGCGCTACACGCCGCAGCCGAACCGGTGAGGCGTTGTAGCGGCGTCTCGTGAGAGCGCCGCCATTCTCCACTCGATCAGCGGCGCTCTCACGAGACGCCGCTACAACGTGTGGGGCGTGAACAAGGCCTCACCCGCCGGAACTTTTTTTCACGCACCACGCACCACGCAATTCTTCTCAGGGCGCGACGGCTCGCAGCGCGAGCCGTTCCACCTTTTACTGCGTCCGCCCTGAAATTCTCCTTGTCCCCGTTCGCACGCAGGCGTAACAACTTCGCCCATGCCAAAGCAAACTTACCATTTCGGGACCCGTCGTGACTTTCTCAAATCATCGTCGCTGCTCACGGGCGGCGTGATTCTCGGTGCGCCGTACTTCGCACGGTCGCAGAACCCCAACAGCAAAATCGCCATCGCCTGCATCGGCGTCGGTGGCAAAGGCGGCAGCGACACGGACAGCGCCTTCAAGCTCGGCGGCGACATTGTCGGCCTCTGCGACATCGATGCCAATTCGCTGAACGGGAAGCACAAGCAACTCAAGGATCGCGCCGCCAAAGAAAACCGCACCTACGACGCCAAGTTGTTCAAAGACTGGCGCAAGATGTACGAGGAACTCGGCAAGTCCATTGACGCGGTGGTCATTTCCACGCCGGACCACATGCACGGCGTCTGCGGCATCAACGCCTTGAAGATGGGCAAACACATTTACTGCCAGAAGCCCCTCACGCAGACCGTGTGGGAAGCGCGCGAGATGCGCCGTCTTTCCGCCGAGAAGAATCTCGCCACCCAGATGGGCAACCAGGGCAGCGCGGGCAGCGGCCTGCGCCGCGCGGTGGAAGTCGTTCAGGCCGGCGTCATCGGTAATCCACGCGAGCTGCATGTCTGGTCGAACCGTCCGATCTGGCCGCAAGGTCTGGAACGGCCCGCTGGCGAAGACAAGGTGCCGGCGAATATTGACTGGGATCTCTGGCTGGGGCCGGCGGCGTATCGTCCGTTCAAGAGCAACGTCTATCATTCGTTCGCGTGGCGCGGCTGGTATGACTTCGGCACCGGCGCACTTGGCGACATGGCGTTGCACACGGTCAACATGCCGTTTCGCGCGCTCAAGCTCGGCTTCCCGACGGCGGTGGAACTGGAAGTCGCATCGCGCGTCTTTCCCGAGACCTTCCCGCTCACCTCGCGCATTCGTTTTGATTTCCCGGAACGCGACGGCCTGCCGCCGTGCAAATTCTGGTGGTACGACGGCAACCCGAACGCCAAGCACGGCATGTTCAACCAGGGATCGAAGAAGGGTTCTTCGGGAGATTTCGTCACGCCGCTGCGTCCGCACGCGGAGTTGACGAAGGAAATTGTCGCGCAGCGCGGCGAGTTGCCGACGAGCGGCTGTCTCATCATCGGCGACAAGGGCAAGCTCTTTGCGGGTGATGATTACGGCGCGCGCTTCCAGGTCGTGTTGAACGACGAGAAGGAATACAAGGCCGGCGAACAGCACGAAGCCTGCAAGGCCGTGCCGCAGACCATCCCGCGCTCGCCCGGTCACGATGAGGAATGGTTCGCGGCGATGAAGGGCGGCCCCGCGCCGTACTCGAACTTCGGCATCGCGGCGTATCTCACGGAGATCGTCCTGCTCGGTTGCGTGGCTCTGCGCACGGGCGTCGGCCACAAGCTCGAATGGGACGGCCCGAACATGCTGGCGACGAATGAGCCGAAGGCCGCGCAGTTCGTGAAGCGTGATTACCGCAAGGGCTGGGAGATTTAATCCTCCGACAACATTTCGCGCGCAGCCGCTGATGGAAACATCAGCGGCTGTTTTCCGTAGGACGCGGCTTCCAGCCCGTCCCAACCATTTGAATTCTTCCCGCAGATTCAGGGCGGCCACGGATAGGAACTCATTCGTGGTCGCTCTGAATTCGCGGGAAAAATTCGGGGTAACGATCGGATTGTTTTCCCGCAATTCTATTTGTTGAATCATCTGGCTGAGACCGGCGGGATGCCTGCTAGTGATAACACGAACCGTCGCCGCCGCCGCATTGACACTCGGCGCCAAACGCCAGATAACACCTCCCATGAAAGCCCCCACATCTCTGAATCGTCGTGTCTTTTTGCGCCGCGCCGCGCTCGGCGTCGGAGCCAGCCTCGCGCTGCCGAATATTTTCCTGAACAAAACTTTCGCCGCCACGGGCGAGAATCCCAGCGAGTTGATTCGCGTCGGGGTCATCGGCACGGGCGGGCAGGGCATGGCGAACATGCGCGCCCTCATGAAGAACGTCGTGGCCGTCTGCGATGTGGACAAGACGCACGCCGCCAGCGCTGCGGCTGCGGTCGAGAAATCCACCACGCGCAAGCCCACGATTTACTCCGACTACCGCAAGCTGCTCGAGGACAAGTCCATTGACGCCGTGCTCGTCGCCACGCCGGATCATTGGCACGCGCTGCCGAGCATCGAGGCGTGTCTCGCGGGCAAGGATGTCTATTGCGAGAAGCCGCTCACGCTCTTCATCGAGGAAGGCAAGACGCTGGTGCGCGCGGCGCGGAAGACGAACCGCATCGTGCAGTGCGGCAGCCAGCAGCGTTCCGAGGCGAAGTTTCTCCAAGCTGCCGAATACGTCCGCAACGGGCGCATCGGAAAAGTTAAGCGCGTGCTCGTCGGCCTCGTGGGCGTGAACTGGACGAAAGACCCGCTCACGCAGGACGGCCCGCCGCCAGCGGAACTCGATTACGACCTATGGCTCGGGCCGGCGCCGTATCGCCCCTACAACAAGCAGCGCGTGCATTACTTCTTCCGCTTCTTCTGGGATTACTCCGGCGGTCAGATGACGAACTGGGGCGCGCATCATCTCGACATCACGCAGTGGGCGCTCGGCATGGACGACAGCGGCCCGGTGGAGATCATTGGCAAGGGCGACTTTGATCTCCAGAAGCGTTTCGAGACGCCGTCGGCTTTCTCCATCACGTACAAGTATGCGAACGGCGTGGTCGTGGAGTGCCGGAGTCCGGCACCGAAAGTCGAAACCCTCATTCCTCAGCGCAAAGAGCAGGCGATGGAAATTCTCGCGGGCAAGACTGATTTTACCGGCTGCATCTTCGAGGGCGAGAAAGGTTTGCTCTACGTGAACCGCGGCGTCATCCGCGTGTGGCCCGAGGAAATTTTCGAGACGCCGATCAAGCCGGACGACACGCGCCTGCACAAGAGCACGCAGCATCACGCGGACTGGCTGGCCAGCATCAAGAGCCGCAAGCTGCCCATCTGCGACGTGGCCATCGGGCATCGTTCGGCGACCGTCTGCCACTTGGGCAACATCGCCATCCGCACCGGCCGGAAGATTCAATGGGATCCGGCGAAGGAAGTGATCGTGGGCGACGCCGAGGCCGCGAAGCTGACGACGAAGGAATACCGCGCGCCGTGGAAGCTGCCGGTGGTGTAAGCCGGCGCTGTTCAGGGAGAAAGGCGGTTCCGTTGCCTGACGCTAAGGGATCCGTCTTGGTTCTTGGAGCTTGGTGTTTGAAGCGTTGGATTCAGTCACATCCCCATGATCTGGTAGCCGCCATCCACGTAAAGCACCTGGCCGGTGATGGCCGCCGCGCCGTCGCTGGCGAGGAAGACGCCGGTGGAACCCAGTTCCTCGGTCGTGCAACTGCGCTTGAGCGGCGCGTGCTCCTCGTAGTGCTTCATCATGGAACTGAAGCCGCTGATGCCGCGCGCGGCCAACGTCTGCACCGGCCCGGCGCTGATGCAGTTGACGCGAATTTTCTTCGCTCCGAGATCGTAGGCGAGGTAGCGCGTGCTGGCTTCGAGCGAGGCTTTCGCCACGCCCATCACATTGTAGTGCGGCACGACTTTCTCTGCGCCGTAGTAACTCATGGCCACGATGCTGCCGCCTTCGGTCATGAGCGGAGCCGCGCCACGCGCGAGCGCGACGAGCGAGTAGGCGCTGATGTCATGCGCAATGCGGTACGCTTCGCGGGTGGTGTTCACGAACTCGCCTTCCAAAGCTTCCTTCGGCGCGAAGGCGACGGAGTGCAGGAGCAAATGCAACTTGCCGAACTTTTCGCCCACAGTTTTGAACACGGTGGCGATGTCCTCATCCCTCGTCACGTCGCACGGCATGAGCAACGTGTCCGCGCCAAAAGTGCCGGCCAGTTCCTCGACGTTTTCTTTCAACCGCTCGCCTTGATAGGTGAAGGCGAGGCGCGCGCCGGCCTTGTGCCAGGCCTGCGCGATGGCCCAGGCGATGGAGCGTTTGTTGGCGACACCGAAGACGATTCCGAGTTTTCCTGCGAGTGATGACATAGTTTTGTGCGCTGCGAACAGCGCGGGAGTCGTACGGGAATTGATGCCGGGAGGCAAGGGCGGTTTGCCCGGCCAACTTGCGGAGTGCATCGGCATGCCCGCGCCGGAGCGGGACGGCGCGGAGGTGGAAAGCCTCGCGCTGTAAGGCGAGGGTCGGACGTTGGACCTGGCCTCGCAGCGCGAGGGGCTTTCCAGTTGGCTCCGGTTCATCAACGGTGTCCCGGTGCGACCTAACCTCATCCATTCGGGAAGGGTGCGATTGGAAGTGGCGGTCAAGACCGGTCGCGTAGCGCAGAATTGCATTCTGCTGTATCGCGGATTTTCAATCCGCAGGCTGATCGAACTTCCAACGCCTTCGCCTCGCCGACGCCCTGCCGAATGCAATTCGGCGATACCGCAGATTACAAATCTGCGCTACGACTGACCGCCACTTCCAATCACACGGGCGCATCTCAGTTTCTTGCACAGGGGGTGTAAGCTCCGGGCATGACAACGACCTGCCTTGAGCCTGTGACCTCCCTCTCAATCTCGGACGCCTCGTGCGAACCGCTGGCGGTGCTGGCGGCGCGG